>Ga0194115_10005130_pt1 | contig 13759 bp, 12 predicted proteins | sample TA2MahsurfametaG_3_FD_148656 | JGI IMG/M metagenome (GOLD analysis project Ga0194115, IMG submission 148656) | Freshwater microbial communities from Lake Tanganyika, Tanzania - TA2015002 Mahale S4 surface | ecosystem: Environmental > Aquatic > Freshwater > Lake | place: Tanzania: Lake...
CGGTCCCCCCCCCCACCTCCCGCCCCCTCCTAACGACCACCATGACATCGAATAATAATGATGATGATGATGATGATCGCGCCCATTCCGAGAGGAGCGTCCTAGAGTGGTTGGACGATGACGAACCCATCTTGGCGAAAATCGAGGATCACTTCACTCTTCCTGGGGAATCAAATCTGGTACGATTTCGGAATCATCGAAATGCAGCTCGCGTTTATGATGCCAATGGAGTCCAAGTCATCATGGAGGAGACCTATGATGCCAAGACTGGAAAGAGCTCGATTACTACCAAACGTTTGATTGACGATTCCTTTGGGGCGAGCATTTTGAGGGGACTATACACTGTCGTCACAACCTTGTTTGCCGGTTTCCTCTTTGTCTTTTGTCTTCAAGTTCTCTTATTCCTAATCCTTGATCTTGCGGTAGAATCTGGAGCGACTGCCCTCAACAGCTCACTCCATGTAGGAACGACAATCGGTGTCGCCATTGCGCTTCTCGTTTTCGTAGCTAATTTTTCGGAAGCCATGGTCCTTGCATGGTGCTTCGTTATGGATATATGGAGTGGACATGCTTTGGCAAAGAAATTCCTTTTCAAACAATTGAAGGATGTTACCATTGAGTGGATTTTCTTTGTGACGTTTTTGTTGATCCCTGTTTCGGTAATGATTGTATCCTTGCTTGCCGAAAGTGGACGATGGTGGAGTAACACTGCCATCGTGTGGTTTGGTTGCACCATCGCATTTTTCGTCGTTTTCTCTTTGAACGTCATCTATTTTGAACTCAAGGCGGCGTACAACTTTGTAAAGAACCACAGTGACACCCAAAACAAGTGCTTTATATACGTCATCAGGAGATGCGTCCTTCTACGACAAAGACACGAATACAGTGGTAAGATTCAAAATCTCTTTCTCGCTCGGAGTTATTTCAGGACGACAGAGGACACGGAGGATACAGCAAAATCCCTTATCTACGAAGACACTCGCATCGTTCAACGTAGCTTGTGGGCACAGATGACTCAGAAGTTACCCGCGTGGATATTTCTGCAACTGGAGAAGCCCTACCGATTGAAAACGATCGACGATGTACGTTCCGTTTGTTTTGACTGTGATAGCGTATCGTCTACCAGGAGTAAGGGTCTTCTGACTTTTTTTCCTCTCTTGTCCGTGTTCGTTGTGGCAGGTCCAAGATTACAGACCATTCATGACTTCAAGCACGTGGGGTCTCGAAAAAGTCTTTTGTCGTCCCTACAACTCTCGGTATATTGGAATCATTGAAGGCCCTGGTGCTTTGACTCAGTCCCAGCTAAGGAGTAGTTTTCTTTGTTCGTTGATCGGCACTGCTATGATCGTTCTGCTCGTGGTATCCTTCTTGGTCTGGTTTCAAATTCCTGGAGTGTTCGTCGCGTTCGTCTTTTTCATCGCTCTGATCTTTTCCTGGTCCGCCCTAAGAAGTACTCGGAATCTGTACAAGATTGGGAGAAATATGATCGATATCAAGACCGGAAAACTTCGATCTCTTGGTGAGGAAACTCGGAATCTGTACTTGAAGGGGAAAGATATAATCGATAAGAAGATCGGGAAATCTCGGAGCCTTCCCGAGGAAGTAAAGGAAGACGAAGCTTGTCAGACCGAAGGCGAGGTGCCGCGCGATGTTAACAATGCCGATGAGGAGAACGATGGTGTAGATCAGACGGAAGAAATAGCAGAAGCTGCAAACGAATCTTCAACCTCTGAGTGGAAGGAGGAGGCCGAAAAAACAACGGCAAGACGTCTTTTCCCTTCGGGTGCCAAGTCGATGCGATACTGGAAGAAAGTCGGCGAAAGGCCTAGTAAAGCCGTCTTCATGGTGTCAGAGTACTATCGGATCAACGAGGCAAGAAATCTATTCTGTTGGACGATGGTCATCCTAGAGCTGGCGGTGCTCTACTTCTATCCGTTGATTACTCTTTTTATGATTAATGGAAATCTTTGTGGGCTCTTCTTCGTCTGTGCCACGATCGCGGCAATTCGACACTATGTCAACATCGCTGTCGTCGTTGAAGAATTTGGCGATATGGACTTGGTTGGAGGGTCGACCAGCGAGCGGAGCTGGGAGAATAAGAGTCGTCTCAATACCATCATCGACTGGATCACCAAAGCAAGGAGCAGGAAAGTCTGGACATCTGTGCTCGGAGCTTGCGGACTCGGTTTTTTGGCAATCTTTTTGGGAGCAATCGGGTCCAGTACTGAAAACACTGACACAGAGGCTTTCACATATTTGCCCAACTTCACCTATCCTGGTCTGTCGGACGACATGAGATACCCAACTTGCACCTTGTCAAACATTAGGGGCGGTTTTGGTGCGGACAGTACGCTTCTCGACTTTACATTCTTGTCAAGCATCGCCTACCTTGCTGACACGCAGTCAGAATTGGACAACTGGTTTGGTCCGTCCGGAACTGAGGCAATTTTCGACGAGGAGTACGTCGACGCTTTTCGCGAAGAGAATGACCCTGAAAATCTTCCAGTTTTCTTCAAAATGATCCGGTTTCCTCAGCAGAAGCTTGGAATGATTGTGATTCGTGGAACGTCGAACAATTGGGACATGGTACGCATGAGTGTTTGTCTGCATTTTTTGACGTGAACGTTAAATGTTCGGTCCTTCTCATTCAGTACCCTCTCTAGCTTGCTGACACTCAACTCTGGAGCGCCGCTGCCCTAATGCAAGGCCTTCGTGCCGCTTTACCAGCCGGAGGACTCTGGACCCCCATCATCGATCGTAAGTTTGACTCATTTTTCATGTTCGGAATCATGGGAGTCGACGTCTGACACCGTATCGTACAAATTTAGAACTTGTCCATTGGATCAATACAATTCAGTCGGAATCTATCAAGAAGGTCTCGTTCTACACGTTAACTGCGAAATTTGCAGAATTCATGAAGAAAGATACCGACTTTGAAACCGTGCAGGTAACAGGTCACTCTTTGGGAGGGGGTCTAAGTATGATCACTGGAGCTCAAGCGAAGATTCCTGCTATTGGTCTCTCTGGGCCAAATGCCTTGATATCCGGAGCATCGTTCAATCCTCCTGTGTCCCCAGAGGATATGAACAAGGTATGTCCCAATTGAATGAAACATGGGAAAGGTATGAAAGACGATACTAACACTTCTCAACCCGTCCCGTCTTGACTTTTTAGTACACATTCAACATTATACCCAATCGGGATATTGTTCCGATGCTCGATGATAAGGCTGACCAATTCCAGCTTATCCGATGCGAGGCTGCGGCGTCGGACTTCGTAGGATGCCACTTTGCGAGGAGATCGCTGTGCGAACTGATGGTGACTTGTGGCACTGGTAACCGACCTGCGATTTGCGAATGTCACAGAATCTATGGATATCCCAAGCCCGTCACGGATGGCGATGAAGACTTTGATGAACTCTGTCCTGTCGAGTGAACGGTTGGGGTATAATGGGCGATTTTATGTGCTGATGGACGAATTCAATATTCCCAGTCTATTGCTGTGTAGCTCTGTATGTATAAGTTAATCTACCCCTTCATGCTACGGTCATGGAGAGAAGCAGATACCCGTTTCGCACTATCCAAGTCTTCAAAACATTGAATAATATTTTGAATATCATCATCGAGAGCATTGGTACGATGTATTTTATCGACCAAGTCCTTCTCAGCTCCAAGTTCCTTCGTAAGGAAGTTTCTTGGATCGATGACTGTCCTTCCATGGACCATGACACCCTTGATAATCATCTGCGCTCGTAGACGGTCATCACCCTGCTGTGCATGTCGAAAATTCTGTGAACTAGAATATATATAGTTAGATGGAACAGAAAGGACAAGACGAGAGGAACGAAAACGGGGGGAAGACAGGAAAGTGGAGTACCGTATTACAGTGAGTCACATCGTCTCCTCAATTTATGCAACATTCGCATACAACAACATACGGGCACCACATATATGTACACACAACGTACAACCATAAATTCTTCTCATCGATGGATACCAACTTTGTTTCAATTTCAAATTTTCGAAAGATGGGTCTAATTTCAGCACGATATCGACAAGATATTGACGATGCAATAAAGTGAGAATGACTCTTGACCATAGCATGGATCCAACCATTTTCAGTACACATCGCCCAACGAGCATATTCTGCATGATATAGATAGGCAGCATTATTCAAATGTCCTAAATAATCGACATCGAAGATTCCAGCTCTAGCCGAATAGATATGTGGTTCTGTAATTCCAATCCGTATCCGATCTTCCTTGTTCAAAAGATTTTTGGTTGATTGATTCTTCCACCAACTTTTCAAGACAGTTCCGATCACTCTTGGAGTATGTACAATGCCCATCGATCCTGAATCAATATTGATTATTTTCTAATGCAGAGAATGTGTACCGAATAGGTTCCCTATATACTGAGGATGGTGTTGTGATAGTGAATGGTATAATGTTGATGGGCCAACCCCCCCGCCTCCCGATGCGATCGGCAATCTTCGCTTGAATGTCTGTCGGAATATATAGAGGGAGTCGTGCGTGACGAGGGTATGGATGGAAATGGCGAAGGCGCCAAACTTGTCAGTCCTCCCGTAGTCGCCTGAGTCGTTGAAAAGTGTTCTGAGTATGGTCGGAGTCTCGACATTTAGGATATTATCACACGTATATAAATAATAAATGCCGAACAGACGTGGTCGAAGTCGGCCAGACGACGATTCCCTAATCATCGAACGACCCCCTATCCACCCGACCGATACTCCCACAACTGGGAATTGAGAAATCGGAGTCCGTTGCCGACCCACAATATAGGTTCGGACCCCTCACCATCTACTTTATATATAAGCCCATTACACTCCAGTCGTCGGCGCACCTATGACGTCTCGCTAGAGTTACCATTACCACCCGTGTGTACATGGTACAGGTTTCGCGTGTATTGTTATGAGAGTTGAGAAATGGGGCCCCGATCCCTCGTCATTTTCTCGTGCAAATTCGCTCCTTTTTTTTTTCTTACGTTTTGATTTTCCACCCAGCCACCAACCGCCGCCGCCAACCAATTCGGTATCGCTTCCACAATTCCCCCATTGAAACACGGGAAAAAAACCCAAATGATCTCAAGTCCCTTCTCCTCACGAGCACCTCTACCAACAATATCACAAGATGCCGATGATGATGACATTACCGATGAAATTCTCATCTTTGACGAAGATGAAGAAGATGATAAAGATAGGCAAACGCCGGGCTCGTTGATGGTAGAAGAAGATGATGAGGATTACGATTATTCCCTTGGAGTAGATGAAAACATGCCACAGGGGTATTCTAGGAAAGAATTAGAAGGCTATGTAGCTTTTGTACGTTCCAGTAAGGATGTGACGACAGGTAATTTCCATGTCAAGCAGAAGACCCTACTATGGTGTTTACAAACGGGATGTGAGGAAGCCAGGCCAGGCGTGTGGTCAGGATTTTGGTACTTTACCTATTTGCATGGCGAAGCGGGGGGGAGACGTGCATGGATGGAAAGTAAGAATAAACGTTTAGTACGGGAAAGTGGTGGACGTGCACGACAGGTCCCCTGTGATGATTATCGTCGGATGTTAGCATGTAAGGAAAAGGGAAAAAGAGCCTTTCATCGTGGGCAATATAAGACTGCCCTAGATTGCTTTATCAAGGCAGAAGAACTGATGGGTGGTGACGTTTCGGGGATATTCTTGGTCCCCTTCCAACGTGCTGATATGGTTACAGTCTTGAGTAATCAAGCAGAATGTTGTCTCCGTCTAAAGAAGTATGAACATGCCATCGTCCAAACGACGAAGGCATTACAACTCGATCGGAGACATCGGAAAAGTTTGTTACGACGAGCCAAGGCAAGAGTAAGTCTTCGAGATGCTGCCGCTTCGACGGCAGTCGATGACCTACAAATATTGATCGATATGAAGGGTGCTGGTGCAGAAGAGGCACAAGAATTGTTACATATCATCTCTTCTATCCCCCCCGGCTTGCACACGTCTCTCTCTCCTTTTCCTCGGACTGTCAGTCCCTCGATGAGTTAAAGGGATGACGGACCTAAAACCCCCTCCAAAAGTTCCTCCACACACCATCTCGCACGCAGGACACAACACTGATACACACATATGCGCGCGCATTCACACACCTTAATGGAACGACGTTATGTCGATGTTTGTAGAAAATGCCCCTTACTTTCACAACTTTTTCCCCCTTTTCAACGACAACAAGTACGATTTTTTTCCAAATTCTTTCTCTTTCAATGTTTTTTTAAATAAAAAGATGATGCAGTTTCTCTATCTCTCTCTTGGAGGGAGATTGATCGAGATATATGTATGTCATATGTGACGATATGGATTCGTCACCACCAGTGCGCCAGAGAGAAGGAAAAAGAAGAAAGTAGATTTATGGCTAAACGTTAAAAGAATACAAGAAGACCTTGTTTCCTTCCTTTTGTCTGAACCTTGCCATTCTTATTCCTTTTCGTCATCATCGGCGTCGTCATCATCATCATCCTGTAAAGACTTTGTCCGTGCTTCTGCTAAGTTAAAATTCTTGAATCGATCTTGACATTTGGAAATGACTGCCAAACCACAAATCGTCTTACAGATTTCGACGATTAGGGTGACATCTGGATGATCCAAATTGACCTTACAATTCGGTACCTTTTCAAGGATAGATGCTGCCATAATATCAATAATCTTCGCCTTGGGTAGAGTCTCTATACAGAACCGACGTTTCACCGATATTGCAAAGGTTGTCGTCGTTGAGGGAAAATATTGTTGAATTAATAATCGACTTGCAATCTGTAATTCTTCTTCTGACACATAACACGTCGCCTGGAGGGGGATCATCCGACTCACGAATCGTGATCCGGGTGCATCACGACCAGTATCATTTTCAATATCTTGTAAAATTTGATGGACGACTGGAACAGGATCCCATTTCGTACTGCACGTCGTAGGTACCGATGACGACGATGACTGTAAACTGTCTTCTTTGTTTGCAGGAGGTTCAATAGGCGCATTGGGATCTAATTTCTGTTTCTTGGCATCCGGAGGATGGCCTGTGTCAGACGATCCTGGTTCTCCTTCTCCGTCATTTTCATCATTTTCATCATTATCATCATCTTTCCATTTTGATTTTTTCGATTCCTTGACGGGTGGGATCATTTCACTTCCTGGGACGGTACATAAGGCAAAGACTACACCACTACAGCCTGTCGAAAAGATTCCAAACTTGGCGTCATCATCATCATCGACATGGTTTTTTCGGTTCGAATCCTCCTTTTGAAGGAATTTTAATTCTTCCTCTAAACTCATGATTTTCCTTCCCTCATTGGTAGTCGAATCTTCCTTTCCAAGATCGGTTGATGCAGTAGTCCCATCTTCGTCCGTATTCTGTTTGTGCAATTTCTCATAATAATGATGAATGATCTGCAGGGCTTCTCTTTGACACTTGAGTTCTCGTCCTCGATCACACGTTAGAAGGATTGCTGGAGCCCCTCGTTTTGGATTATTCAAAAGGACAGGAGGACGACTCGTCCCATAACCATCCTTCCATTCCTTTGCCCGTCGTTTCTTCGTCTTGGAGTCATTTTCATTACTATGATTTTGGTTGTTTCTATGGCCTTCAGTGCCCTTACCGTTCTTGGTGGCAGAACCTCTTTTTTTGTTATTCTTGGAACCTTCTTTTCCCGCCATGGCACAGCCTGTGTAGTACGTCTCTGAAAGACAGATGCCACACTGATAGATATATGAGAAATAAGTAGGAGAGCGCTTCGAACCCTGTATTCAAGACAGGCCCTCGAGGTATTTACAGTGATTGAGGTTTGCGTCAAACGATCAACAAGTAACCACATGAATACGTTAACTGCAACCACAAAATTGGATGGACGATCTACTGTATTTGGATTCGTGTCTTCGCATGAAGCAGTCGATTTTGTCGAACATCCACTTTGACACTATCCTAGTACATAGATATATGCAGTATACCCATATACATACCTAATTTTGATGATGGTCGAAGAAGTCAACCCGTGTTGGAACGAGCCCGTCGGCCTCGTAGAGGGTGAGATTTGAACCGCAATCTACCCGAACCGTCCTATCACCTTCTCGCCCAATCGTTTGCCGACACGGCACAGTCGTATGCGAGGTTGTGAAAATGATCGGAGGACGTACATGACCACGAGATCTGAAAGGACATCAACCCCTTCTCGTAAAAAAGTCGAATGAAAAATTCGTTTCAATTTGAGGGTAAGCCCTTCTAGCATTCCTTCACAGCTCACTGTACGACAATCAATGCCCATCATAGGAACGACTTCTAGAGTCATACGTCTGTCGGCGCTTTTTGTGGCCCTACTGCCTTCCTACTTAGTCGGTCGCGTGTATTCGAGTATTTTGGAATCGACGTGGGCTGTCAGTCCTCATCGGCCTCTTGTATACCATGAAGTAATCGATGCGAATCGACGTCGGTTGGTCAAGAGTACAGGTACGATGATAAAAAATGCAATATTTCCAGGAGAATATCTAGAATTCTTTCCAGGTTCAAGACGTCGAGATATAGAAGGTGAGATTTCCGAAATCCGACTCATTAATCGAGTAAAAATGTGGCCACCCTGGCCACTTAATTTAATCCAACGAGATGATCATCATCATGACAAAGATGACGACGGAAGTAGGAATACTGACGACAAGCATCGAAAGGTAGGATCTCAGAGTCAGAACAAGGACTTGGCCGTCACAGCGGCGAATACGTATCCCAGTGCGGCAGCCCTAGCCATGGCATGGTGTTTACAGAATGCTAGGATCGGCCTACGGCAACTTCAGGAGGTTGGATCGATGTTGTGGTTTCATCTTCCACCATCTCTACCACCATTGTTAGCAGTTTCTTGTATCCCACGGAGTATGGAAACAGGACGTATCATCCCACTGGTTAAGGATCCATTCGTTCGGACCCTTGTTTTGGGTGGATTTGGAGTCGCAGTCTTGAGTTGGGCCCATCAAGAGTTACACCGGAAACGAAGGTTGACTCCCCTTATCGGCGTCCCCCAGCCAGTATCTCGAGTCTTCCTCCCCCCATTTCTCCCAGATGTCGTCCCTGAACCTGAAATGGAAGCCTTACAACAAAGCAGCAATACCGACGTCGATAGTCAAAGTTCCGAAGATGCTAGCCAAATTTTCTCCATGCTCAGTCCTAGATTTCGAAAACATTTGAGTGATATTTATGAGAGCAGTCCATTGAGGAAAAACAGTGATAATCCACTTCGTTTTCGTGGCTTCTTCAAGGAAAGGAAACGAAAGCAAGAGGTACGGAAGAGAGAGGCAGCAAAAATCCGACGATCTACTATCTTTGATCAACTTGTTGCCTTGCAAGCCATTAAACGAAATTCTTCGAAACCACAAAAATCATCATCACAGACAACGGGTGGAGAATCCGTACCGATAAAGGCCACGGAGGAACGTGGATACGCATTGGTAACCGGAGCATCTCAAGGGATTGGTCGAGCCTTGGCGGTCGAACTAGCACGATGGGAAATTCCATTGGTATTGGTAGCACGCGATATAGATCGGTTGACATCCTTGGCATTCGATTTGGAAGCATGCTATGGAGTACGATGTTGTGTCTTACAGGCAGATCTGTCTCAACTGGATGCTCCCGAGCGTATTTTCGAGACGACACAGAAGGCGGGTCTGACCATTGATATTCTTGTGAATAATGCAGGCATAGCCTATGAGGGCCTATCAACAGACATCGAAACGTCACTGATAGAGCAAATGATCGTCATCAATACGATGAGTTTTGCAAAGTTAAGTAAGCTATATGGGCAGACTATGAAGGAGAGAAGACGTGGACGAATGCTGATGGTATCTTCAATGGCAGGGATGGTCTCTGCGTCACCAAATACTGCACTCTACGGTGCGACCAAGGCCTTTGAGAAGTCTCTTTCGTTATCAATGTCGAAAGAAATGGAGACCTATGGTGTGGGTGTTACTTGCATCATGCCAGGCCCAGTCACGGGGACCGAGTTCCGTAGCCGAAATGGAAGTGAACGTGCTTTGTGTTGGTACATTCCCTTCTACCCCCGACCAGCCGAAACGGTTGCCCATCAAGGGATTATGTCTCTACTTGACGGGGATACTCAAGTGATTCCAGGATGGCAAAATCGTGTCGCGATGCAACTTCTTCGACCAGTCGTACCACAGAGAGTTGAGACGATATGTGTTGAGGCAGCCTGGAAGCCCTTTCACCTTCCCCATTGGAAGGAGCTTCTAGGTCTGAGCCCACCAACTAGTAGGGTACCACCTAGTCGGAATCTGAACCCGAATGCCCAGGGTGAGAAGAATGATTTGATCGATAGGGTATCACCGTTGGAACGGGAATCAAATCACATTTATTTGCCACCAAGGTACAACTTTCCGAGGTCCCCCCGTTTGCTGACGCTTCCTGTCCCACCAGATCCAGTCATTGACATACCCCCCGAGTCCACGGTACCAGACTTAGTCGAGAGTGACGCCACTGGAATATCCGCACCGGGAAATGGCTTAGATGCAGTCGACGAAATAGAAGGATATATTGGCCCGTCTAATTCACAGAATCAGCTTGAAGAGGATGCATCATTGATGAGCAAACCCGACCTGCCCATAGTGGGGGAGACTTCCCTGGAACAAGTGACCACTGAAATGATACCGGATCCATCCCAACCTCCGCTGACAGCGAAAGTAGCTGTCTCTCATGCAACCGGCTCGGAGATGGCCTCTTCTTCGGAAGAATCGACATTAAGTGGAAACATCGGAAAAACCGAACAGGCTCGTGAAGAACATGATGCATCCACTGTACCCGCACAAGCACTAGAAACTCGACCGAAAAATCCTGATGAAGGCAACCTGTACAGCACTAAACAATACAGTGACAAAACCCTGGATGACATATTGACGCCTAGGCTGGGTCCCATAGATCTACTGAGGGACAGCCGGCCCTTCACTGCCTTCCCGAATGCAAAGACAGATGGACGACAGAAATGGAACGTTGAAGCATAAAATTCATGCCATTGGAATCTGCTACAATAGGATAAGCACCGGGTGTTCGGCGAGACAACCAGAATATCGTCTTTCAGTATCATTGGGGCTCATCAGGGAAGATGGATGGGCCAGCTTGTCATCCTCCCTTTGTCAATTCTACCACAAAAAACAGGAATCTTCCTCAAATATTGCATCGCAGTTGCGGTTGGAAGTTAGGTTCCCAACCAAAACGGCGGCTTCACACGTGGTGTTTGTGGATTTCAGAAATAGATTACTGTGGGCGAAATCCGTCTGTTCGTGGACAATGACTAAGCCTGGCCCATATACTTCAAAATCCTCCACGCAGCTGTCTTGTATCCGAAGGCTTGCATTCACATCGGCATACGCCAAAGAAACACATCCATGGCTAAACTTGACACCGTGAGTTACACCGTCCTCTTCTTCAGAGCCACATTCTTGGGGGGCGTATGCAGAAAGTGTGATATTTCGAAAAGTACAGCGACGGACGGTGGCCATTTGCGCTTGGACTATGATCAGAGGATAACTCAACACAATATTTTGGAAAGTACATTCTTCGAAAGTCACATCTATTGACATGGGCTCAAGGGGAACCTCCGATACCATCCGGAATGAGTCTTCATGAAGTGCGATCAATCCATCAGACGTAATATTCTCCCAATGACAGTCGACGAGTCGAATGTTCTTCCCAGGAAGACTCATTGTAACAGACTGCCCCTTGAAAGGACCTGAGTCTGTGGCAATACCGGTAAATGTGATTCCTTGGATTTTCAAATTATCCACCGTCCCCCGGTACACAAATCCTCTCCCGTCAAGTCCTGGAAATTCTTGAAGCGTAAGGACATGCATGAAACCCCCGTCTAGAACACAATCATTCTCGTGTCTTCCATCGTCACCACACTGAATAGTGATATTTTCTCGAATTGCCATGATGGGGTAATCTCCGTTCATTATTGAATAATCTTCCGCCGCTGGATTATGAAATGAGCCGACCTTTATTCTCGTCCCTGGACATAGGATGTAGGCGTCAGGTGTCGGTTCATCCGATAATTGAGCCTCAAGGAGTTGCCATGTACTGGCATAGCAAGGATACTCCGGTCCGTATTCCTCTTCCGTTATGATTGGAGGCATTTCGGTTGCATCGATAATAATTGTAGTGTTTTGAATTACGGGTTTCACAAAAAAAAACATGATACAGAGAACCAATGTGAGTATAGTAATGGAACAGCCACACAGGAGGCGTCCTCTGTATTTCCGTAGTCGGCTAGGAGAAGGGGAGGCTGTGCGAAGATTGGATGTATCCTCCGTATTGTCGTCGTCGTTTATTTCACATGACGCATCGATTTCTACTTGGAGTGCCATAACGGGAGGGAAGATTAACTCTGCTTCGACCAAGGGAGGTAAGGCTTCTGCGACAGGATCCAATGTTGAGGGAGCCTGTTCCTGAAACACGTTTCCTCCTCCTCCTCCTACTCCTACTTGTGTAGGAGTGGTATTCGTTGGACTTGGACTACCTCCATCCATCGGACTAGACGACGCCACGGACACTGTGGCGATGGGTGATTGGTCGAAAAGATCCTCATCCAGGATACGACTGTGATCCCCCGTTGCGTGGATTCCCCTTACAGCTACCGCACCCGGTTGTAGCATTTCATCCGATACTTCCCGAGGCCGTTTACCCCGGGTCTTTGGACCCTGCAACACTGTCGTACGACTATTGTTCTCCTCTTGACAGTCCAAACCACCATCCTCATTGTTTAAAGTGGTGGAGGCGGGAGGCCGCGATCGAAACGCGATTACAGTTAGGGTCGCTATCGTATGATATGTAGTTCGTGGATATGATAGTACATACAATAATAACATACCTACCGGTATACCGTAGCATCGATTGGAGGCAGATCGGAGATATGATACACGACTTGGATACGAATCCCCAATCAGCACCTAACGCATTCATTTACATTTAAGGATTTAAGGGATGTTCGAAAAAATTACATAGGAAGGTGTCAAGTTCGAAGGGTTCCCTTGTTGGGACACGTCAAACAAGTCTCTCAATCACCCCAGTTCGCAAAAAGCTCATGTGGATTTTTTATGTCAAAAAAGAAAGACGTGTCAAGTCAAATCGTATCCCCCCCACGCCGCCTATCCCGACCCCCCATCACTCGAGAATATATGACTTTCCACAAAGACATTCGACTCCCATTCGTACTTTCCACAACAACCGGTAAAAACATAAAACCGACCCCCCTGTCTGACAGTGTCAGATGAAAGTTGGTCCATCATTTATCAATATGGCAGAGGCTATGCTTCAGAATGATGAATACAAATCTTCCCATACGAGTCTCAATCATTTCGGTGAGGATGTCATCGTCGTCGTCAAGAAGGAAGAACCCGAAGGACTACCACCACCACCAAATGAGGAGGAGGAGGTTGAAATGGGAAATACGTTCAGGAATGACTTTACGACACCTGAAAGACGAAGTTCCATCACCGTACCTCGAGGAAGTAGTTTCAGTAGCAGTAGTAACAGTGAAAGGAAATCTACAGAAGGAAGAAGTGTCGTCATTCAAGTTCCACCCAAACGTCGAAAGATTTCAACCTCCTTCACACCGAAAGAGGTCGTAGATGGTGAGTGCGGCAGGTACTCATGGGGGGGGGGGGGGGGGAGGGAAATTATTGAAAGGGAATTGGAAAAAAAAGAAAAAAATAATTTTATTTGTGAAAAAAA
>Ga0194115_10005131_pt1 | contig 13758 bp, 11 predicted proteins | sample TA2MahsurfametaG_3_FD_148656 | JGI IMG/M metagenome (GOLD analysis project Ga0194115, IMG submission 148656) | Freshwater microbial communities from Lake Tanganyika, Tanzania - TA2015002 Mahale S4 surface | ecosystem: Environmental > Aquatic > Freshwater > Lake | place: Tanzania: Lake...
AGACGAAGACGAAGAAGAACAAGACCAAGAGGAACCCGACGAGGATGAAGAGCGTGAAGACTCTCCGGACGTTCCGGAGGTTCCGCAAGAATTCATGTTTGATATCGACGCTACTCCCATGGACCCAGATTTGATTCAATTTGCTTCACGAGAACGCAATGGTAAGGGAGGTGGTCGCGGTTTAATCTTCTCGCAGGACCGAGGTCGATACATTAAGCCTATGTTGCCCAAGGGAAAAGTTATTCGACTTGCAGGTAAGAACGCTGTGCGACCAAGCGATGTCATATTGTTTTGAATCGGCCTAACCGAAATCCGCTCGTGAACATCTAGTCGATGCGACTTTGCGAGCCTCGGCTCCGTACCAAAAAGCCCGGCGGGCACGCGCCGTTGGAACGAAATATGAATCACGTGGAGTCCACATTGAGAATTCCGATGTCCGAATCAAGAAAATGGCAAGGAAGGCCGGTTCTCTGATTATCTTCGTCGTCGATGCTTCGGGATCCATGGCTCTGAACAGAATGAACGCGGCGAAGGGTGCTGCGGTCAGTTTATTAACAGAAGCCTACCAGAGCCGTGATCGCATCTGTCTGATCCCCTTCCAAGGTGAAATGGCTGACGTTCTTTTACCGCCAACGAAGTCCATCACCATGGCTCGAAAGCGACTTGAACAAATGCCATGTGGAGGAGGCTCCCCTCTTGCCCATGCCATCCAAACAGCCATGTTGACCGGGATCAACGCACAGAAGAGTGGAGATGTGGGAAAGGTAGTAGTCGTTTTGATTTCAGATGGCCGAGCCAACGTACCGTTGTGCATATCTATGGGTGACGAGTTCGACCCTGAAGCAGATGAAGACTCCAAAGACGGCAAACCTAGCCGAAAATACCTAAAGGATGAAACATTGGCGTGTGCCAAGAAACTTGGTTCACTTCCAGGTTTCAACCTTCTCTGCATCGATACGGAGAATAAGTTTATTTCTACCGGGCTTGCCAAGGACATTGCCAATGCCGCCGGGGGAAAATATCACCAAATCGTGAAGGCCGACAGCAAAGCGATTGCTAGCGTGACGAACATGGCCCTGAACCAACTGAAAGCATCGTAGAATCCGGTTGCCTTCCAATTATACCTCATACCGTAGGACTGTAAGTGTGTCTCGTTCGAACGTACTGTAATGCTACGTAGGATGATTTTCGATTTTTAGATATGCACTCTTTTCTCTTTTCGTCTATGTTAGGATCAGACATCATACTAGCGATTCTTGTGACCTCGTTCCGGACAGGCTTTCGATTCCTCGTAATGCCAGTGGGACACACTCGGGGACACGAGTCGGGGGCATGATCCTCCCCCTTCGTGCACTGATATGGAGGTCTAAAAATTCGTTCAACTTGTCTACGAATGCACCCGTCGGTCGAAGAAGGGCCTCAATATTATTGTGACCAGCTCCATCAACCCAAAATGGCTTTGCTCGCCATTCTTGTGGAAGTGCAAGGAACAAATTTTCACCATGCCAAAACGGTACGACTTCATCTTGTGTCCCATGGACAATAAAGACAGGACACCGAATGTTGGGTGCATAGTCAATGTTGGGAAACTACAGAGACGAAGTCGACTTTTCGGTTAGTTCGGGGAAGCCGATACCCTAAGGCACCATAAGCCATGAATACTGTACCTACCTTGTCTCCCACCATGGTAAATCGAAAGTCGAATGCGACTCGATAGGCACTCAACAACGGACTCTGAAGAATAACACCGCCTACGCTATGGCCTTCTCTGGCGGATTTAGCAGCAAGATAACACGAAGGACCCGAGCCGAGTGATCTTCCGTATAGGACAACTTGTTCTGGCTGGATCCGTCTGACTTCCAACAAATATTGAAAGGCAGCTTCAATGTCAGCGTAGCAGCTTTCCTCATGGGGGATCCCATTGGACTTTCCATACCCAGTGTAATCGTATGCCATAATGTTCACCCGTAATACTCTCGCCAAGTCATTGAACCAATCGTAAATCATCCCAAGGTCTTCAGCATTTCCATGGGAAAACAAAATAGTAACTTGAGCATTCGGTCGCTCGATGAAGAAGGCTGGAATTCGGGCACCCCGTGATGTATTCAACCAAAAGTGCCTCGACGGATGAAGGTATGTCGGTGGTGGTGGTTGAAAGAGGAGGGAACTTATGGCATCACCCATTTTCCAAAAGCCTGAAGGAAAAAACAAATAAAAATTACCGACTGTTGCAGTTAAGAAACGAGTTGTCGCAATAGGGTATGTCCCGCCTGTGGCCTCGGCTTTACTACCCCGTTGTGGAAGGGTAGATGACACGTGAGCGTCGCAAAAAGACGGGAGGTGCACTTGTTTGACCAGTGGGAGTCGACTTGCCAATTGCCCGGTCATTGCCGAAGTGGACACACTCGACTAAAACAAATGACAGGAAAAATGTCCATGAAAATCTTCGGGTCCTAACTGTAAACAAGGCTGGTACTAGAGGTTCACGGGGATCAAGACTCCCCTTGTCAGAACATATCATACGATGGCGGACTATGAAAATTCTCGAATATCTCTGTAGTTATCCCTGTACTCGATCATATTCAACAGTCACACAGACCTGAAAAATGGAGTACCATGTAGTAATCGACACGTGGCAAAGTATCTAGCTTATCGGTACTATCAGCGGGGTTCCTTTTTCTCTTTCTTTACGCAAACTCGAGATTTCTCGTCGCCTCATCGACGAGCTTCTGAAATTCATCCTTTTCAAGCAATGGGACTAACCCTGGACGACCATTGAAGAGTCCACCAATTGGTTTTCCACCAATAAAGATATGGGGGAGGGAAGATTGTCCGGTCATCTCTAATAGAGCAGCACGTTTTTCGGCACCTCCAGGTGCCAAAAGACCAGGGATCCATTCCATACCTAATGAAATCTCTTCAAATTCGACATTAAGACGTTGCAAAAGTTGAATCGTCTCCGAGGAGAACGGTGACAAAGAATACGTGTAGACAACGACGGGAACGCCTTTCATCGTTGTTTCCTTTTCGATTTCTTTCGTAGCCTTTTCGATGCTGGCCTTATAATCTGCCTCCTCCAAGCTAGTAGACCCCGCCTGGACGGGTGCCAGTGCACCAAAGATAGGCTTCGCAAGGGACATAATGGAAGCGGACGCCCACTGAAGTAACTCTGAGGGAGGTGACCAAAGTCCGTATTCATCGTATAGGTATTGAATAATGTCAGCACTCTCAGACATTGATTTACCATTATTCGGATCGACAAGGTACGGACATTGCGTCGAACCGCCTGTCCGTTGTGCCAGTTCAGCTCGTCGGGGAGATTCCTTCCCAGCAGATCGTAGTTCGTATACGATATCTAATTCTGTCAGGACCTCTCGAACAAGACGACAGAACTGATTCCCTTCATATGAGTAAAGGATGAGTGGGATCTGGGGTCGTTTCACTCTTGAGGATGCTGTCGCCGCTGGAGACACTAGGGAACCTCTTCCCGTCCGAAGGACACTAGCGGCATAGTACCCTGCACGTTGAAGGTATCGAACAACATCATTGCTACTTTGAGTAGATTCGTCAGACGTTGTCTCGGAACCAAAGGTCTTTTCCAGAAAGCTCACAATCGGAGCTTCTCCCGATACGGTCTCTTGACGTCCATCTTCGAACTCGACCACTAAACATGGGATTTGTTCTCCCACCGGGAGGGCATCAATATATGTCTTATCCAAGACAGCTCGAGAATTCTTGGCAGCGGGAATGACCTTCTCTACTACCAAGTCATACTCGGTAATATATTCTCGGACGAGACGGCATTCTTTCGAGTTCTCAATATCAAACAATTTGACTATTCGAGTCGTCGACGATGGATTCCTCTCCGACGAGACTGTAACTCCTCTTGGTAATCGACAAATACTTGCCAAACCAGATGTTAGGGTATCAATTGCATTTGGGACGGACATGAAGAGTCTCGTCGTTTGCCCTCGATTCGCGACGGATGGAGTAGTAATAGGCACGAACGATAATACCTGCTGTGCCGACAGAAGGACTGCTAGCGCAGAACAATGATGTAACTTCATTTTCCCCGGTCGATACTGTGGAAGCTATTCGTACAGTGCAGTCTGATTTAGGTGCTTCAGGACGTTTTGGATATTCCTGGTCACTAGGAGGACGGTTCCTCGTTCTCAGCTGTCACACCGATGGAATCTCTCACAACAACAAGGATGTTCATTTTCGCACGAAGGCTCCAACCGATGTCGTACGAACGTCACTGTCACTTCTGGGGTAGCACCCGTATCTTGTGGAATCCACTCAGGGGTAATTGGAGTTTCAGGTGTTCTCCGTGCCTGCGAGGACTCTCGCCCCCTACGACTGCACCGCCACTGGGCCGCGCCAAATGGATCTTATGTGATGACTGTGAAATGCGGGTTTTTGAATTCTCCCAAAGTCCCGCCAACCGCCAACGGGTCTTTGTGTCAAACTTGAGGACCTACTGGAGGCCCATCTCGAAAGGCATTTTTCGTGAAGAAAGTAGTCGACGATGAAACTGCAGGATATCCCATTGGTCTGGCCCTTAGCAGTTTGGATTTGGGGTAAAGAGACGTCGACAGCAGGAGACGTCTCGGCTGACATTTGTCTGTCACAATTCCCGTTTTTCCTTTCGGGATGTTTTAGTCAATTATTGACCAAAGCACTTGGGACTGCCATTATTCTTGGATCATGTTTGAATAAGGCACCGATCATGATGAATATGGCGAGTAATAAGGTATGATCATCGGATGATAAGGATGAAAAATTGGTCTCCTACAGAAGGATACTTTTCGAAGGCGAACAAAACAAAGTCTCACGAGCATCACACCATCTCGTTCTACTAGTCAGCGGCAGGGATCTCAAGAGGGAGTCTTTACGGAGAAGCAATCGTCTACAGTTGCGGTGTCTTTTATGGTTCCCTTTCTGGGCATCCATTTACAGCGTAAGATTGTTGTTGACGATCTATGGCCACCGTGAGCCCTTCACCGCCGCTCACTCCCCCTCCCCCCCCCGCCTTTTGTCGTGGTCAATTGGTCATACGGTAGTTACGGTGAGAATCTTTCCCTTCTCATCCAAAATGGTGTTTTGGTATGGCTGGCATGGCAGTATAGTACGACACAGGTCGGTATGCAAGAAAAAGGTTTGGTAGTACTTGGATATGGTGCCTACGTTTTTGCCGTGGTGCAGATTCTCCCTGAAGATATGCGATATCTTTTGTTGTCATCGACATGGCCGGTGATGTTGTATGCACGAGGATCACAGGTCTATGAAACGGCACAAGTCAAGCATACGGGACAACTATCCATCGTAACGACGACCATGAACTTGGTCGGTGCCCTGATTCGCATAGGAACGACGATGAAGGAAACAGGTGACAACGTCGTCTTGGCAGGCTACCTTTTGTCATGTGCACTCAGCTTGATCATGTTTGTCCAATATTTCATGTATTTGAGTAATACCAAGAAGGAAATGGCGACGAGTAGCGAGAAGAAAGAAGATTAGGGTTAATATCGCTGGACACAATCTTTCCCCGAGTCACCATCAAGACGCCTAACGTCCGGATAGGGACAGTGTAATCATGATCTCCTTAGATTTATGAACAGACCTCGTCAATAGAACCATTGGAATCCAGCCTTGTTGGTTCAGTCTTTCAACCAAAGCAACATGGCAGCGTAGTCGTGCGAAACCTTCCTTCGTTTGCGATCATGTTCACTGTCAGTGTACCGTACCTGTGAAGCTGTGACTGTGTATGATGGCTGGGAACAATCAAAATCTTGGATCAGTTCGACCGCTTCGTTAACATATATACAATATCGTACATATCCACTTGGGTTTTGGCATCAGATACATACCGGAACTGCAAGAACACACACGCAAAAGTTGACGAAGCAATCATTCACTGTCACAACCTTTAGTCGGGTGCATTTTGCTATGTCATGGGGCGTCCCTGGTAACCATTTGTGTGCAGCCTTCGACCTGTCTCGGTATGGACCTACCAAAAGTTCCCGTAGTGTACGCATTGAAGCGTAACGCCAAGCGGGCGAAGACAGCCCTTGATGAAGCTGGTTTTCTTGACAAGAACTTCCGCATGGTACCGGCCGAAGCAGATCCCAACACAATAGCACTTCCCGTCACCAAATCGTTCGTGATGAATAATTTTCTCGAGGAGATTCTGATCGGAGAGGGTCAACAATTTTGTCCTTTCAGCACCAAAGTGATGGGAAATCATTTGGCAACGACAAACCGAAACTTGCGTACGAATCTTACAACGGTCCAACAGGCGATTCTCCACACTATTGGGGCTCTGTCTGACAGAGTCTTAGATATCACCGATGAGGACGTGATACAGTCTACGTTGAAGCGATTCGAGGACCTTGGTCCGACGATTTATCCGTCGAAGCTGGAGATTTTTGGGGACGATAGGACTGTTGTAGTTCCTCCGTCGGCTTTCGATGGAGAAGAGTTTTGGCGTTGTATGGAGTCGCTTGTAGCGGGGGACGAATCTTCAATGGGAACGGATGAAAGAGAGCGTATAAGGAATGGATTCTGGAAAGACCTTTCCGATTTTCACGGGAGTTCGAGGATTGCTAGGCGGGGGACGATTGACCCCGAAAGCAGCGTTCGTCACAGTGGACACCGTCTAGTCTACCCATATCAAGGCATCCCCCACGAGACTGGTCCAGGAAGCCCAGGATGGATTCGAGTTGTCGAGCAAGGCATCAAACAGTCGTTCGACATGACACGGGTAATGTTCAGCCGGGGTAATATCTCTGAGAAAATCCGATTCGGTAACTTAGTTCGTGAAGGCGAAGACATTCTTGACATGTATGCTGGAATTGGGTACTACACACTTCCGGCAATAATTCTTGGCCGTGCACGTGGGGTAGTTGCATGTGAGTGGAATGGACACGCAATTTATGCTCTCCGATACAACGTAGACGACAACAAGGTGACTGATCGTGTGACGATCGTGGAAGGTGACTGTCGACGTAGTGCACAGGAAAAGAATTTAGTCGATATGTTTGATCGTGTCAGTCTCGGTCTTTTACCCAGCTCTGAAGGTGGTTGGAAAACGGCAGTCCAAGCTTTGAAGAATGAAACAGGCGGGTGGCTACATATTCATGCCAACGTCCCGAATTCGGAGAAGGACACGTGGACGATGTGGACTTGCAAATCCCTTTTGGATATTTGTCGTCAAGTTGGACGACCAGATGATTGGGTGGTTCTATGCAGCCACGTCGAAAACGTCAAGTCCTTTGCCCCAACTGTCTCACATTTCGTAGCTGATATATTCGTCGGTCCACCAGCGCTACACTCTCGCTCAAACGAGCTTTCAGGTAGTTGCAATGCAGGTGTGCTTCTCAAAACCGAATGCATACCCTGCAGTGCCGATGTATTGATCCCATCCTGTGCACTGTCGCCTACTGGTCCACTTTCACAGTCATGGATGATGTAGAGATCACAACGAAAGTCCCACGTCAGGTCAGACAAAGTTTCTAAGTTATTCGGCTATGCGTTGCCGTCGGGAGCTTTGAGACTCTTTAACGAGAGTTTGATTCGAAGCTTCTTCGTCTTGGGAGGCGCGGCCTTCTTGGGTGGCTCTTCCCCGAAGCCATTCTTCTTCAGAACCCGATCGAGTTCTCTCTCGAGCGCCTCCCCGTCTTTCACAACCCATGAGTCGGGACCGTTAAATTTGGTGGCGTTTGCTAGCATGAGTCGCCAGTCATCGCGATACTCGCTCATGCTCGCATATAATTTTCCGCGACACTTTCGAAGGATGTCATTGATAGCCGTCGGCTTCTCGATCAATTCATAGTAATCGGGAAACTGCTCAGGCGAAGGCTTTTCCAAGAAAATGTCCGACAATCGACGTTTGGTTGCGGGGTCTTTGAGAGCAATAACTGCCTTAGTACAAGAGATGAGCTTTCTGAAGGTCCAATCCGTGAGCTCGCTTCCTGGTACAGCCGTAGCTTCCGAGGACGTCAAGCCTCCCGAATCGGCCCCCGAGCGCTTCGCCTGTTTTCCGGCCTCTCGAGCCGCACTTTCTGAATCGAATTGCTTGTCCATGGCACGCATGAATTGCTTCTCCGTCATTCCATCGTCGTAAACAACATCCTTTCGCTTCCTGGGACCATCATCGGCTGCCATCCCAGCATCAAACACATTCGCACTTTTGCGTCCAGCAGGATACTTCACCCAATCTGGAATGTCCTCTTCTTTGGTGTACAGGCTCGTGTCCGTAGCGTAAGGGTCAAGCTCATTCTTCTTATCAATCGACATGTAAAGTTGATAGTCATGCTCGTTGTTGCTCAACAGATCGTTCAGATCCTCCTCCTTGCTCGATTCGCTGGCGTCATCCCCATCATCATCTCCATCGTCATCCGCGTTATCAGAATTGACTTCGGAGATCGCCTTGTCTTCTGCGTTAGATTTGGTGGTATTGTTGGTTTCGAAATCTGTCAGCAGCACTTCCATGAGCTTCTTTCGCTCGAGACTATTATCGTTCTCGACGCTTCGCTTATCGAACTGTCCAGCCTCAACTACCAATTCACTCATATTCAATTTTTCAGCGGCACGACTCAAGATCTTTTCTTCCACCGGAGAGTGAGTGACGAGGCGGAACACGCTAACATCACTACGCTGACCGATACGGTGAGCGCGATCCTGCGCCTGAAGATCCATCATTGGGTTCCAGTCGCTGTCGAAAATGATGACAGTATTCGCTGCCGTCAAGTTAAGCCCAAGGCCACCAGCCCGGGTTGACAACAAAAAGATAAAGTAAGGCGAATCAGGAGCATTAAATTTGTACATGCGTTTCTCACGCTCTTCGGCAGGCGTCGAACCATCGAGTCGGAGGGACAGGTATCCTCGATATTTGAAGTAATCCTCAAGAATTGTCATCACAGCAGTCATCTGGGTAAACATTAACACACGATGTCCAGCAGCCTTCAACTTCGGTAGCATTTGATCCAGCAAAGCAAACTTTCCGGATGATCGAATGATATTCTCGTTGATCTGGTAGCCTTGAGGCGCAAAGAGATAGGGGTGATTGCACACCTTTCTCAGCTGCATCACCACGTTGTTCAATCCACGAGAAGCTGGCTGAGACTGTGCAAAACTTCCGCCGAGTAATCCACTTTCTTGAACAGCCTTCTTACTGATTTGTTTGTACAGCTCCTTTTGCCACGACGACAGATCGCAGCGAAGAATCTTTTCCACCTTCTCAGGCAACTGATCCAAAACCTCGCTCTTAACACGGCGAAGCATGAAGGGACGCAGCAACTCATGGAGACGATGGATGATAAACATGCGTTCTTCGTTGGTCAGGTTGTTCTGGTCGTCTTCGTTCGAGTTTCCAAATTGGGCAAATGGCCGATTGAACCACTGGTCAAAAGTATCCACAGAGTTGAATACAGTTGGAAGCAAAAAGTTGAGCAAGGACCACAACTCGCCAAGATCATTCATAAGCGGTGTTCCCGTTAGAAGAAGACGGAACCTCGTTTCGTATTGTGTGGCAAGAGTCTTTGCAAACTTTGACGCAGAATTCTTCATTCTGTGACCTTCATCGACGATGGCATACTGCCACACAATCTTGCGTAGGCTAGCTTTATCCTTGATAATATACTCGTACGTCGTCAAGAGGACATTGAAATGGCCATTCTTGACTTGATCTCTGTATATTTCTTTTCGTTGACCAGGAGTTCCCTTGAAGCACACTACGTGTGCAGACGGGCACCACTTGTGGAACTCGTTGACCCAGTTTGACAAAGTAGACAGCGGAACAATCACAAGGTATGGACCAAGATTATTCTTAATCTCCATCAAATAGGCAACGAGTGAAATAGCTTGGATTGTTTTCCCAAGACCCATCTGGAAACAAAGAGTCAGGTTAGCCGTCTACACGGATAAGCACGTTCGGGACACTACATGCGATCGCCAGGGCTTACCTCATCTGCCAAGATACCGTTCAGCTTGTTGTTGTACAACGATACCAGCCACTGTAAACCTCCCATCTGGTATTCTTTCAGATCTCCACCAATCAGAATGGACGGCTGTCTGACCTCCTCATTCTTCAAGTGGGCTGAAGCATAGTAGGAGGCGGTTCCACCCGTAGATGCAACACTCCCGTCCTTGTTCCGATGTTGCAAAAGACTGGTTGAAATTTGTGAAAAATGCTTTTCAGTCTTGTCCATCAGAAACTTCAGACGATCATTTTTGGTTTCTTCCAAAAGCTTCGAATAAGCATCCATATCGTTAGCCTTCAGAGCCGCCAAACGAGCTCTTTCAGCGGCTACCGCATCCTTCTCTTTCTTTTTGGATTCCTTGTCCATATTGTCGCGAATCATCTTCGCCGTCTTGAGAAGATCAGATCGTCGAGCCTTGTGAAATTTGAAAAACTCTGCTTGGTGGCTGGCAATCGCTTTAGAAAACTCCTTGTGTTGTTTGAGTAAGGAGTCCGTCGCGGTCTGCCGGGCTTTCTTGACAACACGCTCCAACACCTTCGAATGTTTCTTGGCTTCAATCTTGATACGTTTGAAGCGTTCAGGTTCCAGTAGAGGCGTCACCGGATTAGTTTTTTCCGCAATAAACCGCCGTTGCAATTCAGCCGCCTGCAGGAATACTTCCCGTGCCGGTCGTTTCTTGCTGCTCTGGCTCTTGGTGGTGCGATCGTTAGGACCTCCTCCCATGTCCCGGCCACCTGTACCGACGGGCGTTGGTAATGGTAAAAGAGCGGAAACCAACGAATCACTACGGACTACTCCACCTAGGGTATGGGGAGGTGCCAGGAACTTGCCTTTTTGGAGGACAAAGACACCCGACAGGGCACGCTTCCATTTGGATCGCTCCTCCATCCTAGCCTGCTGCACCTTGGCTTGGTGGATTTGAAGAGGTGTTGGGCCTGCGGGTGTCTTTGGTTTGCTGGAAGGTGGGACCGGGCTAGTCGAGACTTGAGGGGGTATAGGCTGGGTGGGATTTGAAGCAAGAGTCGTGTGATGACTTTGTTGTTGAGACCGGACGGGTGGCATGGAATGCATATGGGCCTGTTGATACTGGGGTTGCGGCTGTGGCGGGTAGTGCGGGGCCAAGCGAGTTTGGTGTTGCTGGTGTTTTTGTTGTAGGTGTTGCTGCTGCTGGTGTTGTTGCTGCTGGTGTTGTTGCTGCTGATGTTGTTGTTGCTGATGTTGCTGTTGCTGCTGCTGGTGTTGTAGCTGCTGCTGCTGTTGTTGTAGCTGCTGCTGCTGTTGTTGTTGACGCATCTGTTGACGTTTCTGAGCTTCTCGTTCACGAGCGACCCGTGCTGCATTCAATATAGCCGCCTTGGGAAGGCCCGTGTTCAGCGCCGCCTGCATGAGATCCGGTTGAATTTGTCCATTTGGATCCCGAATCGCTGACCAAATGGCCTTCGCCAGGGCGCTCTTCGCTTGAGGTGAAAGTACGACCTTTGGTCTTGGATTTGACCCTCTTGACTGTCCACTGGCCGTCTGGTTCATGGACGACTGTGGTTGGGGAGGTGGTGCCTGGGGATGATGTGGATGTTGCTGCTTATATACAGGGGCCGGAGCGGGCGCGTAGGGCTGCAGAGGCACCTGACGAGACTGCAAGTGCATCGAAGAACTCTTCTGTTGCTGGTGACGATGATGCTGAGCAGAACCTTGGACGGAGCTGGAGGCTCCCGATGGAACGCTGTGGGCAGGAGGCTCTGTCTGGGTATGATGGTGATGCAGTGGTTGTGGTTGATGAGAATGCATCTGTGATTGGTGAATCGCTTGTTGGGGTGCAATTGGAACCCCCACACTCGTCTGCTGCCTAGAAGCTGCAGCGCCTGTCAAAGGATTGGGAACGTAGGCTTGTGTTCCTTGTTGTCCTTGCGGGTGTGGATTCTGCCTTTGAGGCACTTGTGAGGGCTGCGGAACTCTTGGAGTAGGAGCACCGGGACCGTAACCGTACGGCGGCATTGAGATCGCCTGTGGATTCGCATTTGCTGATAATCCAGTGCGAACTTTCTCTTGTTGAGCAGTCGCTTGATTGGTTCCTATCAGAGGTGCAATAGGAACTGTCGGCGCTGTTCCCATTGCACCCGCCGGAGCAATCCCCGCCGGAGGACCGCTTGAGAACCCAGAGGTCTGGGGATTGTGCACGGCATGACTGGAAGCGCTGCTTTGTGGAGGATTAGAAGCACTGAAACCGGAGCGATCGTTCTGCTGCGATTGATCCATCGTAGAGCAAGAGACGGTGATGGACTAGAGTTCACAAACTCCCTTGGACGAGAGTCTTTCATTGTGGTTCCTTACCTTGTACACGATAGAGACTGTTTCCATTCCTCAACTCAGCGTGTGGTACTAGTTCACGTAGAATCTACGTACGAACCCATAACCTATTTCCTGCGAACACATGACAGACGAGACCCAAGGGGCGGCTGTTTTCCGATTGCTGTGGTCGTGATGTTGCCAAAAAGGGTACTGTAGTAGCTCCGTCGTCGCCAAGTGACGTCATCAAGGAATGGATGCCAAGAGTTCCTACAGTTCTAGAGAGGAGGGAAACGACGACGCGACCATGATCTCGGATCCTCCGGTGTCTAACGACAGCTTCAGTATTGATCCCCCTCACAGTGGTAGGTAGATTCTTCTTTGCCCACCGGATCTTCTCTGTATTACCCATTCGACGGCACCGTTATCCATGTCCTGTCGGAATCGTTCTTGTGTGGATATCCTCATTGTTATTATGACACTCTTTTCTGTCGCTACGAGGGCATTCACTGCCACTACTACCAGTGTGATCCTCAAGCAGAAAGCCCACGTTTTCCGCCATAACGGTATGGGATTGCCTCGTGCAGGATACTTGGTCGTCCGACCCATGTCATCATCGGCCCCGGAGGATACATCCATTGTCGATGTTTGTTCTCAAAAGATTAAGGATGCCCTTGAGGCGAGTCATGTCAAAGTTACCGGTGCATATGGTGATCCCAATGGATCACATATTTCGATTGAAGTCGTCTCTTCCAAATTTACCGGAAAGAGAGCGGTCCAACGACAACAACTAGTCTACAAGGCTATTTGGGAAGAACTTCAAGGTCCAGTCCATGCGGTAGATGCTATGATCTGCAAAACGCCTGAGGAGGCATAGAGTCCCTTTGTTGTAGAGAAAGTGCAGGGAAACGCAGGTTCCTTCGGATGGAGAGTCGAGCGACAGGACGAGTAGGTAGATACATGCTAGGAGTGCTGTCAATGTTACACGTACAAAATGGAATATGACCGACGTCGTCGACGTCAGATTTGGCGAAAGCCTCACCACCGGTGAAGGCTACTCGCGTATAGACCCGTCTAAAGCAATAGGCATTTTAATCTTACGACTACCCTAAAAGCTGGTATATCGAAGTCATAGAGGAACAAGACAGGAAAGCTGCAGATTGTCGGTCGAAACGAGCAAGGCTTGCAGGTCTTTATCTCGACGGGCACTCGCAGACCATACCTTAAGATTCTTCAATACCTTCAGTGGGAGCGATATCTAACATGATGGTCATTCTGCCCTTTACGATGCTAGACGGATTAATGGATCTGGCGAGAGCCCCATAAGTTTCATACACAGTTATGGTATCAATGTAGCCAGAAACGACAAAGCAGGATCGTTGCTCCTCGCTTCGGCCAAATCTTCGTATCTGTAATGTGAAGGGTCATCGTAGATAGAAAACAAACCCGGTAAGAATTCTTCAAGCCTACCAAGGAAAACACATGACGTATA
>Ga0194115_10005133_pt1 | contig 13756 bp, 8 predicted proteins | sample TA2MahsurfametaG_3_FD_148656 | JGI IMG/M metagenome (GOLD analysis project Ga0194115, IMG submission 148656) | Freshwater microbial communities from Lake Tanganyika, Tanzania - TA2015002 Mahale S4 surface | ecosystem: Environmental > Aquatic > Freshwater > Lake | place: Tanzania: Lake Tanganyika...
AGAATCATTATACGTAAAACCTGTTCGACCTGAAAATTCATTTGAGTCTAAATACGTAGTATTCATAGGCTTTAAAGACCTAATTGCACTTAAGAGATCACTTTGATAGGACTTAGTCGCCTCCAATACATCGCCTCGAGCATAAACAACATCGGCAAAAGGCTCAATATAATTGATGTCATTTGACATCACTGGTATACTAGGGCCTACTTGAACTGTCACATCGCCTTGATCATTAGAAACTGTGACAGGATCACTAGCATCCAAGAAAACTTCTCTATTCGAACGAGTCGGTAAGAAGTCGTATGTGCTATGAACAGTATCTGAGCTCTTTTTAAAGAAGTGATCGCCATTTGACAGATTAGCTTTTATACCTTGAGGTTCTGTTGGGAAATAAATGCTAAAATGTGCGATGATAGGTCTTATTGGAAAAGGCTCGATTATTCCATTGAGTATTTCATTTTCTCTTTGATTAGCATCTGATGTTACTATTGGAAATGTAAAAATTTGTTCTATTAGTTTGTCTGTGCTTTGAACACTTATAAACTCAATGGGATTGAATAAATTTAATTCTTGAAAAAAATTATTGTCTGTCAGCTTATTGCTTTCATTGACACCATAGCTTGCAAGATCTATAAAATGTCCAGGTGTACCTGCTGAAATTTTTACTATCCCGACTTGATGTTTGAGTTGTGTAATTTCTACACCTTGACGAAAGAGATCAACAGAACTAGAAAGATACCCACCACTAGTAGCTCTATCTTTTCTTGAAGAAACATCAAATAAATTTATTGCACTATTCTGTCCCTCTAACTTTTTGGGCATTGATCTATCAAAAAATTTTCTATTTAAAGCAATATCTAATTGTATTTGACTAGAATAGTAGCTTTGGTCTGTGTCAATGTAGACGCAATGTATAGCATCTTCTTTAATTAAGTCAGATTTATCAGATGCAAAAAAATCTGCCCACTGACCATTATTGAGGTTATTGTCTTCTAAAGTAATCTTAAGAGTCAAAACATATCTCCACGAGTTTATTAGCCTTTGATATCTGCTGCATATAAGAGACTTAATGCAGTCTCTTTATTATTTTGCTGATTGTTACTTATGTAGTTTTCACTGTGTCTAGACTCTCTCTTGTGCCTTTCTAGCACATGAGATTCTATTACGAAATTAGTTCCCTTGTACCGAGTTTTTCCAGGAATTAGTTGTTCTATAAAAGTCGATATTGAGTTGTCAAACCATCTATAAAATTCTAAAAATTGTCTAAAGTTTAAGTTCTCAGTCAGATTATTGAAATATACATCTCTTAAGATTTCTAAGTCTGGGTAGTCAGGAGAAAACATTAGTTCCGGTCTTCCTATAGCATCCCCTAGCTCCTCCAGACTCGAAAACATGGTTATTATTTCTCTGTCTAACGCATCGACTAAAGAAAATTCAATCGACAACCTAGCGTCATCAAGAGGTTCTTCTTTCAAGAATGCTTCATTGCTCGAGTATGCTGGTCCTAATGTCGCGAAAGGATTTTCAACCAAATTTTCTTCGTTAAGAATACCTCTTATTCTAATTTTATCATTAATAGCTGCTTCATCAAATTCAGGCGATAAGTAGCTGTAAGACTCAACGTCACCTATTACAACAACGTTAGATCCTGATCCAAAATTTGTGCCTTTAAAATGTAAGTCATTTCCGCTCTTGTCAATGACTGTTATCATTCCATTTAAATCTGATACTTTTTCTGACTGCTTTACAAAGCTGTCGATTCTTAGTCTATTAAATGATCCAGTTACGTTGTTTACGAAATTATAATTTGATTTTGCATTAGAAACTCCAAGTGACTTATAGTTTCTAACGTGTTCCCTCCATTCATTTTCATCAATTGATTTTGACCAAAATTTAAGATGTGACGCCCAACCATTAAATGATGTAGTTCTTGCTTCTGAGACATCTACTTCAAATGAATTATTTAAAAATGAATAAGACAGAAGCGCGGACGCGGGAATTGTTTGTTCACTTCCTATGCATAGAAAAGACCCAGAAGCATTAAATGAACTTGACAAAAATTCAAAAACGTTTTTTTCATTACTGTGCTTCTCATTAAAGAAAGAAGAAGTCACGTAAGTGTCTACTATTTCTCCGGAATTAGATTTGCCTACCCTCAAATAGTAGCTTGAAGACAAATAATTGGCACCCCACTCGTCTGATCTTTTCCTTCCAAAAGTAACGTTCCATCTTTCCCCATCAAAGATTCCTTCACCCTGCATTGTCAAAGACATTGACAAAACTGGGGAGCTCGAAGCTATGTTAGTGCTACCCGATGTGCCTGGTCTTAGATATGCGATAATTTTTGAATTAGTTGTCTTTGTCTTGGGAATTGCAACTACATTTGCAACTAGACCCGGCTTTGCATAATTGTCACTGCCAGTTACAACTAAGCGCATTAAGGATTGATTACTTAAAATTTGTTTTTTCTTGTATTCTGGGAATTTGTAGTAGCAAGACGCTGTCCAAGATCCTGAAGTGAAGAGACCATCTGATTTTTGGTTTGTTCCAATAATTTTTCCCAAAGAGTCTTTTACAAATGAACCTAGGGGTAGTGGAAAACCTGGTTCAATTCTTGAACCAGAAAGAGGAGGACTAATGAGCAGAGATGAGCTGACAAAGTCTATGACTGCGATTGATTCTTGCCTTTTATTTCTTGCAGTGCCTAAAACGTTTGTAGTATATCCACCGTATTCTCTTATCTTTAAACTGTTATCTGGGTCAATTCCTATCGACCTTAAGAAAGATCGTATGCTGTGTTGAGTGCCCTTTGATCTAATGATATCATCAAGGTTTGTTATGAGTCTTCTTAAAATTTTTGTGTGTACCTTCTTAAATGCAATGCCTGTTGTGTATTCAGTTTCAGGTCCATCACTGTCTTCTACAAACTTATTAATTTCTGAATGCTGGAACAAACCCGGGAAATAGAAACCATAGCTTTTTATAATATCATTGAGAAAATTATCCGGCGCAGCATCATTTTCATCATAGCTTACTCTTCTTAAATCACCAAATGTTTGAACAAATAATTTTATGTCATCGAAGAATTTTGCCCAAATGTATAGAAATGTAAGAATAATGTGCGTTGAACCGATCTGACCCTGCCCAGGTATTCCATTGCCACCATAGACTTGCCCAGAATTACCTAGCTCATTAATGAATCCGTCATCGGCGGCACCTTCTAAAAGATAATGCTTTGGAACTAACTTAACAATGTAATTTGGATTTGCATCATCGTATAGAGAGGCACTTGCTAGTAGCTTAATGTTTAAATCTTGAACTTCTTCATAAGCTGGAAAAAGAACTACCGTGAATTCTTTTTTTTCGTTTGAAATTGGATTTAAGCTGTCGGTTGAAGCATTTATTCTTAAAGACCCAGTAAAATTATTTATGTATGAATGTAAAGAATTGCCTGAGCTATCAAGCACTATAGAATTGACAGAGCTGTTAATATTATCTGCTAAAAGTGGAGGAGGTTCATTAAATCTATAGTACAACTTTAGATCAGGTGAAGCGTAGATGCCCCGATTAGCATAAAGTTTTTGTTTATCACTAGTTCTTACGCTGTGAAACAATCTTAGCTCATCGAGCGTACCACTAAAAGTTTGTGTCGGTGCAACAAGAGCCTTATTGTCATAGAAAGAGCTTCCAGACCCTATATAAAAGCTGTTTGCATCTGTGTCTAATTTTCCAATACCGACTGATGTTGGGCTTAATGATTTTAATGTTTCATTAACGTAAAACTGCAGAAGAACATTGGGTTTCTTTTCTTCTCTGTTCATCACAAGACAAACGTGATTGTATGCACCCTTTTTTAAGACTGCATTTGTACTTGTTGATTTTGATCCGGATGATACACAAAAACTTGCTGTTACGTGCGCTGTAGAACTATCAGGCTTTAGATAGAAAGTGAAACCATTTGATGCATCTGAAATTTTTTGAAAAACTACTTGTGTAGAATTTGCAATATTTGGTAGATAAACTAGCGCCTCAATTGACATTGAGCCAGATACAGTGGGATTTATTGCTACTTCTCCTGTATTATTTTTAGAGACATCTGGAAAATTATATCCCGCTTTATCTTTGACTTCTATCCATGTGCCTAGCTCCTCTGGATAGCCGTTTGCAGGATTTTCGCCAACTTGCGTACCAGAAAAGTGCAAAGCGCCCGACCATATCGGGAACTGATCAAAGACATATTTTTCAAATCCTGACAGAGAATCAAGATATTTTTCTACATCTAGTTTTGATCCATCGAATGGAAATTTATTGATCAATATATTGAAAGCATCATTGACTTTTACTTCTGCAGAAGAAAAAAATGTGTGATTTTCAAATTTAGACCAGTCGATATTGAGCTGCTGTGTGCTTTTTAGCGGTGACTCTATAGGATCATATTTAAAAGAGTCTTCTTCGTTAAAAGTTAGTGCTGCTCCTTGTTCTATCAATTCTGCTGCATTTGCCTGAACCGGTTTTGCATCCCGCAGGATTGACTTTATGAATGCAGGTGAGCTAAAAGTTCCTATTTGAAAAGACATTTTTATAATCTCATTCTATTACACGAAAAACGCTTGACGCATCTTGATAAACATTCTTTACACCGTTTATTTTTACCATAATGTCAATAACATAAGTTCTTCCAGCGTCAAGACAAGATGAATTAAATACGAAGAACATCCCTTCTGAATCGCTAGAAACTTTTGTAGAATTTTTTACATCATCAAAAGGAATTATGGTCTTTCCTGTTTCCATTTCTCTGACAGAATAATAGACATTGCTTAATACTATTCCTGCCAAATTAACGGGCATCTTTACTAGCTTGACGTATGGATTGTTATCATCAAATATATTTACCCTTCCTGACACGTCTTGATCATTAGAATAACTTTCATCAATTCCGCTAATTACTACTCGATAGAATTTTTTCTTATTTGATGCAGAGCTTCTAGTTGGCTTTTTAGCTTCTATCATGCTTCCTGATACAAAAGCCACAGATGCATCATTTGTGATCCATACTGGTGTAAATTTTACAGAGCCAGATTCAGCTATTCTTGTTGCAATTGTTGCATTTGCTGAAGAAATATTAACTGTTGACGTATAAGTCCCGGTCACAAAGTTTGATCCTAACGCAAATTGTGAGCCCGAGAACGTTAAAGAATAACCTCCCGTTTCTGTTATAAGTTTTAGTTTAACGCAGTTGCTGCCCGTAAGAACGTCAGAACCAGAAGTCAAATTTTGTAGATCACCTTTTATATAATTGTAAAGATTTATCTTGCAGTCTGTATCGAAAGTTAAATTTTGAGTATCATCTGTTATTGAGTCGTCAAATTTAAAAATTAGTTTGGGACGCTTGGTTTCATCATAAGCATGACGACTTGCAAACCTTTTAACAAAGTAAGTGTTTCCATCAGTTTCAATAGAGCTTGAGAAAGTTAGTCTGAATCCACGGTCAGGCAATTCACCTGTCAGCGTAGCAGATATTATTGACGTAACATCAACAACTAAGTCCTCAGATCCTTTTGCAAAAGTCTGCTTTGTTTCTGCGTTGCTAATTGACGTAGAGCCCGTAATATAGTCACAGTTTTGACTTGCACCTCCACCGGAAGAACAACCTTCTGATATCCATAATGTGCCTCTAGACGATGACAGCCAGTTGGCAGCATCTACATCAGAGTAATAAACTAAATCTTTACCTAAGCCCTCTTCAAATGATGCAGACAAAGGAAACACGCTTACAGTAAAATCGCTGGGAGTTGGCTGTCCGCCATAGACATCGCTTAAAGACAGTTGGCATTGAAAAGAGTCGTGATTAATATCTAGGCCACCTGAAGCATGCAGACTCTTTAGATCTGTTAGATCGAAATGCATGAGTATTCTAGACAATTCGTCTACTACACCCGCAGAAGACGGTGCTAAATCATGTATTTTAAAGAGATCAAGTGTACCCGCAACGCCAACGTTTCCAGATACTTTGGATTCTAAATTGACGACCTTATTTGTGATATAAGTGTCTTTGTCAGACTTTAAGCTTCTATACATTTGACACCGCTTTACCAATAATGTTAATATCTGGAAATCTTACCTCAAAGATTCCGCCCTCAGGCGGATAAATAATCTGATTTCTAGTATTTGCTAGAACATCGAAGACAGTCTCTGAATAAGCTCTGTTATTTACTACTCCAAAAAGATTTTTAATTGTAACTGACTCTATGCCGATCACTCCTTGATGAGAGTATATCGTTCCAACAATGTCTGATTTCACAATTGGTTGATTAATGTGAAAATTCTTGGAATTCATTTGAGACTGCAAAGAAGTTATGATATTTTTTATCAGTGTGGTCTTATTGTATGAGGGATCTGCAACAACCTGGAAAAATATCTCTAAATTTATTATCTCTGCGTCAAGTATGTCAATTGCGTCCGAGATCATTCTGTAAGAATTTAAGTATCTCTTTAGATTCATCTTCAAAGAGTCTGGAGATGGAATCAACACACCGCTGGGATTTCTTGAGATGATGTGAAGCCTGGATGCTAGTGGGTTATTTGGATTATTTGAGACAGATGCCCTAAATACTCTGCCAAAATTTGAAGGCATCGTATAGACTCTTGCAAGTAAGTCCTCCTTAGTAACAATTCTTTCTTGCGCGCTTCTTAGTGCAGGAACAAGTGCTAGTATTTCATCAACAGTAGGCGCATCCTCACCACCAGATGCTGCTTCTGTGTTGTATACTTCTATGCCATTTTTAATTAATTGCTGCTGTTCTAATGATGGATTTTTAGGGAATTCAACTTCAATAAAATTAATTGTTCTAATGCTTCCAGCTGAAACGTTGTGGGATAAACCACCACCGTATCTATAAGTCACAGAAACAGTAGTGTCTGAGGGACCAATTCCTAAAGTTGAAGTTTCTAGCAGACGCTGCGGATTTACTGCTTTTCTAGAAAAAGTTTGTGTATATCTTAGAGGAATGGCAAACTCTGAAGGATCTGGTATTGCATCGTCGTCGAGTGAATCTGCAGTACCACCACCGAAAAGTAATGTAACAGTTCTTTGATCGATTGAAGTCTGCTTTACATATCTGTAGGGTGCAGGTATAACTTTTAAAGAATCTTTTACTAGAACACTATCTCTCTCTGACGTATTCAATGTGTTTTTATAGACTACATCATGTGTTAAATTTTCAACTTCATAGTAAATATTTCCTTTAGCATCAGTTACGGAGATGATGTTTGACACATCAGGAAAAGAGAGAGTGACTGTTCTAAAAGGCTCAAATGCTCCGACCTGAAAAGTATCGGTTGTTTGAACGCCAGAAATAAACACGCCAGTCTTCTTCAGTATTTTAGAAGCAATTACTCCTCCTATTCTTCTACCATTTGTCTCTTCAACATCTGAGCTCTGTTCTATTTCACCAGTAACTGAATTTTGTTGCCAAAAATTAACATCATCAATGAGCGTTAATCTGGTTCCATTGTCTGATTGTACGACAGTATTTGCAACTATTGTGGGGAGTAAGCTAGGATTAACTTTTTGCTCGCCATTTGTAAGGGGTACTTCTATGTAAAAATCTACATTAACAATAGATGGAGATGCTCCAACAATTTGAAGACCTGCATTTTTTATTATCTGTTCAATGTTCTTTGATTCTGTAACCGTATCATAATTTAGCTCACCGTATAAGTGGTCAAGATAGAATGACAAATTATCACCAACATAAGCAGCCATATCTAGAAAGAGACCACCCATTGAAGCTTCTGAAAAATCCTGTATTCTGTCAGGGTAGTATTGTCTCGCGTAGTCTAGAAGAACTCTTCTAAAACCATCAAAGTCTCTCGCGAGATAATTTCTCTGTCTAACCGTCTTGAGTGCTTGTTTATTGTTGATAAGAGCCATTTTTACCTTAATTAGATTACATATAAGACAATTTGCAGAGCGCGCTTATTTTCTTCTATCGCAGGAATACTGTACGTTATAGAAATTTTTATTATACCTGTGTTACTGTTTTCTGTTCTGTCGGTAGAAGATTCAAAAGTCTCTAGCGTTACGAATGGCATCCATTTTTCTACGGCATTTTTTATTCTCTGTATCGCTTCGTTATCAAATTCTTCTTGACTAACTAATTCTGTCGTCAAAGGCTTTAGATTGGCGCCAAAATCATATAAACCTAGACGCTCGCCCCAGTTAGTCAAAAGCAAATTTCTTAAATTATCAGCAAATTGGTCGGACAATGAATAGTTCATTGATAGTATCCCTTCACTAGAATTTCCTAGCTGCAAGGGAGTCTTAATGCCAAAAGGAATACTTGATGCGCTAAGAGAATCAGCATCTTGTTCTATCTTTGTTTTGCCGACATTCTTAAAGCTGTAGACCGCCATGATCGTTAATTATCAGTCTAGGCTTTTTTGCCTGTAATAAAAATTTCAGAGTCAATTGCAAATTGTAGAACTTTTTTACCGAAGAGCAATCCGCCTATATCGGTTATTTTTCTAGTGTCATATTCGTTAGGAGTCGGAGTCGGCGTAAAATTGTAACCGTGTCTTATCTTTTTTATTGCAGAAGCTAAAATACCTGGTTCTTTTCTGTAACTTGCAGTTCCTACATTTCCTGCATCTTGTTGACCACCCTCAACAGTGTGCATTATTTTATCTTTAGTAGGATCAAAATCTTGGACGACAACTATAACATGAGCAGGTTCTCCAATTATCAAGATATCACCTGCTCGAACTTTGGGCATCTTATTGTATACACCTTTATTTATTAGCGCCCCGCGCCGCTTTGCCATCTGAGATAAAGCTGCAACGATCGAACTAGGCGGTCCATAAAAGCCGTTGAAGTAGTCAGAAGCCAACGGCGTCGCACCAACAGCAGACTTTATTGATGGATCAGCATCCTTCGGTGTATAAGTTTTATCAGACGGGAATGCAGTGTTTACTTCTTTGAAGCTTTCGTCTTTTGGATTTAAGTAATACGATGCTCCTGCAGATTGAAGACACGCTCGGGCAAAAACTCCACAGCTTGATGCAACTTTTGCCATGCTGATAGCTAAGCTTGGGTTTACTGCAAATTCTGCATAAAATATACATGAAGAATATTCATTTCTATTAGAACTCCAACGAAGTCCTGCAGAAGACAATGCCTTTTGCACTATTGCTCCTCTAACGTCTGACCCTCCTGCTGCAGGCGGATAAGCAGGTACTGGTGGAGGCTCTGATTCTAGCGGCTCATCGGGAGGTAGATCATATGATCTTGGTGCAAATCCTCCTGCATTTGGGTATGGAAAACCTTCATCGTCAAGAACTATTACTTCTGGTGGCTTCGTCGGTGAAGGCGGTTCCGGTACTTGTACTTTCGCGGCCACTGGAGGTGGATAGGGTAAATTTTGATCAGGAAATTGTTGATTTATGCCCTCAGTAATTTCTTTTTCTTTTTTATTATTACCTGCATTCTTTTCTATTTCTTCTTTCTCTTGTTCAAGACCTGCTTTTATTGCTTTTTTTAGCTCTTCAGGCAAGGATTCAATTTCCTCTTCAGGGTCATATCTGTCGCCGCCGTGCGGTATGCCATAACCGCCCGGCGTAGTATCTGACTCGGCAGTGGCACCAGGCGGTTTTGGTGGCATTGGAGTGTCTGAAACTGGCATGAGAGGTATCTGTGGAATTAGTGGATAAATTTGACCATCTGGCAAATTACCGCCTAATTCTTCTTCGGAGATTATTCCATTATCTTCTATCTTTGCAGCTTTTGATGCAATTACCTCAGTTCCGGCCAGCGCAGGTCCCGTCGGCGTCGCAGACTTGGTTGAATTTGAACCAGCCATTATTCCTACTAGGCCATTAACGCTTGATCCCAAAGTAATGCCAATTGTGTGAAACATACACATTTCAGCAATCTTTCTAGTCATTACTTTTCTGACAGCACGCATAAGAACATCTTGAGGTGCACCGCTTGAATGATTTAAGGGAGCACCAACAAGTCCTGAACTTTCAACTAAATTTGCAATTGCACTTATGGCAGCTGTTGGACCTTTCGTAGTTATCTGTATTGCAATTGTAGGTGCAGATACGATCATCTTTGCCATAAATGGCCCAATGTTTTCAGCGAATGCTTTTTGAAAAACATGTAAACTCGGCCCTGTAGCACCACACGAACCAGCTACTAAATTTGGTGCTAGTTGAGGCTCTGTAGTCGGCGTAGGTGGAACAGGAGGTTCATAATTGGGCAATTGGCTCTTTAGATCAGTTAGCTTTTTTAGCATTCCCACAGGTGTGATAGGAGAACCCTTAATTATAGGATCTTTTAATCCTGCTTTAGAAAACTCTGCGGCCAAAAGAGCTGGATTGGGGGCAAGAAACTTCGTAAAATCTGATAATTTTTCCACTTTTGGCTTGACACCAAATTTTGTACCAAGCGCGACTGGATCTACTATGGGGGCTCCCTTTTTCATTACTTCAAAATTAGAAGGAGCTTCTAGACTGATTGCTATATTTTGATATTGCGTTAAAATTAGTTCATGAAAAGCTTTAAATTTATTTTCATCAGCTAAGTCTTTAAAAACTTCATTATTGGTTACAGGAGGATTTTTTTCTCCAACTGGAAATGATATGTCTGAACCTGGATCTGGTTTTATAATTTCGTCTATTACTTCTTGAATAAATTTTTCTTTAGCTGCGTTCTTATAGCCTGAAGTAAGCTTAGCGTTAGCTTTGTTACCACCGTGAGACACAAGAATCCCAGCATGGACCAAACAACCATCTCCACCTGTTGGTGCTTTTTTATTTTCAGACATAAATGACTACCATTGTTTTTTATTTGATTAAAACTTTGCTAGCAAATTTTGCCTGTCCTGGGGCTAGACAAGCAAGATTTTCGCCCGTGCCTGCAGGTTTTGATCCTGCAAATTGTCCTCCCATGGTTGTAATCAGAGGAGCACCCGTGACAGTTCCGTTCGTTGCATTCACAGATGCGTCTGAACAAACTATTCCAAGATTAGCGTCATCTCCTCCCAGTTTAATGTAACCTTTTAGTGAAGGTTTAAAAATAATATCTCCATTGCTCTTAATAACGACAGCAGCCCAATCATCAAGATTTTCACTCTCATCTTTTATAGGGAGCTCTTTTGCATTCTTGCCGGGTTTGTAGCTTGTAACTAAGATCTCAACATCAGATCTGGCTATTAGTCTTATTTTGTCAGTTTTTAAGACAATAGCAGAATCTCCGTCTATGTCATCTTCGATCGGTACGCCGAGTTTACCTTCTCCGCTTGTAAAGTCTTCATTAAACTCTTCTAAACCAAAATTAGCGTCTACTTTAGTGCGCTGAGAAATTTGAATTCTACTTCTATCATTTTTAAGATCAAAATCACCTTCTTTTAAAGATAATTGATCTTCAGCTTTTCCAATTTCTTTTTTGATTTCAATGCCCTTGGTCTTGCCTGTTGCTCCAAATATGGATGTTGTAGAAACCTGCTCACCAAAAGTTTCTTTAAGTTGACCTCGACCTACAACAAGATCAATGCTTCCTGCATCTCCTCCTTGCATGTCTTCGGGCATAATAGACGGTACAGGACCTAACACGGTGCCCGCATCTTCATATTTCCCAATGCTAGTGATTCTATCGGTCCCTAATACTACGAGAGCATTATTAGATCCTTCTAAAACTATGTCACCTGGACGCTTTTTAAATCTTGGCACAGCTTCGTACTGCACCAAGCGAGAAGCATCTGTCACTCTTATCAGTTTTTCAAAGTAATCTTCTTCATCAGCTGTCTTTATTAGAAGATTATTTCTATCAATTCTTCTTTGATCATCCTTGCCTGAAATAAGAATATTACCATTTCTAAGCTCATAAAAAGGGTCAGTCTTACCATCATTTTCAGATCTATCTTTTTTTGACGCTCTATCAACGCCCGCAAAAGAAATATCGTATGTTCTTGGCGAGTGTGTGTGATTAACGTCGTCCGCGTGGTGTGGCTCAGTCACCCTGCACATCCAGTAGACTATATCAGGCTTAGGTACATCAGGATCTTCAATAACTACCCAGACTGTTTCTCCTGGCTTGCAGGGCAGAGCAAAATGAGATGGAAAGAAAGGAAATGCAAACATGGGACTCTCTAGACTGTTTATGAAGTGCCCCACAATAGTGTTTCTTGGCAGGACATTGGCATATTTCATGTTAGAAACTTTTAAAATGTTTCGCCAATATTCTATTTTTTTTATTGTCTGCGCATCTGTTCCAAGAATGCTAATAGGATCTGATACAACATCAAGAATTACCATTTTTTTAAAAGTCGGACTATGCAGAGGTGCAGAGTCTAACTGACCTTTGGGACTAATTAATTTGCCCTCAGCAAATTGAGTAGCTATGTCTGTTGACTGTATGTAATCTCTTGGATTTATTCCCATTGCGTTATTCTTTACTGATTTTCTATTTTTCTAAATAATTCATCCGGGTCAATTTCTTCGCTAACTACTTCGGACTTCGCTATTAGCTCAGCAAGACGTATTATTTGATCGTTTGCCTTGCTCATCTTTTCAATATAAGAAGATAGTGTCTTACCGTGAACGGCGTGTTCAGTACTGTCATTTTCTACTATCTTTACAAGGGACGCAAAGAGAATGTAAGCATTTTGCCGATCTGCTATGGCATTTTCATATATTTCTTTCCAAAGTTTTTTCTTTTTATCAGATACTCCATCAATTTGACTTATAAGATCAGAAAAATATTTTGCTTTTTGTTCTAGCAGTAGCTCTGCATCTTCAATAGATTTCATGTTAACAATTATTGAGTCTTGGAAGATTCTATCTTTAACTTTTTGTAGTAACCTTTTATTGCTTGCATTGTTGTTGTCATTTGCTTAGGTGACAGTCCTGAAAGTTCTCTCATGTAGAGCAGTATTGCGCTTTTATTTAAAAGATCAATGTCGTCTAAATTTTCAAAAACTGTGATAATTGAATTAATGCATGACAATTCATTCTCAGACTTAGCTTTTGCTCTAATATCATAAAGCATCTTGACTATTTCTTTTCTATTTGCAAACTCCATGCCCGCATCTTTGAAGGGCAGATAATTGTATTCTTCTATTAGACACGTATCGTAACTAGATAAGCTCTCTGGGTCATCTAGGCTCACAAGCTTTTTCATCTTCTGAGATTTCTGTTTAGTCTTAATAATCAGCCAGTTCTTTGCAACAACATTGAAATATGAAAATGCATTTGTGCCTCTTGACTCATCAAATTTATGAATTGTCTCAAACAAGAAATTAACGCAATCAACTTTTAGATCTTCATATGAATCATGCATGCTAGTAAACTTGTAGATGTTGATTAGATTCTCTACGAGCTTTTCGAAAGCTGGCATAATCTTCTCTACGTAGAGCTTGTCTCTATCTTTCTTTGATTGCTCTACTTGGAATTCTACTATTGCTTTATGTGTATCTTCATTAAAGTATAGTTTTAAGTTGGCTTTTTCTTCTTTCTCATTAATAACATTAACTTCACTAGTTACATCAAGATATAAAGTTTGCTCGTTGACAGAAATTGGGTCAACTTCTGCACTTTCCGGAATAGTCTCATCTAGATTTTGACCTTTGTTTTCTTTTGACCTCGATGTCTTCTTTTTTCTTTTTAAGTTCTTTGTCATTAATAAAACCACTAACCTTAATTTTTGCTTATATTATCGTGTCTATTCGTCTTGTTCCTCTTTATTCTCAAAATT
>Ga0194115_10005134_pt1 | contig 13756 bp, 15 predicted proteins | sample TA2MahsurfametaG_3_FD_148656 | JGI IMG/M metagenome (GOLD analysis project Ga0194115, IMG submission 148656) | Freshwater microbial communities from Lake Tanganyika, Tanzania - TA2015002 Mahale S4 surface | ecosystem: Environmental > Aquatic > Freshwater > Lake | place: Tanzania: Lake...
TTAGTAGGTGCAGAGATCCCACGGCCAAACGTAAATCTAGAGGCGTTTGCACATGAGCGACTGCAAAAAAGTTTGGACCGGCCATAATTCTTTGGACATAGCATGCGCGATGGCGGTTCCGGGTAGAGAGTGCTCGAACATATATGCCTTTTTGGATTTGACGGCATTCTACCACTTGTAGTTTCTGCGTTTATTTGTGCGAGGCTTGTCAATTTCTTGCAGAATGACCCTGGTAGGTCTACATATTGTCAGTTTGGCAACGAACTCCGACAAAGGTGCATATTCGTTGCTCCTCAAAACGGTCGAGGGCTTAAAACCCTTGCTATTTCCTTCGATGGTATAAACATGGTTCCTGGCCTTATAGCGAAAACGCTTTCGGTGACTACGAGCAATTAACAGGAAGTGTCACTGGTTTCTAGCGCGAGTAGATGTCTGTTTATGCAACGATCCCCCCCGATGGATAAAAAGCGATGAACTTCATAACGACCATGACAGTGATGGCTGGTATTGCCGAAATCGTATGAGCCCGAAATAAATCCCCACCAAATGAACAACACCCACTCCCATCGCATCGTTCCCAAAGGTAACAAACTCATACATTTTCTTCTATAAATTATCATGAAGGCGATTCTTCTGGCAGTGTTTGTACTACCGCTTCTGCGATGGACACCCTTCGTCTCTGCCAAAATCCCCTACCTACAGTTGATGCCCACCAGGACGGCTCTTCAAAAGAAGACGTCGAGAATATCCTCGATATCGATATGGACAATACTTTCATCCAGACGGAACGCTCCCTTCAAACTAACCCCTGTGGAACGGTAACACAATGGGTGAATGACATCGTGTTAGAACTTGAATTCAACAGTCTCCAGTGTTTCCAAGGAATCACGCCGGACATTGCCATTCCCCTTGACAACCGTGATGCTGCCATGCTTATGAGACAACTGGAGTCTGTCTACACAGTGACCTACAATTGGATGCAAGGTCAGAATATCAAAAGAGGCGATCATTGTATGCATTGTGATCCTTTTGCCCGTCAGATCACCGCAGCATCGGTACAGAAATTGAGCAGACGTCGCGACTCTGCAATCGTCGCCATCGAAATGAAAATTTCCTCCGTCTGTAAAGGTTGTCTTGGACTGACCTCGACGATGACGACATTCGACGTACCAAGCGCCTCAAGTAAACAACAGCCAACGAACAACTGTGCTTGTACCACTGGTGTTGGGAGCAAACTTGCTCGTGCGCCGTACGAACAGGAATTCTACGCCATGTTCCAACAGGTTGTCCAATCCAACAAGAACGCTTGTTTTCAAACGTCGTCTTCTTGCAGCTATGGAACGCCACTTGAGCTAGACATAGAAATGAGCGTGGAGGTTGATGGGATGGGGTTGACGGAGATGCAACGGCACGACGCCGCCGCAGCCTTCATGAGAGCTTCCAACACAGCCTACAGCGCATCGATGGCAAATTGTCAACCCGAGTTTCGCCGTTTGGAAGTAATCAAAAGCGCCGTGTTCACAACAGTCGGCCGACACATCGAGGAAGATGATGCCGGTCGTGATCTGCAGCAAAGGAGACTCAAAATGATCCTCGTTCCAAAAACAGGTGGTACATGCAACGCATGCACTGGTAAAGCTCACGTCACTGACAGGGCGGACAATCGCAACATCTTCAAACCGAAAGTTCGTCAGCTCCAAACCGAACAAGTATATGATGCGTCGAATTGTTTCTGTCCTCTGGGATCAGCAGTCGCCAGAGAACCCATTGGTCGTGCTACCGTTACAAGGTTGTTCCTCGAAGAGCTCGCGCTTATCAACAGTCCGATTAAGAATGTCACCTTTATGGGCGACATAGGCTCGAAAACGAGATGAGATCGTACCATCCGTCAGCTTCAGGCGAGTTCATCAGCTCCGCCTACATTGCCGACACTCTCGTGCGTTGCCGATGAAGTCAGTCCTCCATCATTATGTCCCATGGTCACACTGGACTTCACGAACTTCACGAATCTGATGGCGCACTACTACGGTCAAACCTCGACCCTTAAGGGAGGAGATTACTTGTTTGATCAACTTTGGTGGAGCCATGGAGTCAAAGTGTCGGGTCGTATCGGACACCCTCTACATAGGCATCTTCATAGGCTTGTTTTCATTCCGAAGTTCATCCGGGGGACCGGATGGGTGGATTCAAGGAAGTAAATGTGGATGATTACAGAACGGGTGGGGCGATTCGATTGTTCGATACAGCACGTCCATCGTACAGTATCGACCCGGATTGGAACCAACCACTATGCCGCAACAGATTCGGTGAAGGGAATACCCAACTTGGATCGCCTAGCAGGCACTGCCCCAACCCAGCTCCTGGTAAGTGTTTCCATTTCTGGATAAACTCGGACTGCTCATGCCTTTTAACTTTTCGTTTTGAAACGTAGGAGAGGGACTTGGCGGACGTCCGAAGAGTCCTTTCGCGAATTGCCACCCGCTAGGCCTAGTCTCCATCATACAGGGAGGCAACAAGCCTTGTCCCGATGACTCTCCATTGGGCGGTATCCTCACCTTTGAGTTCCGGGAGCCACTTGAGTTCATCAAGTCAATGTCATTCATTGAGTCGATCCCCTTCGGGGATGGCTTTTTTGACCCCAGATCCACCGCTCCTGACATTTCAGTCTTCTTTGATGGGGGAAAGAAGATCGATATTCGGATGCCGGAAACGGGTATTAACGGCGTCTACACTCTTCCGTTCATGACGATCCTCTACAAGAACGTCACCAGAATCGAAGTCAAGATCAGACGGTCAGGAGCCGTCACCGCGCTGACGTACCCGTACTGCCCGAAGACACCCAAGACAGCGATTTCCATCAAGAAGTATGCCGGTCCTCCGAATCTTTGTCATGCCTCTGGCGTTCTGAACATGCAAGACGTTGCCTACACGGTTCCGAACGATGCACAGTGGGCGTACTGTTATGCGATTAGCGTTCCCTCGACCAGCGAAGAATACTTGTATGATATCAAACTAACGTATCCTGCATCGGCCGGTGGAATCGGCACAATCAAGGTGACGACAGCCAGCGAACGTTTGTGCCCTGGAGGAGAAACCAGGTATATTGTTGGTCCTACCAGATCTTCCTGGCAGGTACAAAAAGATTCAATCGAGGCCATAGTTGAGGGGTATGGCTACTACTCGGGAGTACAAGTGACGAATCGAGATTCTGTCACGGCAACTGGATCGATCATTCCTCCCTCGCCCCCACAACCTGTTGTATCACCAACACTGCCACCCACTCTTCCTACAGCGTTACCAGCTGCTCCCGTTTCTCCTTTGGTACCATCTGCTCCTCCAGTTTCCTTCGGCTCCCCTACTGCGTGTCCATTGATCAGTCTGAACTTTACCAACCTTGTAAATCCAATGGCCCGGTACTACGGCCAAAGGGCGACGTTACAGGGAGGGGACTACTTGTTTGATCAACTGTGGTGGACACATGGTGTGAAGGTATCAGCTCGCATCAGAGAGACCGATCATTGGGATAATGACGATGACATCTTCATTCCAAAGTTCATTCGGGAGATTGGATGGGTCGATTCGAAACGGAATCAAAGTGTGGATAATCACAGAACGGGCGGAGCTGTACGATTATTCGACACCCTACGCCCCATGCGTAGCCTTGACTCAAGATATAACCAACCATTATGTACTTTCTGGGATGGTGATTCTCGTCTTGGTGCGCCGAACCGATTCTGTGCCGGCGGTGGTCCTGGTAAGAAAGAGTCGTTTGTTCGTCGTCATGCCATGATATATCCCCCCGGGATAAAACTGTCGTTCTGACTTTTGCATCATTCCGAATGTTTGCCCCCCAACCCCCACAACAGGTGGAGGCCTAGGAGGAAATCCATTGTCCCCATATGCGCATTGTAAACCGTTGGGACTTATTCCTATAGTGCAGGATGGTGACAAGAGTTGTCCCAGTGATAGCGTAAATGGAGGCTTGATGACCATCGAATTTCGTATACCCATCAAGATGATTTCATTTTTGAATAATGAATTCAAGAATACTCCTGATATTAAGTTGACGTACGATGGGGGGAATAAAACGATCGTATTCGATACGCCCATGACGGGTGATAATGGTTTCGTTTCCCTTCCGATCAATACAAATGTATACAAGACCGTTATAATGGTAGAGATCAAGATTTCTGGTTCAGGAGCTATCAACTCATTGGAATACCCCTATTGTCCAAGGACACCCACAACCACCATTTCTATTAAGAAATGTGGGCCCACCTAATCTTTGCAATGCCACTGGCATTCAAGGTTTGTATGATGTGGAATACATCGTCCCACCGAACACGACATGGTCATATTGTTATGTGATTCATATCCCGACCGAAAGTGAAGAATGTATCTATGATATCACCCTAACAGATTCGCCCCCCCTGGGCGCCGGTCAAAGAAACGTTACGACTCCAAGTGAGCTTGTATGTCCAGGAGAGATGAAATATATTGCTGGTCCCACCAGATCATTCTCACAAGCTCCTGAAGCCTATAGTGATGCCATCGTTCAGGGATATGGGTATTACTCCGGAACATTAGTGAGCAGTAAAGATGGTTCAGCTGTGAAACGGTAACCCGACTGCGGGGTCCATAAAGGAAAACGCCCCCCTCCCCCCCACAGGTAGCAGTCCATATCATAGCACATGAATGGAATATATCTAAGACGGTTTCTCGTACAGTTCTATACGTAAGATAGACCGAGGGCAATTCGGTCAAAGTCATTGTCAACTCGCTGACATCTGGCGTGTGATCAAGAGTCCAGACTAAAATTGAGAGGCATATCGGCTTGATACGAACCCTAACGAATGTGATACACATGCTGAAGCCTTGATGAGAGCGTCCAACACCGCATACAGCGCGTCGATTGGCAATTGTCAACCCGAGTTTCGCCATTTAGAACGAGTAAGTTCAAGCACCTTGACAGCCACTCGCCGGCTTGTTCATGCCGATGACTCCGAACGAGATCTTCAAAAGAGGATTACCCTGCGACTCAGTGTGAAGAACGAAGGTAGATGCAACGCATGCACCGCCAAAGCGCACGTCAGTGATAGGGCTGACAATCGCAACATCATGAAGCCGAAAGTACGTCTATTACAAGCACAGCCAGCGTATGATGCCTCTCATTGTTTCTGTCCTTTGGGATCTACCGTTGATTCGGAACCTGTGGGTCGCGCTACCCTCCGACGCCTATTCCTAGAAGAGCTCGTGCTGATCAACAGTCCAATCAAAAATATCACGACAATCATTGAGACCGATGATCGAACAACGACAGGCGAGCGTCGCGTCCGCCATCTTCAGGCTGTTGTACCTACTGCTCCATCGACTAAACGTTCTTCCCGTATCCCTGATCCCCCATCCTTGTGCCCGATGGTTAGGCTTAATTTCACGAATTTCACGAATCCGATGGCGCGGTACTATGGGCAAAAGTCAACCTTGCGAGGGGGAGATTACCTGTTTGATCAACTCTGGTCCAGCCACGGCGTCAGAGTGTGGGCTATGATTTAGGAAGACCAGCAGGTTAATGACAACAAGATCTGGATACCAAAGTTCATTCGGGGAACCGGTTGGGTCGATTCGAAGAAAGACCATGTTCTGGGCAACTACAGCACGGGTGGAGCTGTGCGGTTGTTTAACACGGCACGTCCTGCCTACAACACAATAAAGGCATTCAACCAACCCCTCTGTAACCAAACGTATGGTGAGGGCGATCTTGATCTTGGTTCGCCAAACCGGGACTGTCCCAAGGCTGGGCCTGGTAAGTACAAACACTGGCAAGGAAAACAAGTACGCTACTGATCCGTGGAAGATTGTACTGACTTCTCGTTTTCGAACGTAGGAATCAGGTGGTACGGAACTCGATCGTCGCCTTATGCTAATTGTAAGCCACTGGGCTTGATCTGTATCATTCAGGAGAGTGACAAGAGTTGTCCCGACGACTCAGAGATGGGCGGCTCTATCATCTTTGAATTCCGCGAGCCGCTAGAGTTCGTGAAGGCGATGACATTTATTGATATCAAGGGACCCGAAAACACTCCTGACGTGACGGTCTTCTTCGACGGGGGGAGAAGTATAATTGTCGATACTCTTCAAACTGGTGGTAACGGCGTCTATACGCTTCCGTTTAAGACAAGCTTGTACAAGGCAGTCACCAGGATCGAGGTCAAAATTGAAAACTTTGGAGCAGTCAGCTCCCTCGAGTATCCGTACTGTGTGAAGCCTCGTACCCCGGCTATTTCCATCAAGAAGTACGCCGGTCCTCCTAATCTATGTACTCCGTCAGGGACCATCAAGATGCAAGATGATCAATACACAGTCCCCCACGACACACAGTGGGCGTATTGCTACGTCATAAGCGTTCCATCCGATAGTGAGGAATGTTTGTACGATGTCACCATTTCTGATCCTGGAACAATTGGTGGAACTAATGGTACCATAAACGTGACAAGGGAAGACGAAATTTTGTGCCCTAGAGGAATGGTCAAGTATATGGCTGGTCCCTTGAAGTCATTCGCAGAACTGGAAACAACAGAATCTGCTGAGGCCTCAGTCGAAGGGTATGGGTACTACTCTGGAAGTTTGGTGACCAATGGAGATGGTGCTTCCGTAACTCGACAGAGGTTGCCTACTCCTCGCCCGAATCCACCGCCAACGGGAACGCCAACACATGCCCCTGTGACAACTCCGCCGCCTGTTCCTACAGTAGCCCCTGTTCCCAACCCCTCTGATCCTACTCCTGCCGTTTCCCCATCTTCTCCTCCTCCTCCTTTGGCCTGTCCGTTGATCAACCTAAACTTCACCAACCTTCCAAATCCAATGGCGCGCTACTATGGACAAGAATCAACCCTGCAGGCCGGAGATTATCTCCTTGATCAACCCTGGTGGACTCACGGTGTCAAGGTTTCGGCGCGTATCAGAGAGTCCGGGCATCGGGACAATGACGATACTCTCTTCATTCCGAGGTTTAGTAGGGGAACCGGATGGATCGATTCGAAGCTTGGTCACAACGTAACTGATCACAAAACGGGCGGAGCCATTCGCCTGTTGGATACTATGCGCCCGAGTTACAATTCCGACTCCAAGTACCATCAGCCACTTTGTACTATGGCGGACGAGCGCGATCATGATCTTGGTGCGCCCAACGTGCTCTGTTCCACCAAAGGTCCTGGTAAGAATTCTCCTTGTGACTTGAGACTGCATGATATTCGCCTTCCAGCCTATTCTTCTAATGCTGAAATTTCTTCGACAACACAGGCATGGGCTTGGGAGGTAGTCCGGGTACCAACTATGTGAATTGTAAGCCGTTAGGCCTTCTTGCCATCATGCAAGGAGCGAACAAGCCTTGTCCTGCCGATAGTTCACGTGGTGGTATCATCACCATTGAGTTCCGTGAGCCAGTCGAGTTCATCAATTTGATGTCATTTTTGGACATCGACAGTAAGGACACTCCTGACATTAAGCTGACGTACGATGACGGAAAAACGATTGTATTCGATACGCCTGTAAAGGGTGAGAATGGTTTGTTTCGATTCCTTTCGATACCAATTTGTAGAGAAAAGTTACGATGGTCAAGATCAAGCTTTTCGGCAAAGGGAGTCTCAACTCGTTGGAATATCCGTATTGTGTTTCGAATCCCACGACGCGGATTGCTGTCAAAAAGTACGCCGGTACTCCTGATCTTTGTAATACCGCAGGCATTAAGATCATGCAGTACGATCTGTACACCGTCCCAGACAACGTGGAATGGGCGTATTGCTACGAGATCAGTGTTCCTTCCACGAGCGATGAATGTTTGTACGATATCACTCTATTAGATCCTGCATTGACCGGTGAATTGGATCGTTTGAGAAGCGTTACGACCGCCAATGAAACTATTTGCCCGGGAGGAGAGAAACGGTATATCGCAGGCCCCGTGAACAGGATCTCGCAGACGCTCACAGAGTCTACTATGGTAACCATCCAAGGCTATGGCTACTACTCAGGAAAATTGGTGACCAGTCGAGATGCTGGTCCATAGGTGATTCCAACTGCCCCCACGGAGTTCGCAGTGAAAGGAGTGATTCTGACGCCGACAACGGTGCTCGCAACACCAGCGCCCCCAGAGTTCTCCAAGTCAGTAGGAACTCGAAGGCCGACGACTGTCCTCCCACCAGCAATGGCCCAAGGGTACTGTGAGTTAGTAGGAACCCCAACACGGGCTCCTCTTCTGCATTGACGACCGTTCTCCCCGCTGAGATCTCGGAGTCAGTTGGAACTCAAACACTGATGACTGTTCTTTCCTATGCCACCACCGCTCCGTATTCGACCGGATCATTCGGTGAGCAGCAGTAACGCTGATAGTACTTGGTGTGAGTCACACTTCGTCGTGTGTTTTCATTGATGCGTATCAGTGTATTAAGCTACACGACCATGTACAGTACAGCTTTCTTCCATTATCGCTCCCCTAGATGAAATCTATAGGGGAGGGCATTGCCTATCCATGCAGATTTTCTTTATTCATCAGAATCCTTTTTTTCGTTCCCGAGGAGGCAATCGTATTGATTTAATGTCAACCGTCGGTATTTTTTAAATTGTAATAGCTTGGCTAGAAGGAAGGACGAAGCCCATTCGCGCCGTCAGGAAGAAGTCTCGAAGGGCATTTTCCCGAGGAGGCAATCGTATTGATTTATATGTCAATCGTCCATAAGTTGTTTCAACTTTGGTGACGTACTCATCCTCCTCTCGTTGAAGTGGAACTGTATGAAGTATTGAAGGAAGGTTGGGCAAGAAGTCTCGAAAGGCATTCTCCGCAAAGATGTCGTCATTCGCTCAATCGTTCTAACCTTGATCAACAGGACGATCTCTTTTCCTTGACATCATTGAAAAGACAGCAGAGCTTTTTCGATATCACCATCTAATAGGCCTGTCATTCTCCATGTTAGTTCAATGTCGTAATCGTCATTTCCACTGTCTTGGTCTTGAATCGTCATCGTCTTCACACTGCATTTGGAATCAAAGTTTTCGAAACTCCAATACCTGCGTGGGTTTGCCTGAAAAAGGCAATCCGATCGAAAGAAAATCCCATCGAATCACCGACCAGATGACCACGACTTGTTTCACCCTCCAGCCTTCCTACATGGCGACAGAAACCCAAAACAAGTACGTCGGGCCCCACTATTTGCCATCTGTCATCAACAAATGTCCCCTCCAAAGACGAACAGATTTCATCACCCTCCCAATTCGCATACGACGGAACTGGATCGGACTGAGGACTTGAAACATGGAGTTTACAGTTATGACGGACGATACCATGCAACGCCTGGTCGAATTCCTAACCAAACTGATGCCGGTAGCTGTGGGGTAATCGGGCATTGGTGGGACGAACTACGATCCCCTTCCCCCTTTTGGGTTTTCCTCTCCTCGTCTTCAACGGTAAGTTCGTTCCGTTGAGACAGTATCTTTTTATAAGGAAAAATATGCTCAACGGTCAACCGACCGCGACGCAGTGTCCGTTGGAGAAGAAATCCGAAGACTTTCATACTTCTCGTAGACACACGAAGGGGAGGGAGTCCGTGTCCGATGGACTGACCTCGAATCTGATGCCGTTCGACGTCAACAGAAGTCAACGAGCAATCGTACTTGTTCAAGTGGCGTTGTTTGGGAGACTATGCTCGTGCACGCGACGCGCAACTCCAACAAGCTGTGCAACCGACTAGGCTTAGATACCTTCAGAATTCGATGTCTTCCAGCTATGTGACGTCGGTCGAGGTTGAGATGGATATGATGATGGAGGTGGCTGGGACATCTTTGGCTGCGACCCAAACGAATGAGGCTGTCTAAACCGTTATGAGAGCTCCCAATACGCCTCGATAAGCAATTGTTAACCAGAGTATCGAAGTTTGGTACAAACCAAAAGGAACTCGTTGACTGCTACTCACCGAGGCATCGAAGTAGATTAGGCGGGTCGAGATCTTCAGCCAAAGGTGAAGACCTGTGTTACCTGCAACCAATATTCTCCTATGGTTTAAATCAGTGACAATGCCGACGATCGCTACATTCTGAAACCGAAAGTGCGTCAGTTACAACAACACCTTTCTGTTGTACCGAATCGTTGCCGTCTTCTGAGATCAGCGGTCGTAACGGAAGCCATCGGCCGCGCTACAAGTTATGCGGTTGTTCCTAGAAAACCTCGCGATTCTATCAACACTCCCATCAAGGACGTTACTCAATGAATGATACAGTCTCCAAAATGAGAAAGGATCGTCGACTCCGTCGGCTAGAAGCTGAATGGTTCGTCTACTCTATCTACATCTCGTTCACTTCTTTCCGGTACACCCGGTACTCCATGAAAACGACTACCTACAACACGTTCACTTCTTTCGGTTACGTCCGATCCCCCTTTGTTGTGTCTCATTCACAAAATGGACTTCACGACCTTTTCTCGATTCCAATGGCACGCTACAAGGGACATGGGTCAACATTGCAAGCCGAAGATTACTTATTTGATCAACTCTGGCGGACTTCATGGAGCCTAAGCCTCGGCTCGCATGGGAAACAGTAATCACAAGGATTGGAAGGAGGAGGATGTCTTCGTTCGGGAGGAGAAGGTGATTCCGATCTTGGTGCCCCGAAGCAGCGTTTGCCGCGGTGGAGGCCCCCGCAACGACGACGCCCCGATAAGGATGCTTTTTCTTGGACTGATGCCCATCGCAACGTATTCTTCTGATTCCGCCGATGATTTTGACGAGCAGGCGTAGTTCCAAGAGTATTGGAAATGGATTTCTGACACAAGAGGTAGTCAGGGGACCAATTATGCGAACTGTGAGCCGTTAGGCCATACTGCTATAGTGCAACAGCGCAACGAGCCTTGTCCTGATTATAGCTTTGATGACGGCTTTACGACCTTGAGCACCGTGAGCCAGTTGCGAACGTCAAATGGAATCAACACTCTGGGTCGTTTTTGATTCACTTATGTCGGGTGAAAAAGGCCTTGTTTCAATTCCGCACAGTACTGATTTGCATGAGGTGACGACGGACGAGATCATGCTTTCTGATTCAGGAGATATGGACTTCCACGTCAGTAGTTTCCATCAACAAGTACAAGGGTCATACCAACCATCAAAATGCAATTGGCGTTGGAAGCATGCAAGACATAGAATGGCCTTTTCCCGACAACGCGCGATTGGAATATTGCCATGCAATTAGCATTCCCTGGAACAGTAACGTATGCTTCTACAAAATTACCCCAACGGATACGGCATGGAGAGGAGGAATCGGTTGGAGAATGTTGCCGTTGCCTGTGAACTCTTGTGTCCTGGAGAGTCGCGGGGTATCATTACTTCTCAGGAACAGTGCATGGAACCCAAGTTTCAACCAGTAGACAGTCGAATCGGAGAAGCTTGCAGCCCATAGGTCATCGAGCAAAAAATACGATAGCAAAAATGAAACTCCAATTCATGCCTACCGCGAATTTCTCGCCTCATATGATGTCCAGCGCTATTGTTTACATGTATTGTGACGACAAATTTCCTTTGAGACTGCAGGATGGATCGCAAAGTCCTTCCCCTCCAAGCGGAAACAAAGTCCTTCCCCTCCAAGCGGAAAGGGACGATGACAAAAAGGAACCATATAATGGATATTATGCCTCTCAAAAAAATGACAGTACGATGTCCAGTTGGTGTGAGTGGGGATAGTCATGATCCTGTACATTATGTTCGACCAAAACTTACCTTTCGTCAGTGCTTTGTCAACTGTCATGCCAAAGTAAAGACAAAATCACGGGAAGTATCATTTTATATTTCCTTTCTGCATCCCTGATCATCCTATAATGGTCAAAAAACGCAATCGTTCAGTGGCGGTTTGTCGAATTGATCACAGATCCAGTTCGGTTGGGTTTTCCGTGCTCTTTTTCGCGGAACCTACCGTTTTTCGGTGTTTCGTCATAGAACAACTCGAAATAAACTCCAATCACCTAATATAAATTCGATTCATATCTCAATCCATAAGGTCATGTAACGGATAAAGACGGAATGTATTGGAGAGTGGTCGGCGAACTGCATCGGAAGCATGAAAAAATCCCCACAACCCGTCGGACTTACCGTTGCTGACTGTTGCGTTCTATACAAAGTTCAAACAAATTCATAACTTTATCATTTTTCTATTTCCTTTCAGTGTCTCTGATCGACCTGCAATAGTTTTGCAATTGTTCAGCGGCTGGTTGTCGAATTGACCTCTTCATCCAGATCATGATGAGGTTGAAATTATATTACCTCGATTCCATGCTTCAATGTCCCTATCCTGCTTCACAGCGTGGCGACCAGGGGTGATCGAACGAGCTCGCCCATCGAGCCTGTCAGTTACGGACATTGGTTAGATTCTTCTATCGACCGTTATGGATAAAATATCACCTTAACCAAAATACATGGTCATTCATTATAATGTTCTCTACTGCTACTCAGGGGTAAACAAGATTAGGCGCCCAGGGGAGCGTGCCCAGGCCTTTATGATTCCACCCCCTCTCTCCAGCCATCTGGTGGCCATTCGACCGACATGTATCGAAAAATGTGCGACGTTCATTCCATCGCCGTACTAGAGTCCTGATGAAGATTTTTCCTCTGGCCGTTTCTTCTTGTTCGTCTTTTCCAACAACTCCATCGCAAGCCTTCAGTGGTGGTACTTAGTGGTGGTACTTAGTGGTGGTGGTGGTGGTGGGGGGGAATCCCATTATGATGCGCTTTCGTCGTCCGAGGTCGAAATGGTACCGGTCATACCGGGTTAGACCCTGTGTGTGGTGAGATAATTCCTCCAAGACCCATAGAGTAGTGGGAGAAAAATGCAAAAAGAGCTGAAAAAGACAGCCTAGCTGCTGTCCTTATCCATACGATGCTTTGCGGAAACATCCGCGATGAGAAGACCATCAAGGCAACAACAAACCCTAAACGATCGAGAAACCGAAGAGAGAATCGCACCACATACATACTATCTCGATGTATACTACTAAGATCATTCTTTGGTGAAGAACCCTTCGGTAGTCGAGGAAGGTTTGGAGATTATTGGAGGTTTTTGATGAAGTAGAAGCGGGACTTCTTGCAAAAGTGTCCCAAGCTATTGGACAGTAGAAGGCAACAAATTGTATTTGTGTGAGGATGATGACAGGGAAAATTGAAACGCAGGATTGCATTCGTTTGAAGTCTTTATTCAGCCCGGTTGGGTACGAGTCAACGGGCCAATACTACCGATCATTTCCATACCAAGGTTTCATGTCCGACCGAAATACGGTAGATCATCATCGTTGTACACGGTGGAAGAGGGTGACCACGATCTTCTCCATAGAGGATGAGTAATTCGACGCCTTTTTTTAACAGTTAAGGCTGTAAGTTTTAAAATGTAACATGCAAAAGCAGTAGGTAAAAGCAGCAGCCACATATGATTTGGCCGGCTTTGGACTACCAACTCGGAAAATAAAGGAAGGAGCATCGCTCAAATTGGAAAAATGCCCAATCAGACAAGGAGGATTTTCACACATGATTTAAGCGTCAGCACCATCATCGTCGTCATCAGCCTTCTCAGCCTTTTCAGCGTCAGGGACAGCCAGGGTCTCAGTCTTGGCGGGGATAACGGGGTCAGCCTCACCACAGAGCATACCAGATTGGCCCTTGATGAAAACAATTGCCGACATGGCAGCAGTGATTAGGATGCATCCACCCATCACAACAAATGCCTTCTTGTACGA
>Ga0194115_10005136_pt1 | contig 13753 bp, 17 predicted proteins | sample TA2MahsurfametaG_3_FD_148656 | JGI IMG/M metagenome (GOLD analysis project Ga0194115, IMG submission 148656) | Freshwater microbial communities from Lake Tanganyika, Tanzania - TA2015002 Mahale S4 surface | ecosystem: Environmental > Aquatic > Freshwater > Lake | place: Tanzania: Lake...
ATATACTTTTCATTTTTTATTTCACGTATAAATTTTATTTAATGCTCTTATATCAGGATGTTCATCTAATATTTTTACTATTTCTTGCGTAGTGCCATCTATTTTTTTCTTGTTTATCTCATCGAACCACCGACGAATCCTTGTCCAATTACGGCTATAGATTTTTTCACTTATTCCTCTTGTATGTTAAGATAAAATCTAAAGCTGACGATGTGAATTGTTTCGACAATAATTCTGCGTTCTCGACGACGCAATGTCCTCCGATTCCGTCTACGGGAGCCGACAACACGGGTCGTACTACATTTGATTTACCCAACGTAGTATAGCCTTCGTTGTATGTTCGATTATATGTCGTCATGACTTGATCGAAGTTCGCGCCGAATTTTTGGCAAGCCTTCTTGGCTTCACCGTGATAGGCGATGCATATTCCGTAGTAACTGGTGTCGAGTAATTTCGCCAACTCCGTAGTCTCGGAGTTGTCGCACTCTATAGTCTTGACGCCGAGCGAATTTAGATGCTCTATCGCAGTCCGCGAATCCTCCGGATTGGTAGCTCCGACGAACTTTGGAAACGTCAATATTCCTTCGTACAAATTCGGATGAACCCCTCTACATGGTGAATGAACGACCTTCGCTTGGGGTAATAATTGCTTCAAGCGCCTGATCGTCCCCACTGCCACCGTCGAATGGACAATGACCAACTTCGCGTTGGCAGATTGTGCTGCATTCTTGACCGTAGCTACAAAGTCGAAAGAATCATTATAGGGTATCGAAACGTTCAAAACGTCGAGATCGACGAAGGCCTCGTCTCTGCTCAGATCTTTGATCGAAGCATGAAAAGATTGCGGGTGAGGGCTATTGACATAAAGTTTGTGAATCGCTTGTCCAATCTCTCCGTATCCTAAAAATCCAATTTTCATTTCACACCTTGCATTCCTTATATTCGGAGGTTTTTGTTTTGTTGTTGTTGTGCATTCTATAACGATAGAAAGGAATCTTTAGGTGATGTATTCGATAATACTCTCCTAACCTCTTTCTCAACTCTTCCTCTTCTCTGTGTCTCATCGAGTCGTTGTAACCACCTGACTGTAGAAATAAGTCTTTTCGATACATGATTCCACAAGAGACGGGTTCCAATTCGGCATACTTTCTCGCTATCGTATTTTCATGATCGTCGACGAGACTGTAATCGCACGACACGCAGAAAGCGTCGTGATTAGATTCGAGATAAGTTTTCATGAAATAGCACATATCCGACGAAACATAATCGTCGGCGTCGACTCGAATGATGAATTGACCTCTCGCATTTTTTATACCGAGGTTAGCTGCCGCTGCGACGCCCGAATTTTGAGGAGTCGAAATTACTTTCACGTCTGGCTCGAATACTTTTACAGCCTCCAGCGAAGCGTCGGTAGAACAATCGTCGACAACAATGACTTCGTGATTGACGTTTTTCTGATTCAACGCGCTCCTGAGACAGCGTTGAATATAAGAACCGTAGTTATAGTTCGTGACAATTATTGAAACATCAGGTACGCTCATATATTCTTTCGACGGTGACTAGATTTTTATTCTCTTCGTAGAATGATAGAAAGTTAGGATTGACGAAACACGAGTTATTATAAATCGCCTCAAATTTTTGTTTTGATATTTCGGAATTTTTTTCCGATGATTCTAGGAACTTAGTTCTCAGTTCGTCGTCGTGAACAATACTCGTGTGGTGCGATTCGTATACGTCGTGAGGATTAATCTCTCTGAGTCCATAGAGTTTAAGACGGTGAATGATGTCGTCGTCGTCGCCGCCCCAAGTAGGATTGTTTTCGTTGAATCCGCCGACCTCAAAGAAATCGAACTTGGAAACTATCATATTTCCATAATTCGTCTTGGACGAGACGCGGTGAGGACGTGTCTCGGTCGTCTCTTGGACCCTAGAGGAAAAGAAGTATTTTTCATTACGACTCAAAACCTGTAACCAGTGTCGATGATAGTCCATGCCAAGGAAGACGTCGGCGTCGGAAAACGACAAAAAATTTCCTCTACAAAAACGAGCTCCAAGGTTCTTCGCTTTTCCGCTATTGAATCTGATATCTTGTTCGACAGAGACTCTCTCGATGGCTTTAAGAGAATTAGAAAAAAGATCCGTGTATCTTACTATTTCTTTTTTTAGAGATTCTCCAAAGCCATCCTGAGAGCCATAATCTACAAAGATGACCTCATAGGCCGAAGGTTGTTGTTGGGTGACGAGGGACGAGAACGTCTTTAGAAAATGTTCTTTTCTGTTTTTTATAGTGACAACTACAGAAAAGTCTATCATAAAGAATCACAAAACTTTCTCAGTTCTCTTAGGTCTTCCATGTCCATCGAACAAGCGTGGGCAGCCTCGGTTTTCGATTGAAAATTTTTATTCAGAGAGAAATGTTTTTCGATATACTTGGCCCCTCGACGAACGGCTTCTTTCGTGGCTTCTATTCCCACGACGTGATCCGAATATCCAGACGTCTTACCTTCAAAAACAAGAGGCATCGCCTGGAGGGCTTCATCAAGGATGTGCGGATATTTAGGTACACAATGGAAATACTCTACGTTCTCGTGTTGGAATGGTAGACCGGACTTGTTCCACTTTCCCAACGAGAAGAATGTCTTCATGCCGGAGTCCAACATGGTCTTACAGAGGTCAGGTTTTAACTCTATCAAAGAACTGGCGATCTTATTGTATTTCAGATTCGCCTCTTGAATCCACTGGAATCTTTCTTCGTCGAAAGCCGAAGCGAAAAAGTCGATATTCAGCCCGTCACTAAACTCTGCAAGCCTGAGGAAATCATCTCGCTTCATCGAGAGATATTCCCAAAGATGACGATCTTGTCCAGGCATCTTGTACGTGTCGAACAGTTGAACCTTGACAGCGTCGGCGCCCATCATTTTCGATTGTAGGATCATCTGTTCGGCTTTTCTCACCGAACCCCCCCACTGCCCGCAGATCTCGCTTATGATGTAAGTCATGTATTTTTACCGTATTTGCTTTCTAGAAATTCTACGTCTTCCTTGGTGTGGACGTCGTATAACTCGCACGCGTAAAATCCACAATTAGTAGACAAGTCCTGTTGATAGACATAAGGACCTTTGAATACCCGAAATGCGCCGTTCTGCATGTGATTATTGTCGACACTGATGATTTCGCTCTTGTCATACGACAAGAGTTTGTCGATCGCTTCATCGAGGTGAAACCCTTTAATTTCAGGAGAATTAGGTTGTAAAGAAACATATACGTCGCTAGGTCCAACCTGACCATCTATTGCAGACGCTGCTTCCCTAATCGCGACTTGTTTGAATGCAGAATCATTTGCTGTCGCTTCTCCACGCATAAACACCCTGGCGCCAAAAGACTCAGCCAACGATGCAAGACCTTCTGAGTCTGTCGTGACCCATATATCAGGCGAATACCTGGATTCTTTACACGCCTTAATAGCCCAATAAATCATTGGCGCGCCCCAAACGGGATAGGCATTTTTATCCTTTAATCTTTTTGACCCGCCACGAGCAGGAATGATCACGACGACCTTCATACAATTTTGTCGATTATATCTCTCGAAGAAGTTCTTGTATCGAACAATTTGTCATTGGCGTCCGAGAAATCTTTCGAAAAATTTGTCGTTGTCAATCGTCTCGTAGAATCCGCCAGTTCATCAAAAGAATAGTCTGTGTTTAAGTTCTGTACGAAAGAAAAATCGTATAGAAAATTAAAGGGCTTCGTAAAAGGCTTGACGTGAAAGTTAACGAGGGGAACTTGCAAAGCCGTCGTCTCTTCTATTACACTTGAACTAAAGTTAACTATAAGCTCGCTGGTCTTTATGAGTTCGAGCGATGTATGGGGATGCCAGGTGACGTCTTCAAAATTAAATCGCGTTATATCCAACTCTTGGATAGGGTCTTTTCCACGAGTTTTTAGCAAGACTTTGTAGCCTAATTTTTTCATGTCTTCGGCTATTTTTCTGACGGGCGCACTTCCTATGTCTCTCAGGCGAGGATAAAATATGGTGACATATTTGTCATCGGCAAGACCATATTTCTTTTTGACTTCTTCGACGTCTATTTGAACGTCGAACTTAGGAGTTCCTAAATATAGGTTTTTGTCGCTTATCTTCCCGTAGTAACCGGCTACAAACTGACTGGACATAACGACGCGTGAGACGTCGTCTACATATTTTTCGTAAGAGGCCGTAAAGTCGGTCGAGCAACATAGCGAAAAAATTTTAGATTTATCGATCGAATGTATTTTGGTCCCCTCGACAGTAAAGACGACGTCGGAACTATTGATCAATTTTTCGTCGTGATCGAAAAGAGCTACGTTGCGAGCTTCGCAAATGCTCTTCAAAATTTGTAGATGATCTTTAACAAAAGGACAATTGTATTTATTGCTTTTCGAAACAAAAATTGCAGATGATAGTCCCCGAGAGGTAGCCTCTTCTATTAATGGAATGTAATACTTTAGATAAGTCATTCCGTCCAGGATAAAACCTAGTTTTTTCATTATCGTTTGGCTTTTAGACGCGTAGGTGTAATACTAGAGATCTCATCTTCGTAGAATAAACTTATTTTTATTTTCTCGATTCGTGTAGGAAGGATGGTGGTCGCGACGGCGTGCGCGCACCATCCTTTCTTGCATTATAATTTCTAACTCCATCGCTCGAATTCTTTCAAGAAGCGTCCTGGTAGGAGTCGAAGACGAGTGATACACGCAAATCTGATCTTCTCCACAACCACAACTATACTGTAATTTAAAGTCTGGATTTTTTAACAGTTCTTCCCCGGAGTGAATTTCGTAGATTTTTTCATTCTCTATTACTTCTTTCACCCATCTACCCGAAGTAATTTTTGCATCTTTCAAGGATCGACATAGGTTTAAGATGTTGTGTTGGTGCGTCGTACTAGTCTCTAACGTTAGATTTTTTTCAAAATCAGAATTATTAACGCAATCGTAAGAGATCGATTCTAGTTTAATTTGAGAACGCCATATCATGGACATCAACATTCCTTCGTAGGAATTTTCTTGAAAATTAATATTTGAACGTTCGGTGAGCGCCTGCTCAGCCATATAAACTTCTATAACTCTTGATAATTTTTCCGCGTGGACATTCGAGATATAGACTGGCGCAGGTATCAGAGCGCCGTGGGGACATTTGCCACTTTTTTTGAAAGTACAGTACGCGAACATCTTTTCTGAGTCGCATTTATCGTAATAACGAATATAGTCATTCTCGGACAAGGGATACACGTCACATTCGGTGTATATGAATTTGTCAAATTCAGTTTTTTGTGACATCACGTCAAAGACTTTTTTGATGAGTCTAAGAGGTTGTTCTCTTTTGTGTTTAGACCTGTTATCGTAGGCCTTTTGTTTCATGTAACAATCATCAGGAAAATGATAGAAGTGATCAATTAACGAATAGTCTACGTATATTGAATACGTCTTCATATCCACTTCATTTAGATTGCAGAATACGTGAGTCACGTAAGTATTTTTGAAGTTGTTCTTTAATATGTCTAAAAAAAGATTTAGACATTCGATTCTTTGACTAACTACGATCGCGACGTGGACTAGCATAAAATTCTCATTTCCCAACAAGGGTAATAATATAGAGTTGCGGAGATTCGGGCCAAAGAAAAATCGTTTTGATTTTTTGAGTTTTATAGTCGACGATCGCGGGGACTTCTCTTCTTACGACGTTCGATATGTCTTCATCGGCGGTATAACTAAATTTTTGATTAGATTTTACATGATACCAAAATAGTTCGACGGTGGGATCATTCTTTAGGTCATCATTCCAATAACAAGAATACAAAAAATTGTCTGGTCTATATGCGTATTCGTGCTGATCATTTTTCTTCCAACCGACCTTGTAATCTTCAAATCGCCAGTGATCTCCTAGTCCCCAATCTATCATTGCGACGCCCGAGGCGGTGAGATATGATTTACATCTTTCTATAAAACTGACTGGGTCTTTTGAGAAATACGCACACCGCGTGCACACTATCAAGTCGTATTTTTGTTCGAGTCGCCAATCTTCGTTAATGTTCCAATTGCCCAATTGCAAATCGTAAAAATGTCGAACAGGGGATTTTATCGTTTTTGTAAACAGATTTTCTTGGTTAAATCCCAAGAATGCTACCGAAGAACAACCATTAATTTCTCCATCTAGAAATCTTGAATATTCAGAAAATATGATCGGATCAGACCTTCCCATATAGCCATTTCTCCACACTGTCTTTCCAGGTTTTGACTATGGGGTCGCTATTAAATGATCTCGATAAAGAACGTCCTATATGAGTTGATATCGCCCTACCGTTTAAGTGGTATTCTTCTCCACGATGTGAAGGATCGAGTACTTTTAGGCTGGCTCTGGTGGCTTCATAGCGAGGAGAAACTATTCTCAATGTCTCGGTTAGATATCCACCCTTCGTAATGCCTTCCATGATTTCGCAACCCGTATCTAACATTATGGACTGGCCGATCGATGTACCATAATATGCAGAACTCTCTGACGTAGTGACGTGAGTCTTTAACGAGGGAGTAAAGTCTAGATTCAGTCTTTTGAATGCTTCGACATCAAACGCGCAAGTAATGACGTTCGGTCTATTTATCATCTTTCCGTCAGATGGATGATATTCGCTACCTATCATTATCGTTTTTCGTTTTAGCCTATCGAGAAGAGCCACATCCCAATCTTTCGCCAGCATCGCCACGTCCGAATCTAAAAAAATTCCAAACTTACAACTCATATTTTTTAACATGAGATTGAGACAATGAGCGTGACCGAGACTCGAAGTAGCCGTGGAAAACTCTTCAACAAACTCGAACTTATTCTTGTCGAAGTTTTTTGTTATCTCCTCTTTATTCACACCGGGTTTATTGACGCCGATCAAGAATCGATAGTTCATGGTCTTCGATATCGTGGCATCGATCGTCGATATCAAGAAATTAGCAAAAAATTCGCTATTGGGTCCACAAGGGATACCGATTTGAATGTCCACGGACTTTTTCATAACGATGTTCTGTCATGAACCATAGTGACATATTCTCTATCGTTGACGATACGAGGGTGTGAACCGACCTCAATGAAACCCAGTTTTTTGTAAAGATTATATGCGGCGTGGTTGTCTCTATATACGTCTAACCAGATCACTGCATAACCCCTTGAATATAGCTGAGGAATTAAGTGTTGATACGCAGCCTTCGCGAGGCCTTTTCCTCGTTGCGGTGGAGCTATGTCGCATCCGACGCAGATTGATACGCCTGTATCAAAACTGGTCCTTATATAGCCTACCTGTTCCGACCCCCAGTTGATCACAAACCAGGCTGGAGATTTTTCTTTAAACCACGCTAGTGTTTCATCCAAAGAAATAAATTCGACGTTTTCTAGTTGACTTCTCGTCGAAGGATCGTTCCTAATATCGTTAATAAATTTTAGGTCGCTCTCGACTATGGGCCTAAGATTTATCACAAATAATTCCTCAATAATTATTGACAGTATTGATGATCTTGTCTAAATCTGTGGAACTCAACCACCAGCCGACGGGTATATTGATCATTTTGTCGCAAAATTCATCTGTGCCACGAAGGTCTTGTCTCTTGAAATTCTTAAAGACGCTGTAACGATCGTTGCGAACGTGCACGACGTCAGACGCTATTCCATTCTGCGCAAGGTGTTGTTTGAATTTTTCCTTGTCGTCGACCAGTAAGGAATAGATCCAGTAAGAAGACTCTGCATTAGGGTCACGGCGAAGTTTGGTTATCTTTGGATTGCTAATCTTTTCATCGTAGAGTTTACCATTCTTTTTATGAGATCCCACGATGAAATCCAGATGCTTCATCTGCTCGAGACCGATGATGGCATTGACGTTATTCATGTGAAATTTATATCCGGATTCCGTAATGTCCTGCTCCCAGCGAGATCCTGGATATTTTCTGTCTAGACCAAACCACCTCATCTTCTTGATCCTCGCATCGTCTGACGGAGACGTCGAACAAATAGCGCCACCGTCAACCGTGGTCAAGTGTTTGATAGCTTGAAAAGAAAAACAAACATAATCTGAATGACCACCGATTGGTTTGTTGTCGTATAATGCTCCAAGAGCGTGAGCTGCATCTTCTATAATTTTGATGTTGGGATCATATTGTTTGACGACCTGTTGCACAGATTTAATGTCGAAAGGCTGACCGGCCCAATGAACAGCGACGACGGCTTTCGTACGCTTTGATAGCCTATTTTTGACAGATTCTGGGTCTATATTGCCCGTTGCGGGGTCGATATCGGCGAACACTAACTTTGCTCCTGTCAAGTGAGCTGGTTCGTTGGTCGCCATACAAGTCATCGGCGTCGTGATAATCTCAGAGTCTGGCCCGAGGTCAGACAATCTGTATGCAAGAGCCAGCGCCGAAGTACAACTATTTACTAACGAGCAATTAGGATTGCCAACGTACGCGCCAAACTCTCTTTCAAAACGATCGGAATATTCTCCTTCGGTGATGACGCCTGCATCAAAAACTTCTTGTATTTTTGTTCCAATCATGGTTGGTGCATGAATCTTAAAGAGAGGTATCATTTTTCGTTCCTATAATATTCTACGATCTCTACAAGAGACTCTTCGAATTTTCTCGTCGGCGACCATCCTAACTTTGTTATCTTTTCAAAATCAAGCGCATATCTTAGATCGGCACCGGCTCTATCTGAACTATAATCTGCACTATCTTTAAAGTTTAAGTTTAGAACCTTACAGACTCTTTCCACCACTTCATTGACAGAATACTCTTCTTTGGAAGCGATGTGATAGACTTCGTTGAGCGTTCCGGAATCGATCACTTTCAATATGGCCTCTACGTTGTCTTCGACGTGGATCCAATTTCTGACATAAGAACCATTTCCATGAATCGGTGCCTTTTCGCCGGTTAGTAATTTCGTAATAACTCGAGGAATTAACTTTTCTGGGTGTTGTCTTCTTCCATAATTGTTGGTCGTTCTGGTTATCAAAAATGGTATATCGTACGTCCTAGCCCAGGCAAACAAAATTTGTTCTGCAGCGGCTTTTGTCGCTGAATATGGATTACTAGCTTTGTGCCTGTCTTCTTCTTTAAAGAATCCCTCTTCTATGTCGCCAAAAACTTCGTCTGTACTGATCTGAACAAAGAGAGGGCTTACATATTTTTGAGCAGCTAGTGCGCTTTTTATCTTGTTATTCTTTACTATTTCCAATAAGTTATAGACGCCTTTGATATTGGAGTTAAGAAAGTTAAAACTTTCGGTTATCGAATTGTCGACGTGCGACTCCGCCGCAAAATTTACTATGTAATCGCAGCCTGGGATTTCCTTCAGGTCGCAAATATCTTTTTGAATAAATTTGTAGTCTCCAACAAATTTTATGTCGACGTTGGAGGCATAGGTGACTTTGTCTATGTTGGTCACGCTATGACCTTGTGACAAACACTTCTCTATGAAATGGCTACCGATGAAACCCATTCCACCTGTTACCAAAAAATGACTATGATTTTTTAGACGTTTTTCCATTTCTTAAATTCACTCCAGTTTTTAAACTTTATGGTATCAGGATCTGTTGGGTGCCACGATGGGCTCGGACAATTTATTACGATAGCTAGAGTTTGACTAGCATTGGACAGTTTAATAGGTACGTTAGCTGGTATGATTAACAAATCGATGTGGTCGTCGGAGCATTCTGAGGTTAACGTAAATAATTGAGTAGAATTTTCTACGTAGGCTTCTAATTCGACTGTACCCTGAATACACGTCATGTATGCGACGCGTCGTTCGTGGAGTATAATATCCTTCTCGACGCCTGGCTCTATCGTCGTTGCATAGACCATCTTGGGTTCGTGACCCTCATTAATTTCGTAATCCCAATTTCTATAAATCGGGATCATGTGACCATCGGGCGTTTTTATCTTTTGTATTTTTTTGAGTTTTAACATAGCTGATCCATAAAGCAGAATTGTATTTTTTTCTGCGAGACTATGAATCTTTTTAGTTCTTCTGTCTTTTGCTCATCTAAATAGTTGGAATCCCATTCGCATGCGTGATATACAATTTCTGTATATGGAAAAAAAGATTGTAGCATATCGAATGGGGGATTGCAATTATAATAAATTACTTTGTTGTGTTTGTCTTCTTGACCGTTGTAGATTTTCTTTGCATAATCCTTTGGAGATAACGCCAATATTTTTATTCCAACTTCTTGAGATACCTTTATGGCCTCAGGAGACATTCTCCAGGCTGGCGGTCTAAACACGGGTCTGAAAACTTTGGTTAATCCTGCCTTATCTACTATTTCAAACATAGTTTGAAATTTTGCTCGAGCTTCCTTTTCGGTCAATCGTTGAAATTCATCATTATCACTTTGGCCCGGGATCCCATGAAATAAACCGTGATAGCATATTTCAAAATTATCTTTGGGCAGGTTTTTTATGACCTCGCAAAATTCTGGGAAAGCATCGATATTTAAGGGCCCGCTTACGACAGTTCCCGGTTTCACGGTTCTCCAATAAGCGATTGGTACGAATAAAGAAAACTTAATGTCTGAAAATTCTTTGATCAATTTGAAACAACGATCCAAGACTTTAACCGAAGATAACGGGTGAGGAGAAACATCGTCTATGCTAACGTTTAATTTCATACCAAGCTTTCAAGCAAATTTATGTATTCTTGGGCCATATTCTTCGATGATCTGGCGTGAGACATGCTTAAGAATATCGAGTAAATTTGATTCATGTAATTTTCTAAGATGTAGATTAATTCTCCTACGTCTCCATAAGAAAAGCCATAATCTCCGCAATATTCATTTATGCTTCCACCGTCTTGATGGAAGAGCACAGGTAAATTCAGCGCCATAGCTTCTAAGACATGATTTGCGCCAGCTTCTAATTTAGAAGCTGTCACGTAGATATGATGATTTGGTAATTCATCGATGAGTCCACCAACGTCTTGTGGCGGTAGGTGATGAGAAAATGAGACATTTTGCGGTTTTCTTCCAATATACGTAAAAGTAAATTTATCAGAATTCAAACAATAATCATCTAGCTTTTGGTAAAGATCGAATCCTTTGTTAACATTATCCGACCAATGATGAGTTACAAGATTAATCTTTCCGTTGAAAGATTTTTCGTGATCTTTATAAGAAATAAACTCAGGTAGAGGCGCATTTTTTATTACGTATTGTTTTTCGACGTTTTGATTTAAGTAATTTTTTGCCCAATCGCTAGGAAATATTAGCGCGTCGGCGCGAGGCGTCGTCTTCTTCAATAATTCGAAAAGTTCGGGTTTACCATGCGTTCCTAAATCACCAACTCGTTGAATAATTTTAGTGCCATATTTTTCTTTGTAGTCTAGCAAATTTTGAAACGTTACAAATTGATTTGGACGAGGATCTACGCAAAATAATAAATCAATATCGCTAGTTGAGTTTAGTTGCTCTTCAAATAAAACTGTGTGATTTCTTGATCTGCACTCTTCTAAAAGCGAAAAAAGAACTTTAGATCCACCACCCCATGGTCCTTGAATTGGTCGTCTATTAAAATATATCTTCATTTTTTCTTCCAGATTCTGGTTTGATTGGGTTGAGAGATGGGTTTATTTCCAAGCAATAAATCGAATTTTTCTTCCAACGTTCTATAATACTCGTCTCTAAGTTCTGCGGCAGAGTCTAGATCTGGTCCCGAAGGTTCATTAGGATCATGAATGTGTTTGATAAAATTTTCGCAAAATAAACCATTTTCATTCATCTGACTAGCCAAGTTATTGAATGTCGCGAGCGGGTTTGGCACATGTTCCAGTACTTCAAAAATAAAAACAGTGTCAAGTTTTTCAGGATATTGGGGGAGAGATTGAGGAGTTACAGTTATAGGAACCAAGTTGATATTAAACAAGCACCTGGTATTGATTAACTTTTGTAGTCTCCAAACGCCGAACGTAAAATGTTCGCAATCTACATCGGAAATACAAATATTTAATTTTGCTTCCTGGTCTATGTTTTGTAATAAGGTGTACGTGAACGGCGCTACTCCGCAGCCATATTCACAAAAAGTAGAATCTTTCCTAATAGTTTTAGACAATAGATCTATGTGCGTTGAAATCATGTCTTTATGACGAACGACTTGTCTGAACGCCGACCAGGCACCTTGGTCTTTGTAGAACTGGAATATTTGTTCCTCGCTGTCCCTGTTTTTTAGGGCCCAAATTTCTTCGAAAGTCAAATCACTCACTGCGTGGGTAGTGCGAGAAGATGGAAGATTAGGCTTCCTATTTGGTCTTCTGGTGCCTAGTTCTAGAGCTACATCAGGAGTCACATTGTAATATTCGCAGAGATCATCGTACCAATTTTGCTTGTTAAAAAAAGAATTTTCCATCGTTTGTTCTCACAAGGCTTGCAATAGTTTTCTATACTCTTCGAAGCCTTTTGTTAATCTTAGTTCTTCCACATTCGGCACAGAAGAATTTGCCAAAGTCACATCGTCGCAAATTGAAATTTGCGACAATACTCGATTTGCCATACCGATATTTCTCGACACAACTGGGATGTTTAACAGCCCACACTCGATCAGCGACTGCGGACCGCCTTCGGCTCGTGAAGTGACCGGATACAGATCAAGTGTCTGATAGAGCTCGTTTATAATTTCTTGCTCAGGTCTGTCAAAATAAGAGTAACGTATTCCTAACCTGTCGAGGCCTGACATCATGTACTGTCGACGCCATCCTGCCAAGACGATATGAATTGACTTGTTGGTCTGCCAGAATTTTTCGACAGCCGCGAGGAAGAGATCAGGTCCTTTTTCCAACTTAGGAGTCTTTAGGTCGTAACCTTCAGTGTCCCTTTGAAACGATCCTATCAGGTAGCCATCGAGGGGTAGACCATGTTTCTTTCTCAGGTCAGCTTTAGTTCCAGTTTGTCGCCAGACATTTTGGTTCGCCCAGTACGGTATCACATGTACTGGTTTTTTCGTCAATTGTTTGACGATGCTATACGTGTGGATGTTGGGCACGTGGTATAAGTCTGTGATGGAGTCTCTTTGCTGAAAGTCGAACAGTTTATTTTGATCAAATTTTTCGACTACAATGTGATGGATGGTCGTGATCACTTTCTTGTCGGTCAGTAACCGATGATTTATATTTCTATAACACCAGTTGGCTAATAACCATATTACGTCGGCTTGGCTTGGGTCTGCGACGCTCATGTCAGAGTTGTATTCGTACCATTCGGAGACGAGTCTATCGACGATCCAATCTTCGGACGGTCTTAAAACAAAGACCTTGTTCATGATTCAAGTATCGCCTTTTCTTTCTCAGCAAGGACGATGTCATGATCAACCATCTTTTTGACCAATGACTTAAAGTCAACCTTGGGCGTCCATCCTAGGACTTCTTTTGCCTTCGCGCTGTCGCCGGTCAGCGTGTCTACTTCCGAAGGTCTCATAAATCTTTGGTCGATCTTGATGTATCTGTCTTTGTCGAGACCAGCCACCTCAAAAGCCTCATCTATAAACTCTTGAACAGAGTGTCGAATACCTGTACCAATGACGTAGTCGTCGGGTTTTTCTTGTTGCAACATTAACCACATCGCTTCGACGTACTCTGGTGCATAACCCCAGTCTCTAAGTGCCGACGTATTGCCCATTCGCAGCTCGTCTTGTAAGCCCGCTTTGATACGACCGACTGCTCGAGTGATCTTGCGGGTGACGAAATTTTCACCTCGAC
>Ga0194115_10005137_pt1 | contig 13753 bp, 7 predicted proteins | sample TA2MahsurfametaG_3_FD_148656 | JGI IMG/M metagenome (GOLD analysis project Ga0194115, IMG submission 148656) | Freshwater microbial communities from Lake Tanganyika, Tanzania - TA2015002 Mahale S4 surface | ecosystem: Environmental > Aquatic > Freshwater > Lake | place: Tanzania: Lake Tanganyika...
TTCAATGCTTCAGTGGATGAAGTGTGGTAGGTCAATCAACGTTTGACTGTTCCTATTCAGAGTCAGTGTCGGGAGAAGCACTACCCCTGAACTTCAGCAATTTTTCCGGAAATGGAGGAGAACAACTCCAAGATGAAGTATCTTTCGTGGCTTCGGAACACCAAGACATTTAGACTTCTCGAGCATCGTTTCTCATCTACAACTTCAATCCTACTTGGCGTCTGGCAAGGCAACCGCGCGCCATGGTCGAGTTAGAGAAAAAAATCCCAGAGGGGCAGAATCATCATCCCAGCGAAAAAACATTAACCAATCATTTCGTTGTCGAAAAAGGGTTATGGCATCGTTTATACTCGAGAGTTCGAGAGTATATCTCCTGCTTCATCAGCGACACTCGCCATCTGGCCGGCAACATAGGGATGCCGTTTTAAGGAATATGTGGAATGGTTGTGTTAGCATTGCGAGTCATTTAATTAAATGCTACGAACACATAACTCAAGAACTCCGGCATATTTCCTTTCCGTGCAACCCAAGACATTCTTTTTTCTCGCTGGACACCGGAACGTCGTTCAATCGGAACGCTTCAAAGACGCACTCTCAACCCACTCTTTGTAATTTAAGATCCTACCCTGACTAACAGAAGTGAATTATTCCTACCACTTCTTCCATCACAGTCATGCCTCAGTGCCCCGAAGATCCTTCTTTCAAGCGTTTCCCTTCGTCCGGGGATATGGTGGGTCATTCAGGCGATCGGATGACTCCGGACTTGACTTCTCGTCCCGACGTTGTGTACATTCCATCTTCAATTCTATACTTCGGAAGCAGTAATCAAGAGTCCGTGCCAATCACACCAGAAGAATCTGATTCGAAAACATGGGAAATTATTACGAACATCCTCGAATTGGTCAAGGCTACATCATAAAGGACGGCCTGATCGGTTACCGACGCGTCGTCGAACATCGTCAAAAAGCCAACCGACTTGGCCGCTGATGCTACCACGTTTCACGTTCGACAACTCCCTTAAGCAATCATGCCGTGTTCCTTGTCGTGGGCAATTTAGGGTTGGGAGACAACAATGAAGTAGCTTCTTATAGCCTTTCTCGCCTACTTGAAAACTTTAGTCATTCCGTGTAGACAGTCGTACCGCCTTCTAGCTTCGGATACTTCTTGATACAGGAGTCGGGGATTGATAGGTGCGTGAACTCTCGAATGAGAAGGAATCCTCTGTTCTTTCAACACTCACAACCTCGAAAAGGGATCGGGCACTTCTCGCTTGACTATAATGGTGATCTTGCACTGCTGATGTTCCCGTAAGAGTGAAACGACTCTCCAATGAATATACACTCTCAATCTCGAAGAAACTCCTGTTTGCTTGGTACGATTGCGTTTTCCAGGATCGAAAGCATCGCGACTTGCGAACTTTCCAAGAAGGAAGGATGGATCCCCGTTCCGAAACTGCTCTGGCGATCTCCAAAGAACAACAAGAAGAAAGAGAGGGCTGCACCTCCTCAACTAGGCACTCGGAGAATGAAGATCTCGGTTTTCAACTCCAGGAACTCGCGACAATCAAAATCGTACTAGTAAAGAAGGACCAATACGATGCCTGTTGAATATGTATGCCGCACTAGTAGAGGGGGGGCATGATTTGTTGCACCTCATGATGCAAGGTGGTGCCACTGTGAAATTGTCTCAACCAGCGTTCGATGGTGCTCTCCTTTAGAAGAAGTATACCTTTAGTGATTGAATGTCGATCCAAAATGTTCTATCGAAGATTCCAAACGATGCAACGATAGGTCATTCAACCATAGTCTTGCTTGTCAGAAAAAGGATCGTCCACCCATCAGCAGTTACCTTGATAACAATCCTGTGTAATCGAGCGCTGTGAAACTGATGATGAGCATCAATCAACTGGCAATGAAACCGGGATAGACCAATGATCCATCATTGTCACCAGCATGGAACAGGAACCCATTTATCGCATCGTGGTGGCCCGGTCCGAAAGTTTATGCTGAGAGTGACGATCCGCATCTCTGGAAAGGTAATTACCGGTAGGTACCATGTGTTCGATCTCGTAGCCGAATATTGTTCTTGGGTCTCTGCCGGGGGTGTCCACCTTCGACAGATTCAGAATCATCACCGTAAGAATTTTTCGGTGATAGCTAGACTTCAGGGCAGGGCCCAAAATGGGCATTTCCACCTAGCTGTGGCTTTGGTCTGTGGTGGAAAACAAAGTTGTGCCACAGGCCTGTGCTATCATGCGGGGCCGTAATGAATACACGTGTTTACAGTAGTAAAGATTCCCGCCAGTTTGCTATCATGCATCGACAACTGGGGCAGAAATCGAAACTGCGCGCATCGGTAGTTTTCAATAACGAAGAGAGGTTTTCACAACCTCAACCGAGATTACGTAGTGTCAATCATCATGCCCGCCGCGCAACAAGCACAACCAATCATTTCATTGTCGAAAATGGCTCGAAGTGTCCATTTCCAATGCATCCTACATTTTTCGTCAACAGCCCAAAGCGCTATCTTGCCGGAAGCCGAGGTCGTCGGTTCTCTTCTTATAAGAATGGCATTGAGAACCCCATATACAATATGAAGGCTATTTTGCTTATAGGTAGTTCCTCACCAATCCCGCTGGACCGCGGAATTCTGCGTTTGTAACTCTTCCTCAACTCGCTGTCAGTCATGAATATGCCCTCGCCATCTGGCAGGCATCAAGCGTTTCTCTTGGTAGGGTGCTTCGCAACTGACGGTGAGAAATCCTTTCCTCGATCTCCTCTCTCAATATCGGTGTTCGTTCATTGAATGTTCGAAAAAGGCAGACTTTTCGCCTATTGCCACCTTGACCGTAGTTTCACCGCCAACTAGCCGCAAACCATGACACCGTGCCACAACGATCCTCGTTCCGATTCATTTTCTTCTTCGTCGGAATCCCGAGACGCAATCGATCGAATGACCTTCCCTCCTCATGACGACAGAAGCGGGATAGCACCACCCATGACTTCTCTCAGAGTCGCTGCCTACGTGTCACATTCAATGTCCTACTTCGGAAACAACATTCAAGAGTCAGTGCAAATCACACCAGAAGAATCTCGAACGAAAATAATGGAAGTCATCTCGAAGGCTCTCGAACTGATCAAGGAGACCGAAAAGGACGCATAATTGCCCTGCAACATATCGTTTGTGAGCGCGACGACACTACAAGAAGGAAACTGCTACCTGGGGCCGTCGGCATGGCGACTCCTGTCTTCGGTGTGTTTCGTGTTGTACAGTTCCTTTTCATCGAGCGGGCAGCACCGATCTCTCATGTCTCCTTATCAAGCGGTAAACCAGAGCTTGAGCGTTGCGTGTAAACTATATTCACATTCAGTTTATTCTAAATATCTTAATCCATTATCTATTACTACTCAATAAACAAAGTAGTCGTTGCGTACTAGGTAGACATAACGTCTTCTTGGCTTACGAATGCTTGTTCCATGAACATTCTCAGGAACGAAAGTAACACAGCGGACAATGGTGGAAGATGCTGATGTGGGTTTGGTAAGCAGCTTCTTGTGAAATCGGCCTGCTTTCATTCTCATAGTACGAACAAAAGCAAATGGCACGAGCGGTTGACGAGACTCTGGTGTTGATCAATACTGTAAATCACCACAGGGAAAATACATCCAAATCCTAGTCCCTAGATTGGTTGTCAACTCAAAAGATGTAATCATGTGTAGATGATTGATTCGTCTCGTCACCCCCCGAGTAGCGTCCTCGGAGTCAATAGAGTGCGACAAGAGCTTTCTGCACAGTCCCCAGCGTGAGGTATGGCTGTTCCGAGATTCTGTGGAAGGCGCTCTTTGGATACATTCCAGTTACGAATACCAACCCAAAACTTCATCCACCGTGACATGTCCCAGCTTTACGGAGTCGGATAGATGTCCTAATCATCTTGAGGGGAATCTATGTCGGATTCGACGAAGACCCTGGCAGAACTTTGATGGCACAAGATAGCGAATCTTCGCCTTGTGTACAGAGATCATGTCATGATGACCATTCCCCGATACGATAGCGGGTTGTGTACATGATTTTGCGTTTTGTTCGAAGCCCAGCTGGGGTAGTTCAGGTGTGTATGAAATGTACGATTCTGAAAGACCGTAGAGGACATCGACCGAACACTATTTGATGTCAGTCAAGGCGGCCGACGAAGGGTAGACCGCCGAACCTCGAAACTCAGGATGACCACAAATATTGACACCACCGGTAGTTTTCGAAAAAGGCTTTGAATGTCAATTTCAAATGGAGTACCGGAAGTACGAGACGAATGGATGGTGGCTAGACCAGCCTTCCTCACCATCTGGCATTCAGGACGATACGTCTAGTCAATCATCATCCTTCGCGCGTGAGTCACGACTTGATGAAATCTTCACATACAAGGACGAGAGAATGTCGCTTTCGCCGTCCATTGCACTTCGTATTATAAGCCCAGGTGTCAAGGATGCTCCTCCAGATGGCGAAAACGCGTCAATCCGCGACAGAATCAAAGGTGGTTTGCAGAGCAAGAAACTCCTACCCGAGGTTTTGCAGGGGTTGAAAGTTCATCCATGTCAATCAAGCAAAAGGCTTCTGTCATTTCTTGTTCTGATCCTTGACATTCTCTCTCACCTCAGCTAATTTCAACACGCACTTCTTTCATCAACGTCAAAATAGAAGCAATCATGCCTCACAGTCAATGCCGTGACGATCCTCGTTCAACTATCGTATATTCAACTTCAGATTTGGATCGAGTAGCCACCTATCCAAGAATGAACATCTCACAGACGATGAGAACACCCAACGTTGTCTACATGCCATCACCTCCAGGATTGTTCTTCGAAAATGATTTTCATGAATATGTTCTAATGACACCAGAGCAATCTCGTGTGAGGACGATAGAAATCATCACGAATGTCCTCGAATTAATCAAGGACATATAAAGATTTATATGGCAACGACTGGCAAGCTGGCTGGCTAGTGACGCAGCATCCATAGGCTGCAGCGGAATCAGGCTTTTCCTCTACGCTGCTCGACTTGACCACTGTCAACCCTACGCTTGATGTTTAGAAGTTTCCTGGATCGGTCCAGGTTTCTGATCTATCACGTCCCTCGTCTACACAGTACTTTCCACTGGCAAACCATGGGTTCGGGTAGGGTTTATTCAAAATATTCAATCGAAAATAAGTAGAAATGCTTACGATACTCCTTATCTTCTATGCGCCAAGTATAGCCGCTGCCTTTAAATGCGCGTATAGTCTTTTGGCCTCGTACGTGACGGTAGTCCGGCTGCCTCTGCTACGAGAAAATTGTGTGTTCAATCGTCTCCGAGCGCACATGCTTCCATGTCTGCCTTCCTCAACACTCAAAAACTCGAGAGGGGATAGGCGCCTTACCCAGAGCAACAATAGAGAGCTCGGATTCATTGATCATAGCCGTCAATCTTGACATTTTGGGGACAAATCGAATTATTGAACGATGTTTCCTTGTGATCATGGTACGCTTCATTGCAGCCGAGGCGGCCACTTGTGTCCTGTAAAATACAGCCTTTCGATATTTCCCCTTAACGAGAAGAATCCGTGCAAGTCGTTCGGGATAATGAGTGAACAAAAGCGCAATGAATTCTTCTAGCAACTCGCTGGTGCAATGAAGATGCCACGGTTCATCCTCAGACAGTCGCGGGTTCGTCATCGTCCGTAAGCCTCCTTCACTAACAACAGTCTCTTCTTGACTGGTGTCAAGCGAAGTAGTACCGGGACTTTCCTCGTCTGCCTCGTCGTCCACCATGCTAGGTGCCTCATCGTTCATACTGGATAGAGTGTTCCCGTCTTCATCCGAGTCAAGAGAAACTCCCGGACGACCAAGAATAATGACCAAGGTAAATTTTGTATCTTGCTCGGTACATTTCGTATCTTGCTCGATCCTCGAAAATGCCGATACCGCCGCTTCAAATCGGTGCAAAGCCGCTGCAAGTGTCGCCTTTGGGGACTGCCTCCATGGCCCACGACACATTGTTCGAAAGTAAACAACGGGATTCCCACAGACATCACGACCGTGACTGAAAACTTGTCCGCTTTGCAGCTCGATTCGGCACATTCGGGTGTCAGTCGGAAACATTTGACCCCTCCAAGCGGTGGTTTCGACTAATCGAACAGCAGCCTTTTGCAGATCGTAGTCGGTAGCCAATATAAAACGTCGAATATCGTGCCAAGTCAGCTTGTCTGATACTGGTGTCATCACCTTGTCGCCGGACCCTCCTGGCCGATTCGGATTCCCGTCCGTGAGCGGACGCCCACTCTTTGTGCTGGGCAGAACTGGTACCTTAATACCTTCTAGGATCCTCCATATCTCACCTATTGCTTGTCGCATGGAGTCATCGAGTGATGGTACTGCTGCTAGTTGAGCGACGCGATCGCGTACATCCAGCTCCTTTATTGAGTTTGTGTTGACTCTGGTCGGAGACTGTTGTTTCTTTGGAGTCAGAATGCTATTCCGAACAGACGAAGCAATCTCCCTTACGAACCGCTGGGACCAGCTCTTAGACGGTCGGGCTCCCGAGGCAGCTTGCGCACTCCGGTCAGGAGACACAAAGTCGTACATCGTTGTGTCTCTCGCCACTGCACGGGCATCGACACGCACAAGTCTAGCTGTACAAAACGCTCTTTCAGGTAGTTCATCTTCATTTTCGCCTTCCAAGACTAAGGTGAAGTCAAGCACTCTTTGTGATATTTGACGCTCCAAGTAACAGAGCAAAGCTCCAGAATTTTGTCGTTGTAAGTTCGTGCTCATGCCAACATAATTCGTTGGAAGGTCGTTGTTCCGTCTCATTGCACCGCCGAAATGGACCGTCTCACCGCAGCAGGCAAGCCGGATCCCTGGAAAGGGGACGCGATCACGCCGAGCCTGTAGGCTCAACGGAGATTGTCGACCTTCACGGTTCGAGCTGAAGACGAAGGAAAGAATACGAACCAAAATAACTCCAAAAAAGGATAGAGTGTTGCTATGTCCCATTTGGATCATCACGTGGACCTTCCTATCACGAATATCAGAACCGCTCTCCGAAAATCTTGTCATCTACACAGGAAAGAGTACAGAAAAGAACACCTTGATGAGTTCCCACTCCATTCATGAAAACATGGGTGATGAGGTCTACGTACCACTTTGTCAAACTGAGGATCGACTCCCTTTGCAAGGGTTCGTGCATGCAGCAAGATGGTGACGGTGTCGACGCGATAGTAACTTGACACGAAGAAGTCCACATCTGGGTTGCCCGCAATTATTTTTCGTAGAGACGGTATGGCTTCGACCGGATCGTGCCATGAATTGAGGGGAAAACTAGCATCAAGTGCTTCTGGGATTTGGAATACGTGAACGCCTACTAGGGCATAGGCTTGAAAAGGACTCAATACCAAGGGTCTTTCTCCTTTGAATGTTGCGCCTACTTGACTGAAATAGTCAAATGGTCTCACGTGGCAAAGTACATCACGAGAAACACTGGCTTCATAAATCTCGTTCTTTCCTGTGCGGTCTCTGCGACTATTGTGCTCGTTGTCATCAAACGCAAGCCTCCTTCGTAGCCTCTCTGAGCTTTCATCTTCACTGATACATAGCTCCCATCCAGAATTCACGACTCGGTGGGCCGCAACGTAGGCCCTGGTGAGTACAGATGCCCGAGCGACACGCTTTCTCCAACTTAGAAGCTGCTCCATTCGTACCCTGTTGGATCCCGTGTGCGGTACAGCAGTGTCGGCAAGGGCCGGTACAAACAGCCGAAAGAAGTCAACAGGTCCAAGGAGCAATCGCTTGCCAGAATATTCTTCCGTTAGGAGATTCGTTTCCACAGATGAAATAGCGCCACTTGATGAGCTCTTTTCACGTTTCTTCCTTGCTGGAAACCTGTTCTCTGGCCTACAGTGATGTAACCAGCATCGCTCCAGGGCGATGCGGATTGTCGGTATGCTACTCAATGCTCGCATGGCATCATCCCAGGCTACAGCTGCTGTCGCAGACGTTCTTTCGGGAGCTTCGGTTTCATCAAGGCTGTCGGCGTAGTGCAATACGGGCTCAGGCTGTTGGCTGGCTAGACTCCCAGAATGAATCAAGCTTAGGGATTGAAACATATTGTTCAAACTTTTCCCCAACATTTGATACGCTAGTAGATCCAGCTGAAATTGCGCTGCATGCTGAGCTGATTCAAAGGTATACTCCTTGCAATCCTCCTTCTTGGCTGATTTCACATAAAGATTGAGTACGGCCCCCTCTGCTGGCTGTTGGACATGGATCGAAAAGTCGTGGACGGGCAAGGAGAGTTCCCACTTTCTGTTCGATTTTGGCTCCTTAATGGAAAGACATCCCTGGTTCAAATCAATATCCAAGCTTCGACGCAATTTGAGCATAATATCTTGGGGGACAATTTGCCTCGATACCTCCGACCACGAAGTCGGGGGGGTCCACGTCGCATAACGTAACGAAGTCTGTGAGGGTCCATGATATACCAAATCATATGAAAGAGTTACTAAACCAAATTCGTCAAACAGGTAACCATCATCTTCATCTCGTGACGACGAGACAGTTTCCGTCGCAGCCTCGGTGGGGTGACTTGATGTACACGATAACATCCGTGTTGAGCGTTGATGATGATCCCTTCTCATCACCTCCCGTTGGGAGAAGAAGAGATCCATACTTCCCATCCGTTCACGTCGAAAGTCCATCCTTTCTCCTCGTGAGGATGAACTTAGTAGTCTTTCTCTTGGTTGGTCTATATTCGTCCCGAAGAAATCAAACGTTGCTGATCGACGTCGGTTGGTACGAAGAATTTCCATCCCATCATCTCCCTTGGTATCTGGACGAAGACGAAGACGGCTCCACCAGCCTTGCTCCTTCAACCATTGCATTGACGGCCGAAGCATGATAGCAAGAGGAAACATCACAACTAGCAATGCACCGAGAGAAATGACGTGTCGGTACGGAACAAGAGAAATATTCCCCATTGTTGCTGATACTCCCTCGAGGGATACCATTCCATTCATTCTCCAAGTCGAATTCCATGTCATGACGGATACTGGGCTCAGCACATCCTTCACTTCCGCGTCAAGAACAGGATACCGATTGCCAGCGTAACAACCGGTTAAGAAGGCGATAGTCGCGAGAACGATGGAATGCAATAAAGTCCTTATCCTTGATCTGTTGTCCTTTGAGGATATTCTAGATGGGTGGTGTCGCTTTTTCCTTTGCTTCCGGAGTTGCATCACTGTAAAGGAAACAACGGTAACAACCACAAGGATGAAAATAGACACTATTTGAAGAGAAATGGTAGTTCGATATTCTAGGAAAGAACGATCTCGAATCATTTCCGAACCTTTTTCCAGCAATACATGGCAATGATTTCTCCAGGTCGATATTCTTGTCGAAGACAACATCCTTGAAACGTACGATGAAAGAAGGTGTATCTCATGCTCATGCTCCTCCACGTCGTAGTCGTCACGAGGTTGTTGTTCAAATAAGCCGACATAATCGGTGGGATAAACTCTGCCAACTTGATATCCAACAAACAATGGAACGGCTACCGTGAAAATGGGACGCCATGAAGATCTTATCAGCCTCAATTTCTTATTAATTTTTGGAACCATTCGATCGTAGCATGTATCATAGGGTTAAGATGAATTGATTACAGTTAGTCTCTTGCTTTATGTTTCTTGCAGATGGGAGCGTAATGGATGTCCTTTTGGGAGACGAATTTTCAATTTACCGAAAAAGTAACCGCAAAGTTTGCAACCCGGATACACAGGAAGTAACTTTGTTCGACGAAGTCATTAGAACTTCGAACAACGATTAAATTTTAATCCAATGGGTCGGTTCCGGTAATTGCCCTAAAACCGGTTTCCTTACCCCATCATTACCGGTAATTAACTTTTCCAAATAAACACATTGAATACAGTGAAAAGACTAGTTGCGTCTAAACGAGACCGACAACAATCATCCTTGCTGTATTGTCCGATCGAGCTTCACGGTTAGCAGTTACATTGTTCTAGATGGCTCACCGGGCGAGCTTGCGACTGGGAGACTACCACTCGACTCAATCAACGTGTTGTCAGCCTTTCGTTCCCTTATAAAATAATCCTAGCTTGGGATCTTCGGCGATCCCTAAGATACTCGCGCTGTCACTCCAGTAGTCCTTACCCCCTCCAGCAGATGATTTCCGCTCTTTCAGAGCAAGCAACTGCTTCCGTATATCATCAGGAATTGAGTCGCAATGTGTACATAGATGAGAACTCGCTAGACTTTGGGCTGCCTTATATATCCCATTCAGCTTTGCAGGATAAGACATGGCTCCCTTTTTCCTCTCCCGAGGATCCCTCCATGAGCAATGCCGGCATCGGATCCCGACTTGCCATAGTAGGATAGGCTTATTCCTACCCTTGGCTGTCGAGTCAACGTCCTTCTCTCCCGTCTCGAAAAATTCAATATTCTTCCGTACCAAGCATTGATAATCCGATAGGACGTCAACGTCATACTTCATATATAGGACTGTCGCAGCCCTACTGGGAGCCAACCCCGCTGGCTCCGGTGTCGTCCCTTCTCTTTCATGAAGGGGTGGATTTATTCTCGGAAGAGATACTTTTGCCGGCAATTTGTTGTCGATGAGAGGAAAAACACCGGCACCATCTGGATTAATCAATACATTTATAGCATGCTGCGGAACCGAGTAAGATGATGGCGTGACGTCACGCCTATTTGACTCCGCAAGCCTAGCTCCAGTTGCGAATTGGTAGCGTTCTAGTCCTTGTTCCATTCCAGGTCCATGGGAAGGATATTGTTGTAGCTTCTGTAGGTCCCGTTCTATTGTGTGCGACATCCCGACCTGTACATTCGAGAGTTGGCCGATACTGTTTCGATGGGACGACTGTAAATCCGGTATCACTGTATCACGATGCTGTGTGTACGGACTTTCAACAGGAAACATGTCCGGGGGATGGACGAGGACACCCCTCCTGGCTGCCTCCTCCTGTAAGGCGCGAAGCTCTTCTTGCAACGCCGCTCCTCTACTCAAGGAGCTAACTGTTTCCGATGGGGCAGCGGCAGTTAAGGGAGCCATCCGTTCGGACATGGCATCTTGGTGATATGGTTGACTCGACGAAAAAACGTCACCCCGCGGTACTGAAAACGAGATTAAGAATATCAATCGTGAGCGCAAGGTGTACGCTCAATAGATGTGGAAAACAATGTTCGATGAATCTGACATAAAATACACTTACCTAATCCAGTTGACTCAACGTCGATCCTTCGTCTTTTCATATCGTTCATCGGGAGGGAAGAGTCGTCCAAAAAGTATTCATCTTGCGATCGATTGCCTGAACCCGGCGCTCCCGGGTTCATCATCAAAAATGTCGTCGTCGCAAATAGGGTGGCTATCGTTTTAGTGAAATGGTTGTTGTTGTCTGGTAAAGTTTGCGAGAGATAGATGCCGCACGGTACGGAGAGAGAGGAATTCTCAAGAAGTTCACAGTCACCCTTGGTGGTTCTGTCTCGTGCATCCGGTGAAACTGTTTCTTATACTTTGATTTCTCGATTCACCCGTCGGAGAAAAAGAATGGTATCTTGACCCTAGGATAGTTGACACGCAATATTGACAGTGATTTAGGTAAATTATCGATGAGAGGATGACGACGGGAAGGCTCTCTTGAACTTTCGAAAAAAAAAAGTAGGTAAGCAAACGAAAACGTCAACGATGGGTCTTCATGGGCGCCTTTTGCGCTGTGTAGACAGGAGTCAGTGTAACTGGAAGTTCAATGCGCGAAATCACGCCAGCAACTTCGGGCATTATGTCCTCCTTGGAAGACGAATTGTTCTCGTCGTAAAATGGCATTAATCCGAACCCACGCCGATCAATGCGCTTTGAGAAATCGATTCTCTCCGCGGTTTTATGGTTTCTTATGCATAAGTCTAGTTTTCTCCTATGTAGTATGTATCGCCCTTCGCTGGGATTCCTTTACGGTTTTGAGTGAAGTAAGTATTTATGGAAACCAACCGGAGGGGAAAAATCAAACCTGCCATATATACTTTCGCAACTAACGTTAGAATCACATTTCAAAGTGCGGACCACCCCGAGAAACGCGTAGCACGATTGGCGTATATCGGGAAAACTTTCAGAGAAAAATAGAGAATGTCGGTGACGTAAAGAAAATATCAATCTGCTATATACATCCACGATACCGGTGCTCTCAAAATCCACGTCGGTACCATGAAAAACAGGATTCGGGGTTTATAATAAGGGAAAAACGTCTAGACTTATTGAACGGCGAGCTCAGACACACAAACAATTCACTGGAAAAAAAAGTCCCTAAATGGCAAAATTGCAAGTCGGATGTCGGATCTGGCATGACATCCGTCCTGCCGCTGCCTGGCCTTCGTTCTTGACTCGTATAGGCAAAAAGAGTCATTGTGAAGACCTAATTGTGTAATTGTGAATTGAAGTGCACAAGCTGGCTCCATGGAATTGCAAGGTGGAAAATTCATCGCTGCAATGGACGACCCATAACCCAGATTGTCTTAATGATTTCTATAATCATGCGTTAATACATTGAATGCTTCAGACCGTTCGCGAGCGCGTCAATCCCTCTGGGAGATAAATTTCCATACTAGTACGCGGAGATCACATCACAGTCACCGACATGTGACAAAAGAATGGGACCGTACACAAAACCAATGGGTGGATCATCCTCTTCTTCACGGGCGCCTTCGTATCTTGCGTCACCATTAGGCTTGCATTTTGTTTCTCCCAAAGGCGTTTTCTTCCATTCGTACCCATGATGACGAAACGATTGCCTCCGACGATACAGCTACTGTCACAAAATAAAGAAATGCGTCCGCAGCCAAGTCGAACGCATTTGTTGTTCATTGCGCTCGTTTCGTTGTTGATTGTTCCAACAACGTCGTTTGCGACGGAATATGGCATATCATCTTCATCAACTTCATGTCCATTTCTGGCTACCTTTGGCATTAGTATTTTCAATGTCGAAGAGGATGAAACGGAATCATCCTCGACGGGGTGGGACGACGACCAAAGGCGAGATTTACAGAAACGAAGATATGATTACTACAAGTCGGGGAGTGCCTATCAGTACAAGAACTATCGGAACAGACATAAAGTTGTCTATTCGAGTTTAAGCGATATTTGGTTATGCTTGGCTTGTGCGGTGGGATGGACGGTGTGGTTAGTCAGCGTGACACAATCACCAACGAACAATACCGCTTTGAGAAGTAGCCGTTTTGAGGAACAGGAATCGAGGGAGGTTGTTGGGAATGTTCGACAGGTGACACTAGGGGAGGATCCGGATGGGACTGGGATCCCAGTTTATCACACCCTCGTAGACTATGTATTGGAAAACCAAGAGGATCCAGATCAAGTCCCACTCCAAGTTCGAAAGTGTTTCACAACTAGTGTCCTCTTCGAGGAGGGTTTTGCAAACGTCAAAGTCTTGGTTTTGCTGGAAGATCCTACGACTTCGATTTTAATGGAGGATTTCGTAAAGGACCGCAATTTACGAAGTCGGCAGCAGTTGGAACCGCCGGATATGGTCTACTCAATATCTGTCTATCTGATTGGTTCCATTCTGATCATTACCTCCTTAATTGGTGCACTGCATGCCTACCTACGACTAGATCCTACGGAGAAGCTGTGGGGGGCCGTTTCTTTGGCCATGGGCACGATTCTCCTGTACCCCGTAGCATCGCTGCT
>Ga0194115_10005141_pt1 | contig 13747 bp, 22 predicted proteins | sample TA2MahsurfametaG_3_FD_148656 | JGI IMG/M metagenome (GOLD analysis project Ga0194115, IMG submission 148656) | Freshwater microbial communities from Lake Tanganyika, Tanzania - TA2015002 Mahale S4 surface | ecosystem: Environmental > Aquatic > Freshwater > Lake | place: Tanzania: Lake...
CAACCAGCGTCGGAGCACCGGGCTCTGCCATGCAACGCTGGACCAACAACTTGGTCAACTGGGGCGATAAGCCTAAGGCTTCCGCGTCGAAGCGCGTCTTTGTCTCGATGTAATCCCGCATCGTGGCGGAACCATCGAGGCCGGTCTCACCCAACTCTTCGAAGATCCGAGAGACCGCCGTATCGAGGATCGTATCGTCGGACAGCTTCTTCATTCGGGCCAACGCCGGACCTCGGATTCGCCAACCACGTTCCTGCACGGCCGACTGCATTCGCTCCACGTTATTTGTTAAGACATCCACGGCACCACGGTCGTCCTCGACCATCTGCACTTCGCCATCATCCACCTTGAAGACGGGCCACGCATGGAAGACGACGTTGTTGGAATCGTAGTTGATGACGTTGGGATTCTTGGTGTAGATGACTTCAACCGAGTACCAATAGTTGGACGCCGGACCGAACACCTTCAATTTGTTTTTTTGGCCCAAGGCGCCCATGGCACCATTCAGAACCTTGAAGGCAGAGCTGAAAGCGTCCGTCAGGTTGCCACGGCCGGCGAACTTGGCGGCGAGTGCAGCCGCGTCCATCCCACCACGAGAGATGTCTCCTCCCGCTCGGGCGACCTTTAGGGAATCCGTAGAGACGTCCCAGGAAAAGACGAGATTGAGGCCATCGAGTTTTTCGCTGGCTCGCTCTAATTTGCCTGAGGCGGCAGACGTGAGGATGTTCACTATCTCATCAAAAGTGAGATCGCGATTATCATACAAATGCGAAAGATGACCAACGGCACCACCCATGTCAATCCTTATCTTTTTCGTTAAGCGCTTGATTGGTCTTACGAGCCGACTTAAGCTCGTTCTTCAGGTGGGTCAACACGCTGCGGTAATGAGAACGCTTTTCTGACCCGCGAGGATATTTGTTTCTCCAGTATTCGGCGTCAGCGCAGCGCTGCTCGAGGTCGGCCACGTGTTCGTCTGAACCCCAAGGAACTCGGCGATCACCAGTAATCTCCGCCTCCCTGATTCGCCCATTTTCTAGGACGAGTAGCTTTATCAACTCTCTCAACGCCGGCGTGTACATCACGATTCCTTTTCGGCCTTATCGACCGCGTTCTTAAACGCACCCCAGACGTACATGCGAATGTGATCGTCGGAAACCGTATTCGCAGCAGGAAGATTAAAATGTTTACGAACCACGTCTAAAAACTGGGGCGTTACGTCGACTTCTAGGGTTCCACCTTTGGGTAGGGCAATATTCCTTCGTATCATATTACAACCTCACTTTTTCTTTGGCATAATCGGTACCGGACCTGAAGTGTCTTCTGCATCCGATTTTTTGCTCTTCTCGATGTCGGGCGCCTTGATGACGTTGGGCTTAATCGACACCTTCTTGGGGCTTGACGTTTTTTCCATCTCTACGCCGACGGGTTTGTCGCCAGGACCTAGAGCCTCGGAACCAGAAACCTCTCCCGTCACGACTTGAGAAATTCCTTTTAGAAACGCCAACAAAGCTGTTTTTTCGGCGTCTTCTAGGTCGTTAAAGTATTGACTGAGAGAAGACTTGACAGCGTCGTCGTTAAAAGACTTGCCCGAACGAATCGAATTTAACTTAGAGATAATGTCTTCTACCGTTATGTCTCCCTTCTTAAGCTTTTCGGCCTCGGAACCAGCGACAGGCTTCTTTTCTTCTTCGCTCGAACCGGTTGCGTCTTGTTTCTCTTTTTCCTGCAATGCTCGTCTTTGCAGAGTTGCCTTGAGGCTTTCTTCTATAACGTTGGTAATGTAAGAATCGATTGTTTTACGTTTCATGGCTTCCCAGTTATTACTTATGGTCGATCTTTAAATAGGTCAACAGCTAACACGCAAGCTTTATTTTCATAGTCCATCTCGATGATTTTAAAGCTCGTTATTAAAAAAGGGCCCGACACCCGAACGGAGTCGTTAGCAAAATTTAAAAATAAGTCCTTGACTTTGCACTGGCGAAGAAGTTTTTTACCAATAAATTCAAAGCAACTGCGCGTTGAAACCTTGAAATCTAATTTGGGATTTTCCCCAAATTCTACGCCAACGATCGTACCGGTCAGAATATTTTCTTCATCAATTACCAAAGAAGCTAGGATGAAATAGTCGTCGAGAGCCTTCAGGTCTTCTGCGAAAACATCATGTAGAGAATCGCTAACCAGCTCTTTAGGATCAACGTCGATGGGATTATAGCTCATTGTCTATTGAGGTATTATACACAACATCCCTAAAAAGAACATCGGCAAAGGAAGCATATTCCTTGTCCAGCTCTGTAATCTGGTCGAGGTCTTTAGTATAAACGTCGAGCGTCACTTTATTTTCGGAGACTGTGATCATCGCATTGTGTTGAACCCTGGATTCGTACTCAAAAAGTCCTGTTACGAAAGCGTTACGCAGCTTGTTAGAAATGAACTTGTAGGATTTTCGTAGTCTCTTTGGAGAGTCGACCGTCTCCCATTTTTCGACTGGCATTATTGCTGCGCCGCCATCGAGGGGCTTGATCGGTAGTTTTCCAAACGACATGGGTCGTCGAGCTTTTTCAATGAAAGATTCATGTAATCTTTTTAGATGAGTCATTTTGCCTTCTTCCATTTTTCATTTACGGAATCCCAAATATACAAATGGCCCGAAATGGTCTGAGCGTAAATGTCTTTGGCACTCGAATTTTCTTCGCTACGTTTCACAAAAAATTCTTTAAATCGCGGCTGCGCCCACTTTGACAAGTAGGCGTTCTTCTGTCCGCTAAGAGTCACGGCATCTTCGAAAGACATTAACGTCTCTGAATCAATTAATCGTTTTTGTCGACCAATTTCATCTTGAAAATGCTTAATTTCTTCAAGGTACTGTTTTAATTCTTCGAAGCTAGCTTCTTCAACTCGCGAAGGATCAATATCCAAACTGGGATCTTTTGAACTAGATAACTTCTGCAGAACGATCCTGCGTAATGTTTCAATTGCAAATATCATATTTACACTAGCACTAGACCGCCAACGACGGCCACTTCGTTAAAGCTAGACCCATACGTGTAAACTTTTTTATTGCGATCGATTACACAAGACCCTCCCTTGTATTTCATGTCGCGTTCTTTACCGACCCTATTAGAAACGATTACGTTAGCGCCAGTCTCTTCTGCAAGCTCAACCCAGCTGTTGTCTGGGTATCCAAAGTCCGAACCCCAGTTCGTCAACAACGCGATAGTGTCCACCGATCCTTTTTTGTAGAACCGCTGTTCTGACTTGTAGAACTTATACGACTCCCTGTAGTTGTTCATGACGTCTCGGCACACCAAGGCGCCTAAACGTCCAACAGGAGTCACAATCACTGGCGTTAATGTTTCCGCGGATTCTGCCCACATCGCGTCGGACCCCCAGTGGTTGTGCTTTTGAGAATTACCGACCAATCCAGACGGTCCAACAATTGCTGCGGAATTATACAACTTGCCTTCGCGAAGTTCAACGTACCCGAATACTATATGACAATTGAATTTTTTAGCGAGTGGAACGAACGCTTCGGTTTGATACCCGTCCCTCTCTTGACAGACCGAAGAGGCTTCTTCTTTCGACCTCAAAACGTAACCGCTAAGACACAACTCGGGCAACACAACGATCTTAGCACCTTTACCCGCAGCTTCAAAAACGAGTTGCTTGGCAGTCGCAAGATTTTTATGAACGTTCAGCAGCTCGGGCTTGAATTGAACTGCGGCGACGACGCAACTCGACTGTGTCATATCAAAGTCCTCTTTGCTTGAGTTTCTTGTTCAAATAAACCCTGAACGTCTCCAGGTCTTCGATCATCTCTGGATGTTGTCTTAGAAGTTCCGCGTCCTGAGGGGTTATCACGGGAGTAGTCATGGACTTTCCACTCTTGTAAGGAGAAGCCAGCTCGTCGATGTACTCTTTCATGATTTCCAAGGTCGCGACGAGCACCGAGTCATAGCTTTCAAAACGAGTCTTGAATTTCTCTAAGACTCTGTTCATAAACTGTAGAGCGCCGTTCGGATTTTTGAATCCTAATTCTGACGCAAGCTTTTTCAACTCAATTTCGCCAGATTTGTTGCGGCGAGTGCGACCAGCTTCGGGTGCTGAGGGATCGACCGTGGAGAGGTCTTCGTCTTTTAGTTTCGTCAATCTACGCTTTATGTCTTTACCTGCAGGAGTTGCAGGTCCTTGCGGAATTCCGCGGGCCGATGGATCGAGTTTTTGTATGCCAGCAGAAGCAGCCAACTTAGGCGCTGGGCCGGCACCCTTCCAGACCTTTTCTCCCGTAGCAGGATCAGTTTCAAAATATTCTTTCAAAGATTGCTTAGGTAACTTAACCCCTTCGAGCATTTTTCTAATCGTCAAGCGAATCGTTTCTTCTATCTTTGAATTGCTCTTGTCCATCTGGTTTTTTCCTTCGCCATCTTCTTTCGCCTGCATGGCATGTTTAAGAGAATCATAAACGTCCGGAACCTTATCGTCGGATAGCCCGTCTATCATGGAAGATAGGGCTACCTGTAACTCTTGCTTCGTGTTAGGCTTGTAGTCTGGATTAGCGGGATCTGTGATGGCTGCCGATGGATCGACGACGGGATTAACCTTAACCATGTCAGGCCCAAGCGTCTTGTCCTCGAGCAGCGTTTTTATCATCGCGTGAAGCTGCGTCTCGTTGATAATTCTATTCATTTTTCACCTGAGAATTTTGCGTCAGTCCAACGACGACCAAAGTATAAAGTCAGAAGAGGAACAAAATAAGACGTAGTAGCGCCGACATCGAATGGTCGAACTTTAAGAGGACCAACTTCTTCGAATATTGAAGTGATGTAGGCAAACGTGGTCACTAAAAAAGAAACCGTCAAAAAAGTAACAGACAAAGAAGCTTGTCCAGCACTGTTCTTGATCCAGAACCAGGACGCTTTAGGTCTTTCAAGTTTCTCTTCTGCTTCCGCTACCGCTGCTTCCTCGGCAGTCTCGGGCGCTACTTCAGGTGTTGAATTTTTTTTGGGCATAACTGATCCTCGCTTTTCCTAAATATACCTAGGCCGCGAAGATTATTGTGTAGCTTTTGAAATAGCGAACGCTGTCAAAATTGTTAAAGCTACACCACCCGCTGCTCCTATCCCTATCCATGCTCCGGCGGGCCACCTCGTGTCTCTTTCATCCTTCAAAATTTTGACTTGCGTTTGCAAATCCTTGATAGAACTGTTTTTCGATTTTATGTTCGCTTTTAAAATCTCTTTATCAGCTGTGGACTTGGCATCAGCGTCTGACAACTTCTTGTCACAATCCGCCTGCTGCTCTTGAATAGCTTTCACCACTTCGATGCGAATTCTTTCTTCAAAAGTCTCGAATTCAACAATCACGTCGGCCGTCGCCGCAGGAGAAAGTAGAACGCCTGTAAAGGGCGCGCGCTGACCTTTTTTCATGGGAGATATGGCCATGCCCGGATTTTTTTCGCCTGGTAACAATCGTGGCAGCGGTAAAGATCCTTTGACATCCTTTTCTGGTGGATCAGGATCTGGCGATGGGACGCCTTGGGCGAGAGCGACCTGCGGAGCCAGAAATGAAACTAACACTAACGTCGATATGAATTTCTTCAAGTTCATGTTCATTCCTCCGGCAGGACGATCTTAAATCCTGTCACTTCAGCAAGTTTTTCAGCCAGTTTATCAGGCTTGTCACCGTAAGTCCTAACGATTTTTTCTGCGGCGGATTTCTTCTTTGCATCAAATTCAACCTTTGCCGCCTCATATTCCTTCTCGATCGCTGCCATTCTCTCTTTGTATTTTCTTTCATTTTCTTCATATTTTGCGCGTTCTTCTTCTCTAGCTTTTTTAATAGCTTCGAGTTCCTTCTCATGAGATTGCTGCATCTTTTGCACGATGTCTTCATAAACGTCGACCTTCTTTTTGTAGAAAGATAGCCCCAAAGCCAAACCCAAGCCGGCGGCCAGATAGCCCCAGAACCTCTTAAAAAAACTTTTGATATTCTCTAACATAAAACCTCAGTTTGGTTTTGAAGGTTTTTGTTTCACCTTCGTCATAGTATCTATAGACTCTCCAGGGTCTTTACGTTGGGCTTGAGCCAGTCTCAAGATCAAATCTTCGTGAGTATTGATACGATCGTTCAAGATGAGTATCGTCTCGGCTATCTTTTTCGTTTCTAGAGCCATTAAGGTAACGCCAGAAACTATCTTGTTTATGTGAGTCGAAGCCACGATAGCTTCTTCAATGATGCCCTCTATCATCAGTTTAAGGGGGCTTTTCGTCTTTTCACTCATGTTTCTTCGGTTCCGTTGATCATATCATACAACGCATCTGCTTCAAAGTCAGTGGTAACAGCTTCTTTTTTTCTACGGCGTTTTGAAGGACCGTTAGCCAAAGTAGAACGTATTTTTTTACCGACTATTGAATCGACTACCGAGTTGGCTTTAGGCACGTCGGCGACGACGAGGCGAGCAAATTCGTCAAATAATTCCTGCATCGAGATGTTGTACTTAAACAACTTGGCGCGCAGGGCCAGATGAACGTCTTTGTCTAATTTGAAGTGTACGCTTTTCTTGTCGACGAATATGTCTGATCTCATCAAGCACCTGGTGAAGCACCAGCACGATCAGCGGTAGGAGACTGGAATTCTTCGGCCTCGACTTCTGACTTGGACTTCCCAATTTCCATACCATAAATGTCCATAAGATTTTCTTTGAACGACTGAGCGACTGCAGGTTCGTAACCTTTCACCAGAAAATTAACCGCTCTTCTTAAAATTGTATTACGAACCTCTAACAAAGCGTCGTAATTGTCGACAAGGCGCATCACGTTATCCAGAAAGTTTTCTACATCGAGGTCTTCGGCAGTTAACTTCTTGCCTTCTTCGTCGCTTTCTTCTTCCTTTTCTTCGTCCTCTTCGGCTTCCGAAAGAAAGCGACGAGTCATCATCCTAAAATCTCGACCTTCTACTTTTGAAGACTTCGACTCTTTCTCGTAATCCGCCAAATACCTATCGACTTGCGCGTCGAGAGAAGCTTCGCCGTCTTCGTCTTTTTCTTTTTCGCCAACTTCTAGTAGACTTCTTTTGACCTCTTCGGAAATCAACCTACGAAGTTGACTCATCTTTAACTGCGCCATCACTTCACCACCTGAGCGATACCCTCAGCCTTCTTCACGCGCTCTTCAATTACGTGCCAGTTAAACTCTCGCATCTGCGCGATGAGATAAGACTTTTTATCTGTTAGATAGTCTCTGTAATACGCATGCTCCCACATGTCGACAACAATAACTGGATAGACACCCATCGGCACATTGCCGCTGTGTTCGTCGATCATCACGTTGACGTACTTCCTCAAGAACATGTGATATCCACAGACTGCCCATCCAGCCTTAGAAGCAAGCGCGCAGGCCATAAAATCTCGTTGCCAGTCCTCGAACGTACCGAAGTCTCGTTCAAGACGTAGATATGACATTGAATCCATTACGATCTCTGAGTGAGGATCGAAACAATTCGAAAAATAAAGTTCATGTAACCATAAAGCATTAAGGTTAAAGGTTTCGTCGACCTTTAGATCTCTATACTCCGAGTGCCTGGAATTTACGTCCGACCTGTCGACTGTGTCTAGTTTAGCAGAAACCTTATTGAAGGCCTCGACATAACCCTTATATAGCTCCTCGTGAGCCGTCTTGGTTTTTTGAGATACGAGTTCTGAAACTTGTTTAAAAGGTTTGGGCTCATGAACAAACGCTTCATCCAACTTTGGAAGTTTGGAGGTTACAGTCGTGTCTACGGCTTGCTTAACGAAGCCTTTCAACATTTTATCCAATTGTGTCTTATCAATCAAGCTCATATTCGTCCTCCAAAGTTTCCTTGTCAAGCATGAAGTCTTCACCTTCTGGAGTCTTAAGTATAATATCCTTGGGGCTTACAGAGACAACAGTGTATAGAATCTGGCTTTTCTTGTGTCGAATCTTCAAGTCTTTAGAGATGACTTCGGCTTCTTCGCCGTCGACCTTCGCGTTGAAGGTCAGGTCGACTTCTTCGGAGAGTTTGGCAACTTTACCTTGCCACTCCTCGCGCATGATTCTGATGATGTCTTGTTCTTGTAGCTTCTTCATAGGGCCTTGCTTCTAAATATAGCTTCGCTAAGATTAAAAACGTTAATTCCAACAGAAGTTAAAATTTCTAGTCCCGAGACATCGCGATATGGAATATCGTACACCACACTTGAGATCTCTGCGTTGACAATCAACTTCGCGCAGGTCCGGCATGGAGAGTGCGTCAAGTACATGTGTTTCTTCTTATGAAAGTTAAAGTCACACTTGACGAGTGCGTTGACCTCAGCGTGAATAAACCCACTCAGTCCAGGAGATTCCGATTCTCGAACGTGAGGCCCTCCGCGATAGTTACCGTTGTACCCGAGGGACAGCATCTGAGAATTATCGTCAGCGACGATGACAGCACCAACCTTTAGCGCAGGATCATACGACCTTTGAGCGATAAGATGAGCGATAGACATCCACGTCTCTGGCCATGTCGGTCTTATTAGTTCCATTTTCAATTCTCCGGATTAATGATCAGAGGATGGCATCGCGAACACCGAGGCTCGTATAGCTCGCCGCCACCAACTTCGATCTCGTCTCCGCCAGTTTGTTTCTTGTAAGTGTAATAAGCGTCTTTATTACAGACGACGCAAACGGCGCTTAGTTTTTCTACCTTCGTCGCCCATGGCAACATCTTCTCAATTTCTTCAAATGGTTTGCCCGTCGCCGACAAATCCAAACTAGACACGACTATCGAATATCCACTTCGATATAACCAAATTAATACGTCGGCGATACCGGGGATCATGAACGCTTCGTCGACGGCAATTACTTGGGGGTTGCCCTCCATCTCGGCCAGGTGTTCGAATATGTCGTTACCAACCTTTACGCAGATCGCAGGGAAAGTCCACCCGCTGTGAGTGGAAATGTTGTCGACGCAATACCTGTCGTCGAGTTGAGGCTTGAAAACAGCGATCTTCTTGCCCTGGTATTTGTACCTATCCAAAACTGACAACAATGAAGTCGTCTTCGCAGAAAACATCGGCCCCGTGTATATCGTAAAGGTTGGATTCATGTTGTTTGCTCTTTTACAAAATATCCGTAACCCTTGAAACTTGTAGAAAGAAGTAAACGATTCGAAAGCTCCAAGTCGCCCAACTTTAGGGCTCGATGAGAAGCCAACACCTTGTGCCAATCCTGCCAATAGCCGTCTAGGTCTTCGCCGTCAAACTCGACGGATTTTACGTCGGAAGTCTTCCTCAGGTCGTTGGCCGACGTCGTCAGCATGTTCAACGGCGGTTCATTCGGCATCGGAGGCATCTCAACAATGTCTTGATAATCCCTCCTCGTATCTTCCTCCAGTATTTTTTCGACCATTTTAAAGTGCCTCTCGTACACGTGAAGCGAAGCGCTGAGGTGTGTATAAGATCCCAAACCGATCGGTCGGCCCAGTTCCTTCGTCAATTGAAGAGCCAATAGTTCCTGGAAGACGGTGAAGGCCGGAACGTCATAGGCCAATCCTAGAATGACGTCCGAAGACCTCATCGAGGTCACCATATGAACGCTATCGTTCCTCAAGAAAAATTGGAGAGACAGTGTACACGGCACGTCGAGTTTCGCAAGAATCGAATCCTGTGGAGACCTGATGTGAATCACTGCGCGTCGAGATTCGGGATCGGACTTGAGTTCTTCGATTACGTAATTCCACTGCGTCCAACTTTTGTCGACTCGCTTCGCAATGCGATCGTGCGGTTTGAAGATCCTGGCGCCATAAGCGCTGTTGGCAGTCTTACCGTCGTCGGAGATCTTCGACCAAAAAGCCGAGTAATTAGAGATCCACTCGGTCGAATCGTTTCCGCTTAAATACCAGAGTAATTCGGCGACCAGGTAATGAATCGATAATTCTCGGCCTTTGACGTAAGGAATTCTGTTCCGGGGATTCAAGATCTTGAATTGATAACCTAAGATTTCTTTGACCTTCATCCCGCGGGGAGAAGAAGTAAATTCAGGACTTGTGTATACGTCCTTGAGAATATCGAAGTAAGCTTCTGTAAAATTGTTGTAGGCTTTCATTTTGATAGATTCAAAGAACTAATCAACTGCCAATTTTCTTCGTACCACTTTACAGTACGATCTAGTCCGTCCCAAAAGCGAACGAGAGGCTCATAACCCAAGACTTCTTTTGTCTTTGAAATGTCGGCCTGCGTATGCATCACATCGCCAGGTCGCCATGGAGCATCATGGTACTTAGCGCCTGTATACTTGGACAACAAGAATTCTAAGATCTGTTTATTAGTATTCCTGTCACCGCACGCGACGTTCAATGGTTCTGCAGCCAGGAAACCGTCTACCTCTCCGCCTCGAATGCAGGCGTCAACGACGTTGTCGACATAACACATATCTCTCGATTGCGAACCATCGCCGTCAGACCTCATTGATTTACCTGCGTGAATTGCAGTCAACCAAGCCGAAACTGCTGTCGCGTATGGCGAATCGCCTAACTGATTAGGTCCAAACACGTTGAAGAACCTGAGGCACACCGAATCTAATCCATAAAGATGACTATACAACTTAAGATAATCTTCGACGATAGATTTCTGCATAGCATAAGGAGATTTGGGGTTCTTCGGCGTCGACGTAGGAGTTGGCAGCTCGTCGGCACCACCGTAGACGGAAGATGATGAAGCAAAAACAAATCTTTTAATGTTGTCCCTACACGCATTCATCAGTTTTAAGGTCGCGTTAACATTCGTCTCGTGAGTCTCAAGAGGGTGCTCGACAGAATAACTAACCCTTGGAATCGCCGCCAAATGAAATACAACATCGTACAACTTCGACCGAATCCTCGACTGGACAACTTCTGAAGCGAAATCCTCGACGATCAAATGACAACCTTGCGGCACGAATTCTTCATGACCATTCGAAAGATTGTCGACAATATCGACTGCAACGCCTCTCTTTACCAGCTCTCGTGCTAAATTACTTCCAATAAAACCTGCGCCACCCGTAATCAAAGCTTGCTTCGTTTTCATAATGTTGTTATAACTCACTTTTCCAAAAAGAATATATATTTTTTTCTATCTCGTATTTCATCGTTTTCGTAGGGCGTTGAGGTTGTTTTATTGCCCACTCGAACATAGACTTTACAGTCTCTCGAAGATCAGTATTGTCCTGGAAACCGAGAAGAGCCTGGGCCTTGGCGTGATCACAATACGCTGCGTGTACTTCGCTTCTTTGCTCTAAGTGAATTTTTGTAGCATTTATTCCAAACTCTTTGGCCACGGAGACGACAATATCAGCGGCTTCTTTTATCGTGTGATATTTGTCGGCACCGATATTGAAAACTTCTCCATCGTGGTTGTCTATCAATTTCTCGAAAGGTTCCATATAAAACCTAATGTCTGAAAAGGCGCGCAATTGTGTACCGTCGCCATAGATTGTCAAAGGCTCGCCAGCAATTGCTTGACGAATCCAAATACCAATGACGTTACGATATCGATCCCAAATATTTTGGTATAATCCGACAACGTTATGGGGTCGAACAATACTATACTTCAAACCGAACATTTCATGAGCAAGCTTGAGATCCATCTCAATCGCGTATTTTGCGATGCCATACGGGTCTTCGGGCAACGGTGATTGATCTTCTACGAATGGTGGTTTGCCAGTACCATAGACCGCCATAGAAGACGTAAAGACTACTTTCTTTACATCGTTGTTAACACAAGAATTGATTACGTTAGCAGACGCGATAACATTATTGTTATAATTGTAATTTCTTACGAATGGGCTTAATCCTTCTGCGGCGTAAGCGGCAAAGTGAAAAACACAATCAGGTCTTTCTTTACTGAAAATTTGTTCCGTCGAGACGGCGTGCGTTAAATCAGCACGATAAAAAACAGCTTCGACTGGAACAAACTCGCTGTAACCTCCGCTCAGGTCGTCTATGCCGACGACCTTATGACCCTTACTCAAAAGATAGCGAGAAAAATTTGCGCCTAAAAGCCCGGCGGCGCCCGTAATCAAATATTTCATCAAACTTCTCCTTCGACGCTAATAGCCTTCAATGAACCGATAAAGTCATCCCAACTAGATACGTTTTGTGCCGTAGAAGAATATACTGACAACTGAAGATTTTTGAAATTGGAATCGTAGACTGGTTTGACAAAAAACTCGTAAACCGTCATAATATCTACAAAGAGCTCGTTTTTTATATCTGAGGCTCGAAAAACCAACTTAGGTCCCGAACCTAGATAGTGAATTAAACTCAAGCACGTCACGTCAGCAGGCTTCTTCAATTCGCTATCAAAATAATCGTCGAATCCGTTGATAAGTCTGACAACGCAGCGCCTTGTCTCGGGCTTTTCGGTCAAGTGTTTCTTTACACTGGCGAGTAATTCCTTATAACCCATACGATTTTCGCGCTCTACTGCCGAAGTATAAATCGTAGACTCTAATGAACCGAGTTGAGATAGGGATCTTAAACTCGGTTTGTCTTCTACAAAATCTATAAAAACATTCGGGTTGATATTTTGTTCGGCGAATGCCCAACGTTTGGCTTCGTAATATCTAGCTTGCGTTGGGTCGATGTTGTACAACATTTTGATCGCCTGCTCAGGCGTCGGAATCTCATCGAATCCTAGGCGGAACAGGTAATCGTCGTTTTCGTATTCAGGTTTCTTTAGAATAATCATGATCAACCGTCAAAGTCGCAGAGATAGAGGAACGGTAGTTTGTGACCTAATTCCTTCGCCTTATCAAACTCAAACTTAAAACTATCCAGCGTACTATCAAGTGCGTATACGATTGGCCGACCATGCGCGTTGAAACTTGTATTGATCAATGCCTTAGACTTCGGACTGATCTTCGTTAAGACGCTGGTCATAAAGGTATCGCTGGAATCTACTAATTGCGGCCTACCCGACCACACATCAACGTCGGGATACTTGTGAGCTACGCCGCCATAGTTCTGCAAGTCAGGAGAAACATAATCGTAGGTAAGGATCATGAACCTGTCCGATCCAACGACTCTATCACTACACTTCGAATCGAAGAATCCAGAAACCTCACCGCTAAGCATGACGGGCGCCATGGGCATCACGGTGTCTCTCTCGTTGACGTCGTTGATGATCTCAACGTTAGAAGTTGTCGGAATCGCTAGAGTCGTCGTGCTGCACAAGGCTCGTGGACCATACTCCATTCGAGACTTTACAACGTTGACCAATTCGTCGGCCTCAAGGGCGGCGACTGCGTCGGAAACAGCTTGGTCTCGTTGCGAAGAAGAATAATAACGAATATGACTCTCGTACTTGGCCAAGTCCTCTGTCGAAACCTGCGAGCGCCAATCCTTGAATTCTGGTCTGATGCCCCACTTCAAGTCTCCCCACTTAAATCCACCTACATGAGCCTCGTACATGCCTACGCCGCAACCCTGATCGCCAGCAAGAGGGACGACGGTGAACAAGCCAGGAATAGCATTGAGAGCGCGATTGTTGAGTTTGACGTTATAGAAAATGCCACCCGCTAGCGCCAAGTGCTTCATCGAATGTTTCTCGATCATCTTCAAAACAACGCCTTCGATCAACTCCTGGATGTAGTGACCAATAACGATGCGAAGGTCTCTCCCTGTAACCGATGGAGCCACCGTCTCCAAGACCTCATCAAAGTGTTGCTTCCAGTTTTTCTTCGTCTCGGCGAGCGCCCCAAAGTTGACCAAGTTA
>Ga0194115_10005143_pt1 | contig 13744 bp, 12 predicted proteins | sample TA2MahsurfametaG_3_FD_148656 | JGI IMG/M metagenome (GOLD analysis project Ga0194115, IMG submission 148656) | Freshwater microbial communities from Lake Tanganyika, Tanzania - TA2015002 Mahale S4 surface | ecosystem: Environmental > Aquatic > Freshwater > Lake | place: Tanzania: Lake...
AAGTATGAGCTTTCTTCCTTTTGAACCTCCAGCTTTCTTCTTCTGCTGGTGCTTTCTGCTTTCTACCACGATCCAATCTTTCTCTTTCTCTGACTCGTTCACACTATTGTCAGTAGGGTCAACTTCCGGATTTCGATCTTCAACTACTGTCGATCTCTCCGGAAGTTCTGGAACTAGATCGCCATGTACGCAAGGTCTTTCCGGAGGAGCGTAGTTATCGCTCGACCCGTCCGACTCATATCTATGTGTCTCAACGACGATACCGTACCGGATTTGTCCACCTATCATATCATACGTGCCCGCAAATGCGCAAACATGGTTACACGTGTCATGCGATTTGCTGTTATTTCACGGTATCATGCGATACTATACAAGGGACAGAATTTTATTTCAAACCCGATGATCTGAACGAACAGCACCTCGTCCGACGGCAACGAGGTGGGGAAGGGGAGTGGCTAGGATTCGAAGCTCCAACCGGAGAAAAAGGCGAAGGTAGTTCCGAGAGAATACTCGTGACTCGAATTCGCCGAAATTTCCCGTGGGAACGTCGGAACTTCGTACCCGCGGTAGTACGTATCATAACCGCGTTTCCCTTCGGTGGATCCGACGAACACATGAGAGGTTGTTTTGCAACTACACAGCTGCCCCATCCTGACAAACAAAGATCTCTCTTACCAACAAACGATCACTGTTGGACGACACCCCAAAACGAGCTGCCATACCATCTATACCTTCTTGAAAACAAAAGACACCATTCAACATGGACACGATTGTAGGCGTTTTAGCGGCAAGTATGGGATATATTGACCCCGAAGCGGTATATTTCCCGCCAGAAGGAGGTCTCCCGATGGAATATGTCCCACCAGTGAGTCTCTCAACGGAATATGTCCCACAAGTGAATCTCCCGACGGAATATGTCCCACCAGAGAGTATCCCAACGGAATATTCCCCACCGGAGGGTCTTCCAACGGAATACGTCGCACCGGTGGAGAGTCACCAAACGCAATATGTCCTGACGGAACAATCTAGTACTACTGTTGCAGTCGCAGTAGAGGCAAGTGTTCAGGTCGAATTCACTCGACCAGATCCAACCCAACGAGTCAATTCAACTGCCGGAGCACCAGTACCAGTCAATCCAACAGCCGGAGTACCAACACCAGTTTATGCAACGGCCTTAGCACCACCGCCAGTTTATCCGACAGCCGGAGCAGCAGCACCATTCAATCCAACTGCCGGAGTACCGCCACCAGTTTATGCAACTGCCGGAGCACCAGCACCAGTCAATCCAACTGCCGGAGTACCGCCACCAGTTTATGCAACGGCCGGAGCACCACCACCAGTTTATGCAACAGCCGGAGCACCACCACCAGTTTATGCAACACCAACAATCAGACCACCACCAGGTCAACTACCACCCGGTGGTCGATGGATTATTGTGAAACGGGTGGGCCCAACGACATGGACCTTCGTTGGAGTTATCTCTGTAGTGACTTGTCTCTTTATATTTTTGCCTTGCGGTCTGTGGGGACTCCTCTGTCCGTGTGATGAAGCAGAGGCCTACGACCTCAATGGACAGGTCTATGACGAATTTGGTAAATTTCTTGGTACCATTAATAATGTCCAAGTAGTAGGAGTTCGTGGATGAGGATCCCGACATTCTTCTTCTTGATGATAATGATCTCATGATACCAATAGTATGGATCGACCCCTACACTACATGTTTCCAAGGGGGATCACAGATACGACCACATCCTAAAATCATTTTAGGTTCCCTTTTTCATTCTTTCACTAGATTGTTGAGGAACACTCTTTCTAGTATGATGCGTCAATGAATTGCGAAGACACGAAGGACTTGTGCCTGGTGGCAGCAATCGGAGCAAGGAATACGTTTTGGTTCCGTATCTTTGTACGGACAATACTACCAGTATGTCTCGTTTACGGTGTAGTAGCAATCAACCTGCACGGGCTTTACTGAAAGAGTGAGGCAAGGAAGGGAGCAAGAGAATGTGATCTTTTTCCGATTCGTTTTCGATATGTTACGTCGTGCCTGCTCGCTCCCAATTCCGAACAAATGAGGAGTCACAACAGGCAGTGTGTAGTACTACGGATCATCCGTCATCAAAAGACGGCCAATTGACATTGTGGGGACAGCAAAAGAAACCGCCGGGTTTTTTGCTTTTGGCGCTGCTTGGAAACTTAGAAATTGGGATGGATGCGTATCTACGCATCGTAGTCGGGTAGGTATGAACCGTTTGAACAGGAGTGGCACGAATCCCCGACCGGAACAGCGTTTTTGCTGCACGAGCGAAGCGATCCTTGTGGGGCGAAAGAAAGACAGGACAAAAACATCGTGCACTACGTCCTCTCACACAAACAAGCTCCAACTTTTTGGTTGATAAAGTCATAAGCTAAAGTATCCCCTCGATCATGTCTCAAAGAAGAGGTGGAAATCCAAAGGAATCTGTTATTGCAGTAAAGGAAGAACCCATTCCATTTTCGGAATGCCTTGATCCGCAAAAGGAAGGAATGACTATGGATCGTACTGTTGGTGTGGATGTTGATCTAGAAGATCCCCAAATGGTCGATCCGGATGCTGCTGCTGCTGTACCACTAGTTTCTGGTTCACTTTCTCTCGACGGACGTGAAATGAGGAACAACAACAACAACGACATCAGCACCACCATGGATTGGAAGGAGGGATACTTTGCATCGGGAAGTACTCAATGTCATAGTTGGAAGGATGAGTTACAGAAATTCCGTGATCAACCTAGGAAACAATGTATGAAATTTGATGATCGTGATAGTTCTCCCTGTCTATGTTGTTCTGCCATCGTATGTGGATTACTCAATATGGGCCGTGTGGGGAATATCGTCGTTTTGAAACAATCTCAGGAATGGGTCGAAACGGAAGAAGTCGATGAGAATGGGAATATGAAAGTTCATCGATCGACACGTCCAAGATTGGATTGTGTCGTCGGTCCGTATTGGCCGATGTTATTGATCGTAACATATCCATTGATTTTAGGCGTATCGATTGCGACCATGATCAATGGTCTTCCTGGAAAACCATGGATCATTATCTTCCTTTGGACTTGCTTAACGGTGAGTCTCATCACTGCCTTAGCATTGACAGCATTTCGTGATCCTGGAATCCTTCCTAGACAATTGAATGCACCCAATGGTTCCTGGCGATGGACGGATCGTGGCCATTCCTATCGACCACCCGGTTCATGGTTTGATCATGATACTGGTGTCATCGTAGAAGAATTTGATCATACGTAAGTTCTGTGCCTTTGATTACATATATGTGTCAGAAGTTCATTGTGATTCAATCAGATCGTGTCATCTCAATTTTCATTTGTCCAACATTTTTGGTTTTTTTCCCTCACCGTCACACTTTTCTAGCTGCCCTTGGACGTCGACTGCCATTGGAAAAAAGAACATGAAATCTTTTCAATGCTTTGTGGCACTTGTATTCGTTTGTCTTGCCATGGACATTATCCTCCTAACAGGCAGCGTGTAGAAAAAAGCAGTAACATGAGACAACCTTCGTGCAAGAAATTTCTATCATTGAGAGAAAGCTAGGATACATATATTGGTTTTTCACATTAGTGTTCTAGTTCCATTGACTGTTCGTGTAGACGACGGATACCAGATTCCATTCGCTCGGTAGTCTTAATCCCCTCTTTTCGAGCTTCATACTTGAAATTAGTTTCTACAGATGGAGGATTCGTGGGGTATAGACGGCAGTTTTGTGACTGGAACACGGCTAAGTCACGAGTGGGTCGAGTGGGACCGTATTGTGTCTTTTTACTGTTTACATCTTGCGATCATACAGCTACATCACGGAGGCCAACAGGGATCGACTAAATGGATTCAATTTCGGTCCTATCATGGGCGCGAAAACTCTCTGGTATGGAAAAAACTTTGAAAATGACCCTCCGATCGGGAATTCCGAGAAAGTCGCATGACCGAGAAAGCGTTTCACACGACGAGACTATCGGCATTGTAAAAAGGAAAAAGAAGAAAAAAAAGTACGGTACCCCCCCCTTTTACAATCCGTTCGATATATTTCATACATTGTTCTCTGTTGTAGAGAAGTACTCCCAACAATAGGCAAATCAACGAAAAACTCCAACTCAACCTGTCACAAAAAAAATGAAAGTATCTATTATTGCATGGATCACGATCCTATCTTTTTCGGGAGTAGTCGTCGTGAATGGGCAGGCAACATCGTTGCCTGTGGCCTCACCGACGACTTCGCCAGGTACTGAGGCACCTAAACCGACAGCAGCAACAACAACAAGTAAACCTGTGTCTGCGCCTGTGACTGTGACTCCAAAACCAACACCTGCTCCAGTCAAAAAAGAAGAAGAAGATGAAAAATCCATCGCTCCATCGGCCAACACGACGATGTCAGAGGTCCCATCGGTAGCACCAAGTGTCGATGAGGAGACAGGAGGTCGACCAGTTGCAGCATCACATTCTCCATCGAATGAATTCCAACCTATCCGTCATCACTTTACTGAATCACCCAGTGAGGCAAGCATCACTATTGACGATGATGCTACAGAGTTGACATCTGCTCCCACTGCAGGATATATCCCTCCCACGGATGATTCCGTCGATCCGTTATCACCAGATGATCCCTCCAATGCCCGAGAATGGAATGATTCCTCTATTGAAGAAATGGAACATGATCGGACGGTCTTAATTGCTCTCCTAACGACCTTTGCTCTCGGTCTCCTATTGAGTATCTTCGTCGCACAACAGTTAATGCAGAATCCGAATGGATGTTGTACAAGGTACGGCAAATGGATCCAGGTTTCTTCTACCTACTGAACAACCGGGAAAATCGGACACTCAAATCCTTGTCTTTCTCTTTCTCTTCCCCCTTTCTTCTCTCCCCCCACCCTCCTACCTGTGTAGTATTTGTCGCATTTTCGTCGCATGTACTTGTTTTTTGACTCGATGCATTTTCTTCCCCTGTCGTTGGGCTTGTGGTTGTACTGGCAAAGATCGTGGAAATCACGAAATGGTGGAATCACAAGATGTTGATTACACGCATGATCTAGAATTGAACTAATTACGTTGGGAACAAAACAAAAAAAAATCTGAACACCATACGTCTATGTATTTCGAAACAAAAGCGGAAAATGTTCGCTAATAAGTAAATGCATAGTGTTTTTTGCCTTGGTAGGCAAGGCCAGTTCATAAAATTGTAGTAGGGATTATTTACAATCCCCTTTGTTTGGTGTTGTAGATATGTTGGTGTTGTAGATATATCATAGATGACCCTTATCGACGCTTGGCCAAAGTATGGATAGCAACAGAAGATATGGTTCCTGCCAATACGGCTACCGCGGCTTGGCAAAGCACAATCCAGAAACCATCTGGTACGTTCTTCTTCTTCTTCGTCTTCTGACGTTGATTCTCCTTATTCCAGATCCATTCCTCCTCTTGTTGGATAAGCCGAGCGAGGAGTTCGTCTTCTTCAATCGCTTGCTGTTCAACAGCTAATTCGTTTCGTGTCACTACAGTTGCACGCCATGCCTCTAACCGACAATAGTAGCTATGCTTGAGTTTCTGTATCCTCGTATCATGCTCGGTTTCTTTCAGATTTTCTACAACTTGACAAATCGCTACATCAAGGGCAGGGCATGGAATAGTCGAGTGTACGATAGATCGGCACTTCTTGCAGTGCTGTCCATTCACCCAAACATATGCCTCAACGTCGGTCAGATTGTCTGGATCCATAGAAAACGCTTCACTCTCTTCCCAACAGGAATGACATACTGTACAACCACAATCCAACGTTAACGCGCCGACGATGATTTGATTGCAATAGGGACAGATCAGACTGGATGATACGACATCTTGGTCTCTGAAGGAATTTGAGGATAGCTCGTTCGTAGCTTGTCCTACTCCTTCATAGGTATGTTCGGGTGGTGATGGTGGAAGTGGTAACATCATGTTCCGTGGGGGGCTAGTCGCATCCAGTAATGCCTTTGCAACCTCTCGTAATTGTTCCCAATCGGTATCTGTAAAGCGACAGAACCATGGTCCAGCGGGGACTTCAAATTCCACATTCCCCGAACTGCCAACATCCCTTAAGAGTCGATTCGCAATCGCTTCGAAGGCCGCCCGTTGTTGGACTATAAAATGTGACGAGGGGACTAAAGTCGATCCGTCGTCACCATCGTGCTCTGAAGATGTCATCGAGCCCACATCTCCGGTTCTGAGTCTTTGGTATGACAGGGATTCGGTACATACCGTCGATAGTGCATGCAGGTCCGTAGATACTAGATGAGGATGTGGCGATACCGCCCATGTATTCTCAGATACTTCGGGCCTTGGAATATGTGCCCCAGAAGGAGCAGAAGAAACGATGGTACTTCGGGAGTATTCTTCTCCAGCTTCGTCGGATCGTTCCATATCTCTCCAATGCATTTCGATAAGTCCCGCTAGTGTCCCAACCGGTAGGGATACAATCGATCCAAAGTCTTGTAGTGTACTACAATCCAAAGAGATTGTTTCATGAAGTGAAAGATCACTTTCCGAATCCATCATTGAGCCGTTCAAATTCTCAGCGTTGTGTCCCGTTTCCAGAACGGCACTGTGATTCGAGGGGACATTACTAGCAACGGAAGCACATGATGAACAATCTGAAGGTAACTCGAAGAAATCCTTGTATTGTGAAAAAGACATGACTCGCTATACCTGCAAGAAAGTAGACTATGATTCTTGAAAGCCGAGGATTGGACTATCTTTCCGGAAGTGTCCTTGCTGTTTCCTACAGTGTAGTAGTATCGCGACGACATGCGTCTTCTTGAAAACCGAATGTTCGATCATTTTATTCGGATTGATCAAGAAAAACTCCACGATCCACGACTCGCTTTTTTGGCGATTTGTTGAGATTCTATCCTTGCTTCTAATGTCTTCCACGTGTAAGATACAACCATGAAATTCTATCGTTACAGGCTCTAGAGTGGTGGCTCTCCAAGGCTAACTTCCCCTTGACCTAGTCATAGATCAGCAGCAAAACGTATCCCTGATCATTACACAATACTCTAAGCTGACGTTTCAGCACCGTCCGCGCTCTTCTTCTTTCTCTTTCTCTTCTTCAATCCGCGTTCAAATGCTGCAATGCTTCTCTCAGCATACTTGTCTTGTTCGGCATTCTGTACCTTCATCTCACGTTGTTTCTTTGTTAGGCCCGCATCCTCTGACTTGATTACGACTCCAGCGACGTGAGGTTTCAACACCAGGTCGACGTCGTCATACCCCAGAGGCTCAAAAACATTCACTGGTTCTTCTTCAGCATCGGCACCCTCATCCGGGATGTTCTGAACGCTAAGGTTTGCCAGATAGTCTAAATATGATTCCCCATTCAATTCAGGTGGCTCCACAAACAAAAGTCGACCACCTGGCTTGAGAACACGGGCTGCCTCTTGGACACTTTTTTTCCAGTCAAGCCCATTTTCCATCATCCTCTCACAAGCCGCCAAACTAAGGACGACATCTACAGTTTCATTATCAACTTCCTTCAAATCATCAGCGCGTTGATTCACGATCTGAACTCGTCCCGCATTTCTGGTCTTTTCTTGTTGCTTAAGCTGTCGTTCTATTGCGACGGGAAGGATACCGTCAGCCTCGACCGTCGAGGTAATCAATCGGTCGATAGTTCTTGGGATAAACGTAACTGCTCTTCCATCTTCACAACCCAGCTGGAGACAAACATCAGCCGATCGAGGTGTCTGATTTGTACAGAGAGCGGCTGCAATCCACTCTACTCGCATATAAGTGACCATATCCAACCCCATTTGTAGTGGCCCTACCGAAGACCGACTCAGTCCATTTCGCGGTACCACAAAGGCATCACTGACAGACAGCTGCGCCAAGGCGAGAACCCATGCCAGTCCACTGGAAAGTCTCATCTAATCTTCTATTCGAATGCGTGGGAGAAAATATAGAGTTTCAGGTGCAGGAAACCGAAGTACAAATGCCGTCGTTCTATGTCTTTGATGCAGTTACGACGTAGTGTTCTTGTCGGAATGGCAACAACACGGTGAGGAAAGGAGAGTGATGACGTCATCAGGTCGCTGCCACCTGGAGTCACTGCAACTCGGGTCAAAATTTTGGTGCAGGGGAGATGGGCTCCCCCAAATTTTAGGATTTGTGGTTTCCGTTGCCTGTCCGACGCTCCGCGCAACACTTTTGTTTGGTTGGGCTAGCCGAAGGAAATAAAGTTGAAGAATCCTCGTGCCGATCTTTCTGGGGGAGGAGACCATGGTCGCTACGACGTACCGCGGGCTGGATCGCCCTCAACAGTTCGTACTGACGTCGTAGGGATTCCGGGCTCCGCGCTTCTGTGGCGCTGCAAGCCGTATCATATCGATTGTGTCACTTTAGCTCAAGGTATGTGTTCGAATGTAACAGAATAGGAAAAACCATTCGAGTCTCTCTTGTGTTCAACATGATACGGAACGTGAGGAGATGAATGTGTTCAGAACAGGCGTGATGGAATGCTGCCATATTTCCGGATGAGAAGCGTCGGGGTGAATTTTGTGGTGTTCCGTTTGTTTCCTCACTGTGTTTCTTTTGTTTATATCGTCAAACAAAGAAGATCCATATACAGACAAAATGAAGCTCTCCCTCATCGCCACCCTCATCGCCGGAGCCTCTGCATTCGCACCTGCCGTGCAAAAGTCTGCTGTAAGTCATGTCGGCTCTTACGCACCGGCTTCGAAAAATCTTGACGACCGGACTCATTTACTCTTTTTCTTGTAGATCACCAGCACCGCTCTTGATGCCAAATTCAAGTCTAAGCTTCAATACGTTCCATGCATCGATATTGAGGACCTCCCCGATCCTGGTTCCGCGACTTCTGGAGTTGCCGGTGGACTTGCTATCTGCATCGCCGTCGACCCCAAGGGAGCTGTGTACGCTCTTGGAGACAAGTGCCCGCCTGTTAACCAACCTCTTTCCTTCGGTAAGGTCAACGCCGATGGAACCATCCAAGACCCTGTTCTTGGAACCAAGTTCTCATTGAAGACCGGAGATGTTGTTGGTGCATGGTGCCCATCCGGAATTGGAAAGCTCATCGGTGGAGCGTTCTCCCCCATCGGTGTCCCCACCTACCCGGTTCGCAAGAGCAAGAACTCCATCGAAGTTCAAGTGGATGTCAACGCCAAGTTCAACTTCGAAGCTAACTACTGGTCTGGAATTTTGGATGCCCAAGGAAAGGCCAACGGAAAGTACTATTAAATTTCCTCTCGACGCAATTCTAAACATGCTGTAATTTTCGATTGGGATGAGCTTCGTTCCGCGATGGATAGACATCGTAAATGGCGGGTAGCCTGAAAAAGTCTCGTAGAAGCTGTGTTAGACTACAAAATCCAATTTATTTTGACTATAACGTTGATATCTCGTTCTATCGGTCGAACCGAAAAGTTTATCTTGTGGAAGTGTCGTACTAAAGTATCTAGCCTCTGTATAGTATGGCACATTGTTATATTGTGCACATGTTGCTTGATGGCCATGACGTTGTGGTAGGTGAGCAGTGTCCATCGAAAAAGCCTTTGATTGTTGAGCATAACCACGGTTAGTTTCCTGGAGCCTCGTGGCCACTTGGCTGACACTGACCATCCTACATTGGCATCAATTAGCCGTGAGTAGAGTTTCGTTTTGATGATGCTTGATGAGCAACCAAGTATGAACAGCTTCCGAAACGAAACTAAGGAAGAATAGCTTCCGACGAAACTAAGGTCCTACCGTAGGGTGCCATAGCGTACCCGCTACATGAGAATGGGCCTTTTATTCTTTTCTCCAGAATTTCAAGCTCGGTGACGCAGGTCCGTTACAGAAAAGTGACGTAAAACATCTATGATGCGGGCGAAGGTCAGGTAGACTACTACATATGGCATACTAAATAGGATATCAGATGCAGCGACATGCCATCACACCGACCTACGGTAGAGCCACAGGATCGGCTTTCGCACAGTCACGAAGCAATCCTCTTGACTTATCAACACCTCAAGCTAAGTTGATTGAAGATAATAGTACAGTGTCCCCCCACGGCGCAAAAGGCCTTGAAAGTCAGGACTTGTATATTCATCTATATTGTCAGCCATGTCCGATGCTGTAGATCTGTTACCTGCTAATCTTCAAAGTACACTGTATCAAATCGTCCAACGAGCGAATGCGGCGGGTGGGGGTATTCTAGTCATTCTTTTGAGTACAGCCGAAGGAGTACCATTAGGTCGCATTTATGCCAACCAGACAACGCCATTGAATGAAGATGTCTTGAGTAGTATCGAAAGTACTTGGGCACCTGCATCGAAGAGTACTCCACTTCTTGGTTTGGGGAAGGAAGCTAGGATAGCAACGGCAATTTACGATCATGGTAAGATCCTACGTTCATGACGTTTTTTTCACAAGTCTGAGATATCACTCAATCCAATCCCACCTCTTTTTGATAGGAACAGTCTTTCATGTTTACCAGGCACCTGTGGTATGTACACACCTGATGGCTGGGAGTGAAGTGTGACCCTTGCTTTGCCTTACTCATGCCGTTGCGAACCTTGTTACGAATGTTAGGTGGTAACGATTCTTGTTAGTGTCCATGCCAATCTTGGTGCAGTTCGATCAACAGCAATCCCTTCCTTGAAAGAGGTTCTTGAGCCGCTATGTACCACACTACTGAATAGTCTAACTCCTGCAAGAGATGAATGGCATGACTCGGATGCAGGTTATCCTCCACACGGCTACTATCAATGAAAAATATACATGGATAATCCTACTCTGTGGTTTTGGTTTTTTGTTACCTTTTTCATTGAATGTACCTTACAAGACGACTGACTTTTTGGGACTCTTCAAGATTCGGATCTCCTTATGGTAGGTATTTTCAAAGTCTTCGAGTTCTTTGTCGACTCTCGTCATATATTCACTCAAGTCACCAATCTTCGTTGAAAAATTTTCCTTTTGTTGCTTAATGACATGATTCAGTGCTTGATTCTCAGCTTGGAGGACTTCTAATGATCCGCGGAGTCCAAGTAATTCATCTTTCTGAGATGTGATTTGATCGACGGCTAACAGTAGATGAGACGCCATATCTTCTGCCAGATGCTTTTCCAAATCACATACCCGGATTCGTTTCGTACAACCAATACTCTTAAAGGGACAATCAATTAGTCGGAATGTACAGGTATCACGTAGATGGGCTTGCATATCCCCGGCCCGGACAGCTTCACCACATTCACAAATAATTTTCTTATATCGGCACACCTTCATATGGGCATCGAGATGAATCTGTGACATCCGTGCTGTACATCCCTCATGGGGACAAGATACACGTCGGAAGACACAATCCGTCCCACATTGGGCCTTGTTACAATGTAGATGAAAACCTGGGTCTAGTTTCCGTAGGATCAATCCAGCAATCGCATCACGTTCGTTCGTTGGTAGGCACCGAGCTTCCACAGTCGTACATCTCTCATGGAATTCTGGGTATTTGTCCCGGTCGCCAAATAGGAAGGAACTAGAAGAGAGTAATCGAGGCATCATAGCATAGCTATACCGTTCCCTTTCAACATGTAACATGAGTTTTTTCCGAAGTTCCACAAAATCTTGGGTGACATCTCGTTCTGGCTTATCGGATGATAACTCATGATCGACTGCCGTATCGATGACGGCTGCCTTGATCGGCAAGAGTACTGCATCCGTAAGTAGAGTGTTGTCACTCATCGATAGGAGCGAAATATAGGCGATGACTTCCAGCAATAGTTTGGACATTCCTTCCATCTCTTTCGAATCACAATGATCACATTTTTCATAAATACTTTCATTGACGAATTTTTCTGGATGGAATGTCTTTCTCTTTATTAATCTTCGGAATCGAACAAAATGTAAATTTCCTCTTGTCGGTCTTGCATCTGCAATACTACTAGGACGAAAGTCAGCTGCATACATCCACCCCCCATCTTCATCTTGCCTGGTGGGGATGAAATCTTCGTCTGTACAGAATGTCCAACCCCGGCCTAGGAAGAGTGAATCTTTACTAGCTTCTTCAATCGACTTCCAAGACAGACTACCATCTGTGGAACTAAATGCTCCTCGATCATTGATCAACAGTCCACCCTTTCCAAAGCCCTTTCCTACCCAATATCTCTCATTTTCATCAATTTCAACAAAGGCATCCATCCCTATCGTGTTCGACATGATGTTCGTTTAGGTCTACAGCCACTGCTTTATGGGAAGATGTATGCACGATAAACGTCCAGTATACGTTTGCGAACGATTTGACTATGAAATCGAATACCGGTGGAGAACGAGGTCGAAGAACTGTCACGGTTCTGGTTTATCATTTGTTTGCCTTTTCGATCCCCTGCCTTCCCGGCGTCGTTGGTCGTTGGTTGACTTTGGACCGTTGAGCAACGTATTTTATGCGTAAATTCATACGATTCGACGGCGTGACAAATCTATGTCTACGATACCTCCTAGATACGATACGGGTATTCAGTGAGCATCTATTTACATACATACGCATCAAGGCGTGCGAATGACAGACATCGCTGCACCATCTAGAATTGCCCCACATTAGCAGACTGGGAGAAGTGGACGACACTATGGCCAAGCGCTTGCCCGCGGTTGGTCCTACTATTGCTGCACCTTGTGAAATCATCTTTAGCGTTCTGTCCTTATTCATTCGTATAGTTGCAGGTTTGTACTGACGTCAACCTTTCGAAGGCATCTTCTTATTAAGCCACGACCGAAATGAGTAAGTAGGTACTATCGTGCTTGATAACCCTCGACTAGACGTCGTCGTCAAAGGTGACCCTTACCTATCAGTTTCGTCATGCCCGTGTGTAAACGTTCGTTCGGGGAAGCTCATGATTGTTCTTTTTCTTTCTTCATAATGTTTCAGGTAATGTGGGAGTTCCAATTAAGCTGCTGCATGAAGCGGAAGGTATGAAGGTAACAGTTGAGGTAAGCATTCGACCAGATCTTTGTTTTGATGGATGATGAAATCCTTTCTCATCTAGCAACTCACGACATGGACTACCAATGTGATCATTTCGTTTGTCATTATTAGATGAAAAATGGAGAAATTTACAGAGGTTTACTACTCAGTTCAGAAGATACGATGAATATGTCATTATCTGAAGTCTTACGGACGGCTAGGAATGGTCAAATTACGAAATTACCCAGTGTCTATCTTCGGGGGAGTAGTGTCAGATTCATTGCGTTACCAGAAATTTTAAAGAATGCACCAGTCTTTCAGAAAGTAACAGCCATGAAACGAAATATGGAACAGGCACAACAACAACGACAACAACAACAGAAGCAACAGGGGGGAGGAGGTATGTATGCTGGAACGACAACTACCTTGATTCTTTGTATGTATGGGTCTAATTTGAAACCGAGAGTCTCAAACTTCTTCTTCTTCTTGATGGATGATTAGGTCAAAAGCGCAAACGTGGGGATTAGGTTGTGTTGCCTTTTCAACAAACACACGCGGGCGGGGTAGCTTATCGGAATACCTATACGACTGTCAGGTGTATGTGACATATCGCTCACTAGAAATTTGGGGGGGAAGACGTCGACAATCACGATCATAATGGAAAAGAAAGAAAAGAGCCATGGAATTATGTTTGTTCTACAGGATAAATTTCAAGACACTTGGGCTGTCAAAATGATCGAAAAAAATACTACGAACAGTCTCTCTCCCCCCCCCCCCCGAACC
>Ga0194115_10005147_pt1 | contig 13737 bp, 7 predicted proteins | sample TA2MahsurfametaG_3_FD_148656 | JGI IMG/M metagenome (GOLD analysis project Ga0194115, IMG submission 148656) | Freshwater microbial communities from Lake Tanganyika, Tanzania - TA2015002 Mahale S4 surface | ecosystem: Environmental > Aquatic > Freshwater > Lake | place: Tanzania: Lake Tanganyika...
AAGAAAACTATGGTTCGAACGTCAAGGAGAACCGCCCCTTCTCCACGGGACAAGAAGGAGAGAATGGATCCCCAACGATTAATGAAGATGGCACCGGTTGAGAAGGAGAGAAGGATCGACTGATCCAACAACACAAAAAGAGAAACAGAAATACGTGAAAACCTACATGAAATATACGAGAAGAGAAGCACGAAAGAACAAGAAATCAGAAGAGCAAAAGAATCAAAACCGAAATCAGAAAAATAGTTTAAAGCTCACTTTATTAGAACTACAAGATTATTGAATCACTGCTGCGATACGATAAAGTCAAACCTATTTTTATCCTGCAAGAGTTGTGTGACGGAGAGTGTGGTTTGAGTAAGACGACTCAAGACCTACGACACATACCTACGAGTCAACCAAGGCAGGAAGGAGTACGAGTCATTTCAACACAGTAGTAGCACAGTACCTCCAACACGGACACCGTACGGACGCTGAGGTCCATTTCGCGCGAACACGCGCGTAAAGATCGCGAGTTCGTCATCGATTGGAGGAAGTGCAACCTGCATCGGAAGAGGGTGTCATGCGGGGGATCTCGTAGCATCAGTTGGGTGTCGGTGATGATCTTGAAACCATGTGATGGAACTGTTCCTTGTGGCAGCATTCCACCAATCGTTCGTCGTTGGTTAGATTCCACAAAAAACCCGTCTGTAGTCGGGCATCGGATCCGACCAAAAAAATACAACACAACGACGACAAACGAGAAGGACACGACCACAAACGACGATACCACTCCGCAAGGTTTACATAGCGACAAGTTGTTCTTCTTCTTGATCCCTGTTTTGATTGCACTATGAGAATCTTCCTTTCCTCCCTATTTGTGGTGACGCCATCCTTGGTCAAGACGGCCGTCGCCTTTGGTCAGCCAAACCCGAGGAGAATCTCTTCCTCAACATCATCAACATCATCATCATCGACACGTCTTCAGGCATCATCGGCATTGGAAGAATTATCCAAACTTACTGTCTTATCTATAGATAGTGCCGATTTAGATGTCGTCGAACGATTTGCAAAGATGGGATTGATTACCGATGCGACGACGAATCCACTCTTTGTCTCGCAGGCGGGTGCAAGTGGTGATGAACGATATGAAGATATGGTCTTTGATGCTGTCATGTATGCCAAAGGCAAACGAGGTGGTGGTGATTCCCCTCTACCTGATTTTGAACCAGAATTGAATATTGCCATGGATAAATTGGCTGTCAATTTAGGTGCGAAATTATTAGAATTAGTCCCCGGGAAGGTATCCACCGAAGTCGATATCCGACTTAGTTATGATACCGACGCGACTATCGAACGTGCGAAGAGTATTATTGAAATGTATAAGGAAATGGGAATTGATAAGTCTCGTGTTTTGATTAAGATTGCAGGAACATGGGAGGGTATCCAAGCTGCGAAGGAATTAGAAAAGATGGGTATCCAAACCAATATAACACTTGTCTTTTCATTCTTACAGGCAGCAGCTGCCGCACAGGCAGGATGTTATTTAATTTCACCCTTTCCTGGACGGATTTTAGATTGGCATAAATTGAAGGGTGGGAAAACTGGATTCCATCCATCTGCTGATCCTGGTGTATTGAGTGTGAAACGGATGTATGGATATTTCCGAAAATATGGATACAAGACTATTTGTATGCCAGCATCTTGGCGTCCCTCTCGTGGTCCATCTGTGGCGGGGAGTGATATTGATGAAATCTTGGCCTTGGGGGGTGTCGATGAAATGACAATCCCACCGAATTTGTTAGAATCTTTGATGAATCGTGATGGGAATGACGTCCATCAGGAATGTAAGGCAGAATCCGATGCTGCTGTATGTTGTGATCCAGATTTCGTTTTAGATACCGATACCTACAAGGCCTATTGGTCGACGGATATTTGTGGGATTGATAAATTGGGTGAAGGAATTGATGCCTTTACAAAGAGTACAGCAGAACTCCGTGAGGTCCTTATTTCGAAATTTGGATAAAAAGGAAAGATCACATATTCTTTGTGGTAAGATTCCTGTCGTGGCAGATATGTCAGCTGGACCGAGTGCGAGATACTCTTTCTGACTCTAGGATTAGGGTTGGTGTGTACATCGTAAAAGATCTAGTACCCCACCTAGAATAGAGAGTGGAGACTCTCTCCTTCGATGTAAAGGATATTTTGCTATTTAGTTCTTCTATTCACACTTTCTCGTTCTCACAGTCACAGTCAAGAGGCGTATCTCGTCATCGTGGGTCGCAACAGCCAAAAAAATGAGAGAGTTTTCTGGGATAGGTTTGGGGTTTGCTCACAGTCAACAGTCGAGTGAATCACCCCCCCCCGCTGATCAACTTCCGGGTCTCGCTATTTTCTACTTTCTATGATACTTTCGCACCTCAGAGAGTATTGTGCTCGAATGGATCGATTGATGATCATGCCTGCGAAAAAACTTCGTGCCGTGGATCACTGGGACTCTTTTCAATATCATTGTCAACAGTCAACGAAAGCCGTCACATTGGGTCGTTCCCATCATCATTCTTGATTTTGTCTACACAAGATTGAAGAAGGTAAAGGTTCGATATCCTTTACTTGAACAGCAATCAAAGCAGTATACAAGAAAATAAAATTCAATCCATCTAACAAAGACCAAAAAGAAAGCAGAAAAACTAGAATGAGATTCAAGGCGAAACTTTCTACCGAACAGGTAGCAGCCTTTGCGAATGTCGTAGCGCCCATGTCAAAACTACAAGATCCGATGAAAGGTGCTGTATTATATTTCGATCCAGAATTTGTACGAATTGCCTGTAAGGGACCATCTGGAATTACATCCTTTGCAGAACTTTCAAAATCAATCTTCCTAGAACATAAGATTGAATCTGCATCCGATAATGTCATTGTTTGTCAAGTCGATTTACTCTCCTTAAAACTGGCATTACAATCGGTAATATCTCCTGGAAATCATGGTGGGAACAGCAAGAAGAACAATAACAACAATAAGACTCAGTCAAGTTCCGATACACAGCCACCGACACAACAACAACCTACGACATTGTTCCGATCCTTGATGGCACAACATCAAACCGTAATATTGAAATTATCGAAACGGAATAATATACCCTGTCTTTGTTTGGATGGTCATGCAACGGAAGAAAGTGTTGTAGAAATTCATCAAGCGATACCCATTCGGATATTACGTCCATCCGAAATGCAATATCATCTTCCACCACAAATTAATCGACCAAATGTCCAATTGGAACTCCCCTTTGATCGGCCTCTCCGTATATTAATTGACAAATTAAAAACAATGGGACCCCATGGTACGTACTACATAAGAGTCCCGACCAGACTGGAAACAGTTGGTCGTCATCGTCGTCGTCGTCTCTTGTTGAATGAGAGCTATGACTATGCATCTAACAAATGATCATGACATTCGCTACTACTACCTCCAGTCTTTTTGGAAGCATCCATGAAGGGTGATATGACAGTACGACTTGAGAATGATGGTGTTTCCTTGGCATGTTTTTATCATAATTTACAACCACGGTGGGAGGAGGAGGATTCCAGTCCCGATGATGATCACGATGAACATACACCACCACCAATCACTGCCGATAGTTCTTGTATCCTTAAAGTCGATGCGACGAAACTCTCACATTGTCTTCAATGGCAACAATCACATCTTGGAATTACTAATTGTTTGATTGCTATGGTCCATAATGAGATGTTAGTCCTCCATGTCCTTTTGGATCCAGAACAGTACGGATTTTTCACATATTATCTACCAGTCTATTGTCTGACGGAAGAAGACTTGCTTTGAAGTATACACACCGACACGGGAGGCGGGAAACCCCGCACTAGGTGGACGAAGACATTTCTTTGGCGATTCTCACGAGGAAGAGGCAGATCTCATCATCTTTGGCGGATATGGAGGGAAGTCGCATCTACCACTTGCAGAACACCGCGTCGCTCGGGTTGGTGTATATAATTATCAAGCCAGTGAGACAATAGGGGTCGGAGTGGACGTATAAATCATTTAGTATGCGAGCGACTATTGGGGGAAATATACCGTGACGCGCGCAGAGAGTATGATGTATATGAATCAAAAGCGATGTATTTGCAAAAAAGACTACAATCAAAGTTCATCATGATCTGAATTCAAGACCTTTCCCATTGACGCCAAGTGTTTTGCCATGAGATGATTCTTTGCCGAGATAGGGGGGTATTTGCTCTTCTCACCCGTCAATGCATCAATCATCGTATCTCCATTAATATTGACAAAGAATGCCATCGAATACCGTCGTTCCGGATCACTCGATTCATTGTTACTGTCAGTAGTACGACGTCCCGTCGTCATGACGACACGATGAAGAGTCGATACCCATTCATCTTGATGAGAGAACATATATTACAAGGGTAGGCGTCGGAAGGGGCACATAAATGTTAGATATAGAAACTAGACGAATAGATTCAGAAAAAGAGAGATAGACACACATATAAAGACGTACCGTTCGTCCACCGTTGCATCAGATCACCCAAATTGATGACAAAGGCATTGGGAACTAATGGTACGGAATACCATTCTGTCCGATTTTGATTTTCCAAATCTCGTCGTAGTACCTGTAATCCTGGTTGACCAGCATTCAATATTGTAAGTGCCCCATAATCCGTATGGGCACCTGCCCGAATAACTCGTCTTTTCGGTTCTTCAGTACTGGTATCATTCAGAGGATAATAATGGATGAGACGTAATGCTGACATGTGATGATCCATCTTACTTTCAAAGTAGGAGATTGGTTGACCAAGTGCTAACGCGAAGAGTTGTAATAGACGCAAGGCTAGACTCTCCATTTGTTCATAATATGTCTCTAACGCTATCCGAAAGGTAGGTACCGAAGGTGTATTGACCCATCGTCGTAATGGCATTCCCGATTGAATATTGTTGGGTCCAATCGCATAGGTTTCCTTTGATTCCAGAATAGGAATATCATCATCTGTATTCATCATCATCGACGATTCATCGCCACCATTACTATCACCATCCAAAGCTTTACCCTTACTGAGTTGTTCCTTTTGTTCATATCCGTAGGGATATTCTGCATCATCACCATTGGCATTATGATTCATCTTTTCTTCGATGGATAAATTGAAAAATTCCGCTGATGCCTTCCATGCCTCCTGAATAACGGTCGTGTCTATTCCATGATTAATGATTGTAAAGAAACCGACTGATTTACAGGCTTCTAAAATTTCATTCACAATTCGTTGTTGTTCCAACAACAAAGAGGAGGATGGATCGACGGAATCTGTTGTTGTTTCACTACTGCTACTGCTACCGCTACTGCTTATCCATCGACCCACATCGATCAGGGGTACATTGGGGAAATCGGCCAAAACCCGACGAGGACTGATGATACACGCCACAAGGACGATAAGGAATATCCACGAAGGCATCACCTTTATCATCATCATAGTAATAGTGGTAGATCCTTGCTGTGTTCAAGGGATACCAAAAGTCTACTACTATCAGATGAAGATCCTCCCAAAGAATCCTTTTGGGTGCTGTGATGGATGGCTCACTGTCAAGGCACTTCTTCGAATGCATCTTCCCGTATTCGCCAAATAGCTTTCTTCATGTATAACTGTAAATATCATTGTTCATATGATACATATATATTGCATCTTATGTAGATAGGTCTGGTCCCACAGAATACATACATATATAGTCTCATACTTATGAAATGAAATGAATATATATCAATACGTATGAAAATCCAAATGTGAACCCGGCGATGTTTTTCAACCTGTCAAGCGTGTATCTTTTGCCGCTACCCCTTCGGTTCCTTCAAGAGCACGACCAAGGTATCGTTTGTTGCTGGGTTGTGCATGATTCGTGCCATCACAACTTTCAAAGCGAGTTCCTATAGTCGACTTTCCAAAAGTTTTCTTGGACCCCAAAGGACGTGGGGGATCCAAACTCTCCAATTGTATCGACTTGTATCCAAAACAAAAGACTGGCTACTGGATTCGTCCGTAATCGAGAGAGGAACCCCCCCCAACCGGGTCTGACGAAACTACCATATCACCATCACCACATCTACGACGGCGGGAGAGACCGATGAACCGTTGTAGACTGGTTGGGATTGCTGGATTCTGCTGTTTATCATCGTTTACTGTTTGTTGTTGGGGATTCCTATCCCTTCGGCAACAACCGTCGACGAAGTGGAAGAGAATGGATCCTTCCACCACAACCCCACCCAGTAAGCGGGTCAAGACTACTGGACAGGAGGATTATGATACTCCTCCTCCATCATCATCCAAAACGTCTGATGGACCCTTCACATATGAAAGTCCCATCTTGACATCTCACAAAGCGGAACGTCTAGAAAGGCTTACTTTGGTTTCATTGAATGTTGCTGGATGTCAACCCTCTGCGGATGCTCCACGGGGGTGGAATCAAAAGGCATCTACCGATTCGATTCGGGAAGAAATCTTGTCACATAATCCTGATATTATTGCCTTACAGGAATGTCCAGGTACCGAATCTTGGGCAGATACTACCTTTTTGAACTATACGACGATAGGAGCAACACGGTCCCATGCGGATAATGTCATTTTATTAGTCAAGAAAGGAATTCAAGCACATCGTGTCAAAGTCCCGACGACGATGACAACGACGAGATGGCTTCCTGCTGTCATTTCCAACCTAACCTATAAATCTCGATCTCTCCTATTGGCGAGTGTCCATTTAGCACCCTTCAAAGAGGGGGAAGATACTCGACGACAACAAATTGCGGATGCATTGTCATTGGCGGTAGAAGAAGGAGAGGGAGGAGGTACTACAGGACGACGAGGACGACGACTCCCATTGATTATGGCGGGGGATATGAATATGCGTCAATCGGAAGATGTAGGTATGAAACGTCAGGGATGGACCGATTTCTGGCAATCGGCAGGAAGTGAACGATCGACGAAATTTACGTGGGATACGATGAATCATGGTACGTCGTTTAATCGATACTATGGTGATTTGACACGAGAATATAATGCTCGATATGATCGAATCTATTTTCAGAGTGGTACTAGTACTAGTCAACAACCGACGATGACATCAATACCTCCTACTGCTGTTGTCACTGCTGCTACTTCCTCAAAGCGTACCAAAAAGAAGGACCCAATCGACCCACAAGCCGTGTCTTTGAAGGTAGACAGTTTTGAATTGATTGCCAATAAACCTGTGACTGGGAAGACACATTTCCTAAGTGATCATTTTGGGATCGCGACAACCTTTGAACTCGAGTGGCCAGTAGAATCAACTTGACGACAAACATATACATATTTACATCAGATGAGAAGGTACGCATACCACCGATCGAATGATAGAATAATGAAAAGAGCCAGGAATTAGGATCGATCTTGGACGATCGATCATGTCATAGGCAAAAAAACATAGACAAAGTGTAGTGTTTCAAAACTGAATATAAAAATTTATTACTCTACACACATCACTAGGGAGCACCGTCATTTTATTCTTATTCGAATTCTGGTGGTTGTCCTTCTCCATACTCCCAGGACATAGTAGTCGATCCATCATCCTTTTCAACCCGTTCTGGTAGTTGACGTCGTCTTCGTTGGTATTCTACAGTCCGTCCTCCTCCTCGTCCTCCTCCTCCATCCATACGGTAGGGGTGAGGGAAGTGACTGTTACTAGAATCCTCGTAATGGGGGATATCGTCATAGCTATCTCTCAATAGATCATTTTGAAACGCAGTCAAATCGACTCGTTTGTATAATGATCTCTTCCTGGATGGGGATCCTCCTCCTCTTTCTCTTTCTTGATTGTCATCCATCGCCAATGCGACGACATAGTCAACAAAGTCCTCCTCGAAAGTTCTGACGGAATCAGAACACGAGGATGATGATGACGAGGGTGCTGAGACCAAGGGGGCCTCCGGGGGCAAAGATCGTAATGTACCTTCATGATTCTTCGTACGCGTCTGGTGGACATAATCAAGCTCAAAGGATAGGACAGATAGATCATCATCATCATCATCGTCCCCATGCCATTGGAATTCCAATATGTGGCCATCCTGACTACCTGTATTGTCCGGGACCCTGTGGTTCTCACCGTCTCTTAGAAGATCATTCTGAAAACCACTTAGGTCATTTCGTTCGTAAAGTGATCTCTTCCTCGTCGCACGTCTTTGTTGATCGTCCATTAACATTTCAAGGACATAATCGACGAAATCCTCCTTGGAAGCGTTGGAGTTTGAAAAAGAAGATGGAGATGAGGGTCTTTCTCCTCTTCCTCCTCCTTGGACTAAAAAGGTATCCAGAAGGGACAATCGTCCCGATCCGGTTCCACGGATTCCACTCATCCTTCCCGGTGGCATGAATACATTACCAAGGTTCTCATCTTGCTTGTCATTCGCCATCAGGAGAATGTGAGAGAGTGACATGATTGGTGATGAATGGTCACTATCATTTATTTTTTGCCCGAGAGAAAGAAGAGTCCCGCCACTCGAAGGACTATGACCTTGGACATTTTCTCCCGATGATTTCGCAACGGGATTGACTGTGAGTTTCTTCTGTACTAATCGTCCTTCCATGGAGGGACTTGGAGACCCTTTAGAGGTTATCTCCATAGTAGATGATTGTATTGATCCGGATGCAAACATTGCGAGAAGGTCTCTTTATGCAGAGAAAAATACGGTTTCTTGTACATGCGTGTATTGGATTGGGGGAGACCTGCTGGTGGTATTACCGGAAAAAAGAGTTGCCTGTGAATCGGGGTGGCACCATTGGTTTTCCCTTGGTCGTGTCCAATCCAGTTTGAGAAGCCCGGTTCGCACGATGGTTGTAGATGCCTTTAGTTCCCCCCCCCCCGCCGAAAAAGTCCCAACCGAAGACGAAGGCATATCAGGACGCGTCTAATTCCTACTTCTTCCGGTGGAACACGTGGGAATAAGTTGAAGACCCAACGGGTAATCCCCACTTGGAAGCCGGCGAGGGCATATATTGCCAACATTCTCACCGGTACTTTCGCCAACTCAGGGAATCTCTGAAGAGCAGATGGTGTTCCGGGAATTCGGTTCTATCATCTTCACCCTGCTACCCTTCTCTCAAAAACCTCAAAAAAACCATCCCACCAAATCAATACACACATATCATACGTTGTATGTTTTCTCTTTTGTGTGTGTTGTGTCTATACGTATGTGTTGGAAAGAGTACAGATAATCATTTTCCATCATTTTCTACTGGAAGATATCAATCGATTGGATTCGTTCTGAGAGAGGGACGACATTTCCATTCCCCGAATTCTTATAGCTTTCCTTTTTTTTTACATTCCCTTTGTGTTTGTGGTAGACGACAACGTTGAAAAAAAAACAGAATTGGAAATTCCATCGACGAATACAAATACAATGAACAATAATTCTCGTCATCCACCTGCAAGGTCGTCATCAGAACAGCAGAAACAACAACAACAACAACAACAAGGGACACGAAATGGGAAGAAGCGTCCACGAGCCAGAATATCATTAATAGGGATCAATGTTGTAGCACCACCTGAAAAGGGTTTTGAAACACATACTGGTATCAACCACTCGATTCCGAACAGTAGTAGCAACCGACAGAGCCATAGCAACGGAGGATCATCGACGACCCGGACAAGTTTTTCCGTTAATGCTGCATCATCCCTATCATCATCAGTACCACAACAACCATCATCATCATCACAACAGCCATCATCATCATCATCATCACAACCACCAGTCCTGGGTGGAATCCATGGCATCCCCACCAGTAGTGAAATCCAAAATGAGGTTATGATGCTTTTTCCAGACATAACAAGTGGTCGAAAACCTTCATGGGATAATCTGCAGGATGCGGCGAAGGAATCTGTAGAGGAGGAAGAGAAGGAGGAAGTGGAGGATACGACTAGTACTGTTGAGCCACCATTGAAACGAAGTAGGATGACTTCAACATCGACTATTGCCGATACGACCTTAATTGGTGCTGCTCCTGTGGCGTCTCCCACAACAACAACGGGTGTTCCAGCAACTACGACGACTACTACGACTACTATCACTTCTCCTGTGACAGCCGTTCCTGCGACTCCTTCGTCCAAACTGTCTGGTGTCGCATCAACAACAACAACGACTGCCCCTAAAGATGTTACCGCTGCTGCCTACGATACGATGACTACTACGGTTGCTGCAACTCCTTCTCCCACACCAACTGATGTTGTAACGACGACTACTACAATGGGTCTTGCTGCTAATGGTACCAATACTACTACTACCATTGCTGCGACTCCTTCTCCCCCACCAACCGAGATTACGGCAGCGACTACTGTTTATACTCCGAACGATGTAGCTGCTGCATCTCCCTCTGTCACTGCTGCGACACCAAGTGGTGACAGCATAACTGATTCGGATCGGAGGTCGTCATTTCACCTGAAGGAAGATGTACATTTCGGTCCATTTACGGAACAGACGCTGGACGGGGATGAAATCTTGGATAGTACTGCCATTCGGCAACTAGAAAGTGATCTGCTCCAACAGTTAGAAGATGAGATTGTGATTGCAGAAGAACAAGAAATAATTGATCAGCTCGAACTGGAAATTCAGAAAGAAGAAGAAGACCTAACAAGACAAAGAGAGGCAGCGGCGTCTCGACGACAGGCGGAAAAGCAAAACGCTCCTCGTCGCATGGTACACTTCCATGAGACGTGTTTGCGAAAACCACGATTCTGTGGCATCGCGTTTACTGAGGACGAATTTAAAACCAATGTCATCGATGTCTTTCGACGTCAAGTTGCAGCAGATGATCCTTCCGAACTACAAGGCTTTCAGGTGTTCTTGAGGGTTCCAAAAAATAAGACTTTCTTGTATTTAGTGGAAGGCTCAGTTCCCGAGTCACTGGTGACCGAGTTCAAAAGGATGTTTGTAACGTGGACACAGTATCGCGTCCATCGGCGTAGAGTTGAAGACATGCTCCGAGATCCACAAAGTTTGGTGTTTGACGTTACTTTGCCGTGGCATCGTATCGGTCTCAGTCTCAGCAACTCGGAAACTCTGGTTCTGCCGGAACACCGTCTCCCATCTCTCATGGCCTTCAGACTTCTTGTCCCAGACAGTGGTCATCTAAAGGAAACCTTCGGTGTGAAGTTGGGTGCGCCAGTCGCAGCCGTCATCGAACTCGATGGCAAGCGCTTCAATGACCTCGATGATCTACATACATACCTTCATTCGATCCAAAATGCCGCTGTAAGGGTAACCATTTGCGCACATAGAGCGGTAGATCTTTCTTCGGCCAAAGGCCCCCTACCAAGAATGCGTCGCCTCGGAGATAGACCTGCGGGTTGGCGCGCGGATGGCCATACCGATATGGTACCCCCAAGAACAGCACATCCAACAGAATCTCGAACGGAGCAGGAAAGTACCCAAAACCAAGATCGAACAATCACTGATGATGTTGCAACGCAGGTGTGGCCCATCGTTATGGAGTCTCGATACGGCAAAAAAGCCTTTACCGCAAAAGATTTTCGATCTGAATTTTTGGCACCATTTCTACAAACGATCGAAGACCGGGAACCACCGATAGGAAAGGTATTGATAAATGGTCGCGACGTCAATGCTTTCGTTGTATCGGCTTATGGTCCGGAGGATCTGGTTGCTGAATTGAGGAAAGCCTCAGAAGCGTGGACGAAGAATCAAGGAAATCTGGCGGACCTTAGAAGCCTTCTTGCAGATGGCGATAGCATGGTGTTTGATTTTCTTGGTAGCCCTGATGATTTCGCCTTTGTCTTGGATGCAGAGAGTTTGCCTCCGATGGAAGAGGCGAAATCCAAGGGCGTGCTCGTATCATTTGCCTCAAGCAGCGAGGGAATCCTTACACAAACTTTCGGTCCTGCAATTGCACGTAAACCTTTTGCGGTGATCGCGTGTGATGGCTCGGCGGTATCGTCGCCGGGAGATCTGCATAACCTCTTGGAGCAGACAAGGAGCAGCAGCGGTTTCGTAAAACTTACATTCTGCTTGCACCAGGACGCAGACTTGTCGTTAGCTCCCGGGCCTCTTCCTGGCATAAGAAGGATGCGTTTTTGTGGTGAAGATGGCGAACCATATGATGTCGATGATCACGAAGGCGATGAGCAGCAAAGAGATGATTCCATTGCTGACTCATCGTCAGGAACCGTGGCTTGTCCTCAGACACCCAAAGAAATCGAAGCCGTAGTGCAGAAGATCATTGAGAGCGAAACTAGCGTGGAAGTCGACTTATGGATGAAGGTTGGAGAAAGTCTCGGAGGGAACTTACGTAATCCACAGCATCATAGCGGCCATGTTTGGCTGTCCAAGTTCGCAGTTGACAGCCAGTTATCTAGGGCATTCGGAAAAGACAGTACGACATTGGGAGGAATTCTTTTGGCTGTTCAAGGCGTAGTGGTTAAATCAATCGACCAGTTCAAAAGAATGCAGCGTATGGTTACGGACAATAAGCTTTACGTAATCACGGTGGTATTCCTCGACGGTGTTGATCTTTCAGGGATTGATCAGTCGAGTCTTGTCAGACCACTTCGTCGTCGAAACGGCAAACAGTACTTGACGTATCCTCCCAAGAACTCTTCGAAAGTACGCTCCGTGGAGGCACAGAACTCCACGCTGTCACGTGTCTCGAATCTAAGTCCCAATGAAACTGCCATTGCTTCGACAGCCCCCGTCAGCACTTCGACAGCCCCCGTCACCGCTTCGACAGCCCCCGTCACCGCTTCGACAGCCCCCGTCATCACTTCAACAGTCCCCGTCACCACTTCGACAGCCCCCGTCACCACTTCGACCTTTCCTTTTTCACCTCGATTGGATGACACTATCGAGAAAATTATGTCTGATGAGCAAAATGTAGTACTAGAAGCTTGGATGCCCGTAAAGGAGCCTTTGGGAGGAAAACTGTACCCTGGAAAAGAATACGGCTTCCTGCATGGTTTCGAGGAGGAAGGCAATCTTGCCCGTGCTTTCGGTAAGGCGTGTGGGAAACCAGGGTTGGTTCTACTGGAAATGAACGGTGAGAAAATCCGGAACGCAAGTCAGCTGAAGCGCGAGAAAGGAAGATGCACAACGGACCACTACAGTTTGAAGGTAGCTTGCTTCCATTATGTTGACCTGAGTGATGTTGATCGAAGTCGTTTGGTCAGCCCACCTCGAAGACGAAATGGTGAAATATTTCCTTTTCAAATCGAGAAAAATCTGGTTGTCGAAGGCAGTGTCCAACTTGACGACGAACAACACTTGAGTGGAACGATGGAAACGTTAGAGGTATCGTCTCAGGGGGACGACCCGTCATCGTTGGTCGAACCATCAAGTACAGACGAATCGTTGAACATTACGAGACCACCAGTCACAGATGTTGTACAACGCGAGGTTAGTCCAGTAGGTGAAAGCAGGACGGAGAATTCTCCTGATGTCGACTCAAGACGGACTGATGCCATCGACTTGAGACCCACTGAAACCATCGACTCGAGACCGACTAAAACCATCGACTCCAGACCCACTGAAGCCATCGACTCGAGACCGACTGAAACCATCGACTCCAGACCCACTGAAGCCATCGACCCGAGACCGACTGAAACCATCGACTCCAGACCCACTGAAGCCATCGACCCGAGACCGACTGAAACCATCGACTCCAGACCCACTGAAGCCGTCGACTCGAGACCGACTGAAACCATCCACTCCA
>Ga0194115_10005149_pt1 | contig 13734 bp, 14 predicted proteins | sample TA2MahsurfametaG_3_FD_148656 | JGI IMG/M metagenome (GOLD analysis project Ga0194115, IMG submission 148656) | Freshwater microbial communities from Lake Tanganyika, Tanzania - TA2015002 Mahale S4 surface | ecosystem: Environmental > Aquatic > Freshwater > Lake | place: Tanzania: Lake...
TTCTACTATGCAGACGGAACTAAACACTCTAGAGGCAAAGTTAAAGGTGCTGCAGGAGAATGGAAAGATCGCTCTCGCAAACACCGATATGTGATGATATTTGATAAGAAACTCGAACTCTTATGGTGATGTATTTTTTGTATTTTCTGTTCGAATTAGACGATTGTTGACATATTGAGATGACCTATCATAATGCATGATTCTTCTAAGGTCATTTAAATATTGCTGTAAATAGACTGGTTTTAAGACATTAATAGATCTTTTATCATTGTTTTTAAGAACTTCATATTCATAATTGGTGACACCAGCAATTGGATTTGAAATATATTTAACGTTTGCTCCAAGAGAGGTAAGATCATTTGTGTAAAGAAGTCCATTATCATAATAAGAAACTTTAAATGTGGAATCGACTACTTTACCTGCTGGAAGAATCAATCTACCTGATGAGTCTTTGATTTCGGTGGTCTCATAATATTTAATTTGTGAGAGTCCTTCAAGACCATATTTGTTTTCTGAAAAAGTATAAACATCCTTATCAGAAAGTGGCCATTGATCTCTGATGTTTGTAATGTTCGCAGTTAAAATAACGATCCAATCATAATCTGCTTTTCCATAAAGTGCTTCTGCGACTGTATCGGGTCTGGCACCATCTGGAATTGAATATTTGTTGAATAATGAAAATATACTTTCCAAATCATCACGAAGTTTGACTCTTCGAAATATATTCTTAGTGATCACATAATCTAAAGAAGATTTGCGATCTGAAAGGAATGATTGATATTCTAAGTTTGGAAGTTCTCTGAAGTAAGACATTAGTATCCAACGCCTCCTTGACCTTTATTAGTATTATAATCTTCATTGTAAACTGGATTAAGTTCTTGAAACTCTAATGTCATATTCATATGAACTGGAGTTCCGTCATAGTATGTTGAATATGATCCAGAAGCATTATAATTAACTCCCATACCTGCCAAAGCACATCTCTTAAACTTATTTAAGAAAGGATGATCACTTCTACCACTCTTATAGGTCAAATCAAAGACGTGTGGAGATCCTAAAAAGAGTCCTTGAACGCTTGTGGGAGCATTTTTTCGTGCTGCCATTGATTGTTTGAAGACACGAATGATTTGTCTGACTTCTTCTGCTTCATTTTCATCTCTTGGAGTAAAGTCAAAATTAAAATTGAATCCACGAAGAGTAGGACCTTGAAACAGAAGTTCTTGATTAGTATTTAAAACAGATCCTGTTGCTCTGGTAAGAACACCTTGTCCTGTTGTATTACCTCTTGCTGCTGCGACTGCTGCTCCAGCCATATATGCTTGAACCGCTTTTTGTGCGTTAGCATTTTTCATTAATGAAGATCCAGAGTTTACAACACTATTAATAACACCTGAAATACCTTTACTTAAATCTGGATTTTTGATTGCCGTTCCTGCCGCACCAAGACCAAATACTTCAAGAGGTCCTAAACGATCCTCACCCCAACTAGCAGCATTTGAGTCTGATACTGATGCTGGAACAGGTAAAGCAATTGTATAAAGTAGTTTTTTGTTCTTAATGTTTGAAATCTCTTCCAGATCAAAATTAACTTTTGTTCCTTGAAATTGATCTAGACTAAACTGTGGTGCCTCAAACTCAAGGATTTTAATGAGGAGATAATCCATATTGTTGCTATCAAGCATCGCATATGGATACCTAAAGTTTGTCTTGCTGATGCCACGACCAAAAGCTGATTGCGTTGTTTGCGTCGTTTGTGATGTCGCATTTGGGTTTAACACATTGGCAATGGTAAACGCAGTATTTGCCATTTATATTTTTTTTAAGTATTTAGACGTATATTTTTAAATGGTATTTCTTGTAAGTCTTTAACCTCAGAAGAATACACCTCATAGATTTTGCCAGGTATTTCATCCCAAGTATATTGTCTCAGTTCTCCCCAATGAAAGTTAATTCCCTTAAATCCCCATCGAAAAACATCTGTTACAGCAACGAAAGGATTCTGATCATATTGAATATTAGGAGTCTTTGGATTATAAACAAAAATATAAAACTTACCAGGAACAGGAACTTTTGGAGATTCTTGTAAGACTTCGAGTAATTCAAGCATTAAATCATCAGGATCTTCATTTCCAACGACATTATCTAAAACCGAACGCACACGATTCTTATTTGTATCCGTATCTGTTGGATTTTTTCCTTGACGTTGTTTAAGTGTTTTTCTTGGCATTACTTAATTCCAAGTTCATTTTCTGTAAACACTCTGAACTCATATCCTCTATCTTTACACCATTCTTTTGCTGCTTCCCATTTTGCTTGATTTTTGGCATACTCATATGCTTCATAAAGATATTTTTTTGTCTGTCTTTTTGGTTTCGATGGAGGAGCAGTTTGTTTTTTGGGTTTAATTTCGATCATATATTTTTTAATAGAACCATCAGATTCTTTTACTTTTATAAGAAAATCTGGAAAATACCTATGAGGTTTACCGTCCACGGGAGATCTATACCAAACATACATTTCTTCAGAACCCCATTCCAAAACGTTTTCATTCAAATCACAATACTTCATAAAAAGTCTTTCCCATAGAGACCTGTATATGATATTAGTAGGATCTCCGTGATATTTTTGAGGGTATGATGGTTGATATTTTCCTTTATAAGACATCTAAATAACTAATAACATAAAACCCTTATAAGGTATTTAGAGTGGTCCTTCCGCGTAGAATATCAGATTTTAAACCATTAATTACAAGTCTAGCTCAGACATCACACTTTCAGGTAATTTTTGGTGGTCTTCAATCACAACTTTTGGGATATCTTGCTTATAGAGGAATTGATCCTCGTTTCATTGGAGAGACCGTAGGATTGCTTTGTAATTCCGCAATTCTACCTGGATCGCAATTTGCCACAGCACAAATAACTACAAATTATACTGGTGTTTCTGAAAACTTCGCACATACTCGTATGTTCGATCAAATCAACCTAGAGTTTTATGTTGATAATGGATATCGTGCTTTGAAGTTTTTAGAGCATTGGATGGAGTTTATCTCAAATGGATCAAATATAAGTCAAACCAGAGATGGATATTTCTTTCGAATGATGTATCCAAAAGATTATAAAACAAATGCCACTCGAATTATTAAGTTTGATCGAGATTATAGTCGTGCGATAGAATATACTTTTTATGGTTTATTTCCAGTTTCTTTAAGTTCAACTGCGGTGTCTTATGGACCTTCTGACATTTTAAAAGCATCGGCAACTTTTAGTTATGAGCGATATGTAGCAGGTAAAACATTTAGTTATAATGTTCACCAAAGATCTGATAATAATAGGATTCCAAATTATCGAACTAACTTCTTGAACGAACAAGAAAATCCAAATGCCAACAAACCTGGAGCACTAAAAAGAGTTCCGATTCGAACTGGTAGTGAGGCAGGAGTTGTATATCGTCCAGTAGATCTATCAACAGGTCAGGCAATTGTGAGTGGAGAGATTTATTCGAATCTTATACCAACAGGAAATCAAGTTATAGGAGAGCGTAGGATTTGATATCTAAATAAAAATAACTGAACTTTATAGGATATTATGCCTTTACCAACAATTGCGACTCCAACTTATGAACTTGAGTTGCCTTCAAACAAAAAGAAAATCAAATATCGTCCATTTTTAGTCAAGGAAGAAAAGATTCTTATTATTGCGATGGAGAGTGAGGATCCAAAGCAAATTACAAGAGCAGTTAAAGACGTAATTTCAAATTGTATTCTTACAAAAGGAATTAAGGTAGAAGAACTTTCTACATTTGATATTGAATATTTGTTTTTAAATATTCGTGGAAAATCTGTCGGAGAGGAAGTCGAAGTTTTGATTACTTGCCCTGACGATGAAACCACACAAGTTCCTGTTTCAATTAATCTAGATGAGATTAAAGTTCAGATTTCCAAAGATCATAAGAGAGACATTCAACTAGATGATAATCTTAAGTTAAGAATGAAGTATCCATCGATGAATGAGTTTATTAAGAACAACTTTTCATTCGGTGATTCAATGAGTGTTACTGATACATTTGATCTTATTTCATCTTGTATTGAACAAGTTTATAATGAAGAAGAGTCTTGGGCTGCTGCAGATTGTTCAAAGGCAGAACTATCAAACTTTCTGGATCAATTAAGTTCAAAACAGTTTAAAGAGATTGAAAAGTTCTTTGAGACAATGCCAAAACTGTCTCATACAATGAAGATTCGAAATCCAAATACAGATGTTGAAAGTGAGGTCGTTCTGGAGGGATTATCAGCTTTTTTCGCGTAAGTATGGCGCACGAAGATCTTGCGTCATACTATAAGGTTAATTTTGCGCTAGTTCAACATCATAAATATAGCTTGACGGAACTTGAAAATATGATTCCATGGGAAAGAGAGATTTATCTGTCTCTTTTACATCAACATATTGAAGAAGAAAATCTAAAACACCAGCAATCACAATAATGGCACAATTAGGATCACCAATCTCTGGAGGGTTGCGAGCAGCAAGTACCACTGTGCCTTCTAGTGTTTTCTTTGGTGGTGATTCTGGAGATAATCAAGAAACTGTAAATCTTTTAAGACAGAATCAAAACTCTTTAACAACTATTTCTGCTGGAATCTTAGGAATACAACAAAGAGTTGGAGTCTTGGGTAATTCATTAGCTCAGATTTCCTCTCAATTGACTCAAGAAAGTTTTCTAGAGCAAAGTCGCATTCGACAAGAGCAAGAACAAGAAAGAAGACTTGCCGAACAACAAATAAGAGAGGGTAAAGAAAGTTTAGTCGAAAGAAAAATACAAGGAGCACTTTTATCTCCAGTTAGAGCTATCGCACAAAGAACCAAAGGAGTTTTAGAAAGACTTAAAGATTTCTTTGTGACCTTATTGGCAGGATGGTTGACGAATCAATTATTTGAAACAGTCAAGGCATATTCTGAAGGAAATAAATCTAAACTTGAAGAAATTAAAAATAATGTTGTAAAGACTCTTGGAGTTGTGGGAGGAATATTTTTATTATTAAATGGTGGATTCTTGGCAATTATAGGACGTGTTGGAACATTATCGGCAACGATTCTTGAGGCAGTCACTGGTGCGATTTTCAAGAAACCATTTCAGGCGCTTGCCGCCGCTGTTTCCAAGATAATTCCCAAACCAGTTCAACAGGCAGCAAAATCAGCAGCAGCAGGATTATCTGGATTTTTAGGAAAGACTGGAAGAGTTCTTCGTGGCGCTGCTCCTGCGATTGCGGGTGGTGTATTATCTGCTATGGATATTGCTGGTGGTGAGGATCCGGGAAGAGCAATTGCTGGTGCTGCTGGTGGTATGACTAGTTCTACTCTAGCATTTGGATTGGGGTCTCTTATTCCATTTCCAGGAACAGGAGTTACTGCTGGGTTCTTTGCCTATAGTCCAGGTGAGCAATTTGCTAAAGGTCTTTATGATACTATGATGGGTAAAAAACCAGAAGAAAAGAAAACAACTCCAAAAACTCAAGCAAAACAATCCAAAACACCAACAGCAGATAATTTACAAATAAGTTCAAGAGAAGAACAAGACTTTTCAAAACCACCAGAAGCTGGAAGAATTGAAATCAAAGGTGATACAAAAGAAGAGGCAAAACCTGCGGAAACATCAGCACAACCACAAGAACAAACATACTCTTATGCTAGCGTTTTTTATGATGAGGCAACAACGGGAGCAATGATTCAACCATTGCCAACACAATCTTTACAAGCAAAAATGGAGAGAGTTGCTCCTCTTCCTGAACCAGAACCAACTGTTGTAATAACATCATCACCATCAGCGCAATCAGCAACTCCAGCGTCTTATGGAGCTTCCGCAAGCACAAATGTTCCTGCTATTCCTTCATCAAATCCAGAAAACTTTTATATTCTTTACTCACAAATGCAGTATAATGTGGTGACATAAGATGGCAGTTTCAGCAGCAGTTTATCGATCATCACTGAACATCTCAAAAATATCAAGTTCAGTCTTTAATACCAATAAAAGTCTGGATAAAGCATCGAAGACTAATATTGGTATCAATAAAACTCTTTTCAAACGAAATCAACAAAAGCGCAAAAATATTACTCAAGGTCAAATCTTATTTTTAAGAAGAAGAGAGGCAGTCAGAAGAAGAGAGCAAGAGAGTATCATTGAGGCATCACGAGTCAGTGGACCAATTCAAAGACAAAGAAATATTATTGCCGAAAGCACAAAAGGATTTTTGGGAAGAATATTAGACTTTATTGGAACAGTAATGGTCGGATGGTTGTTGAATAATCTTCCTACAATTATTGGACTGGCACAAGAACTTATCGCAAGAATACAAAAGTTTGTTGGTATTATGGGATCTTTTGTGAGCAATACCGTTAAAATATTCAAAACTTTTGGAGATACTTTAGGAGCAATTTATAAAGATGTAAGTAGTTTTGATATTACTTTTACAAATACAAGATCCCAAGTTGAGAAATCAATGAATGAACTTGATGATGCGTTTTTCCAATTGAATACTTCTTTTGAGGAAGCTTTAAGTCTTTTTACAACTCCATTAACAGGAGGTGCTTATAGTGGGCAACCAGTTCCAGAACCAGGTAGTCAGTGGGGTGCTGGTGAAGAAGAACCTACACCTTCTGGAGGAGGATTTAGTGGTAGTGGTGTTTCGAAAGGAGTTCAAATTGCCAGAAGACTTCAAAAAGATCTTGGATTAAAAGACTATCAGGCAGCAGCAGTCGTTGGAAATCTTTTACAAGAAAATACAACTTTGGGACCTGATGTTCTTCAAGGATCTAAAAGAGGTCTTTTAACGCAAGTTATGGGAAAGGGTAGAGGATATGGGTGGGCTCAATGGACTGATCCTGGAAGGCAGCAAGAATTATATCAGTTAGCGCAGAGTATGGGTGTTGATCCATCAAAACAACCTCTAACTGATGAAATAAATTATGCGATGCTTGTAAGCGAACTTCCAAGATATGATAGTGGTGGTAGATTTCGTGCTTCAAGAAATATAGAAGAAGCATCAAATTGGCTTTTAGAACAATATTTTAGACCAGGAGATAGAGGAACAAGAGAACAAAAAGAAAGAATTGCTGATGGGCAAAAAGTTTTACAAAAATTAAAATCTAGACCAGAATCAACACCAGCACAAGTATCACCAGCTCCAGGAGTAAGCACCACTGTAATTGATGAACTAGATGTTGTTAGAGATAAAAGTAAATTGGGTGGACTTACTCCAGGTCAGGGATTTGGAGCTGCTCGTGGAGGTGGAAGAAGACATAAAGGCATTGATATTGGAACTTATGGTAAAAAAGGATTCTATGTTTCCTTAAGAAAATCCGGAAAAGTTGTATTTTCTGGTGTTTCGGGAGCATATGGAATTACGGTTGATATTGTTGGTCCAGATGGAACTTGTTATCGATTTGCTCACTTGGCAAAATCAATGGTAAAGGCAGGTCAAACTTATAATGGGCAAACAATAGGTGAAATTGGTAAAACAGGTAGATCAAGTGATATTCATTTACACTTTGAAGTCAGACCTGGAGGACCTTTTGGTGCCGCAATTGATCCTCGCCCATATCTTGGATTACTGGCAATCGGAAGACAACTTACGGGGCAAGCAGGGCAACCAGCACAAGTCTCTACACCAACACCAACACCAGCACAAATATCAGCATTGCAAAGAAGAACAGCGACTCCAGAATCATTGGCAAAAGAACGTAAAGGTGCTACTGTTGTTGTTGCCGAATCGCCACAGGTATCACAAACTCCATCAATGCCATCTATTCAAGAATCCTTACTTGATCTACCTCAAATTATTCCTGATACCTTAAATAGATATATCAATCAAAAGTTATTATTGGATTTATCATATACCTAAATGTCAACAAAAAGATCTATCTATGAGGAGATATTCATAGAATCCAACGACCAAAAAAAGACTGTTGATATTAAATCTGGAACAGTTTCGGTGGATTATTATGAGGATATTTTTTCCCCAACAATTACCGCAAGAATTGCCGTCATTAATACAGGAAACGCAATTCAAGCATCTGATGATCAAGGAAATCCTGACGGAGCAAAACAGTCAATTTATAACGGTCTTCCATTAAGAGGTGGAGAGAGAGTCTCATTAAAAATTGCTGGAAACTCTGGAACCAATCCAGGACTTGATTTTGCGACAAATCAAAATGATTATTTGTATGTATCAAGTATTTCAAATGTCATCAGTCAGACTCAATCTGAAAGTTTTATTTTGAATCTTGTTTCAAGAGAAGCAATTACAAACGAAACGATCCGTGTTCCTAAAAAATATCCAACAAGTTCTTCAATTGATACAACAGTTGGAGATATTATAAAAAATTATTTAAAAACAGATAAGATTGGTAAAATTGATAAGACCATTAACAAGTATGGGTTTATTGGAAATCTAAAAAAACCTTTTACTCTTTTAGTCTGGCTTGCGTCTAAAGCAGTTCCAGAAATATCTAAAGACGCAAGTGCTGGATTTGTATTTTATCAGACTCAAGATGGATTTCAGTTTCGATCACTTGACGCATTGATCTCACAAGAACCAAGAAGAACCTTTAACGGTCAAGAGTTTGTTTATACTTATACAGATATTAACCAGACAGGAATTGAAAGAAACAATGATTTTATTATATCATCTTATACAACAAATCGTAATCAAAATCTTCTTGAGAAATTGAGACTTGGAACTTATTCAAGTTATAGAATGTATTATGATCCTTTAACTCTTCGATTTACTGATTCTGTATTTAAATTTGATAATTATGTTGGAAAAGCAAAAAATCTAGGAAAAGAACTTCAACTTCCAAATATTTCAAATAGTTCTAATCAATCACTTGGCGATATTCCAACAAGAATTATGACTCAAATCCTTGATATTGGAACATTAGAAAAGGACATATCAAAAGATAAGAACGCAGATCCTTTTCAATATCAATCTCAGGCGTTAATGAGATACAATGTTCTTTTTACTCAAACAGTTAGTATGATTGTTCCTTCTAATACTAATTTAAGAGCAGGTGATATTATTAATTGTCAACTACCAAAAATTAGTAGCAGTGATGGAAATGAGTTTGATCAGGAGCAAAGTGGTCTATATATGATTAAAGAGTTATGTCATCATTTTGATGCCGAAGCTTCTTATACTTCTATGACGCTGATTCGTGATACATTCGGGCAATACGGTACAAATAACAAATAATGGACGAATCCTTACTTAAAAGTAATTTTGTCGGAAGAGATGGTTTTAGATGGTGGATAGGGCAGATTCCACCAACAAAAGATCAAGCTGGTGGAAAACAAGTCAATGGTCCTGGATGGGGAAATCGCTCCAAAGTTCGTATTATGGGATATCATCCCACAAACGAAGAAGAATTGTCAAATGAAGATCTTCCATGGGCACAAGTCTTAATTCCACCTACTGCCGGATCTGGAGGTGGAAATCGATATGATAGTCTCAAATTAGCACAAGGTGATGTTGTTTTTGGATTCTTTCTGGATGGTGATAATGCTCAGATTCCTGTTATTATGGGATCTTTTGGAAGAACAAAGGAATCAAATGCTGCTGGTGGATCTAAAAATTATAAAACTCCATTTGTTCCTTTTACTGGATACAATGATAATATTAAAAAACCACCCAATACTGTTTTAAGTCCTGAAGAGTCTGGAGATCAAAACGCAGCGGCACAAAAATCACCAAGACACGTAGCACCAAGTCAAGCTTCTGGTATTGGATCAAACGAAGTCTCATATTCAAGTGTAATTGGAGACAAAGTTAAGTTTGCTTCTGCCTCACCTGGATCTACAATCAGTAAAATCAACAGTGAAGTTGAAAATCTATTAAACTTTATTCAAAACGTATCAACAATTGTATCAAGTGGTGGAGATTACTTACAAGATTTAATTGCGTTCGAGATTCAACGAGTCACTAAAAAAATACAAGATGTTGTTAGTGGTCTTGTGAATGGAATGGTGAACAAATTGTATAAGGCATTGGCACCTCTGATTAATCAAGGTTTAAAAATGCTTTATAATCTTGTTTATAATCTTGTTCTTGCTGCGACTGGAAGCACATATGTGGCTCACTTAGCAGGAGTTGCGGCACAAGAGGCAATGGTGAACCCTGTTCTTGCACTTCAGCAGGCAATTCCATCATTGGCAAATACAATTATTGAAGGTCTTGGAGGTCTGATTAGTTCAATTCTAACTTCAGTTGTTGGAAATCTGACTCGATTTACGACTTGTGCTGCCAATCAATTTACTGGAGTTTTGGCAAATAGTGTCATCGGGCAAGTATCAAATAGTCTTGAGGGTCCAATATCAGGAATATCTCAAATCACACAATTCTTTGGTGGATTTAGTGTTGATAATACAATGAGAACAAGTTCAGAACTTCTAGGTGGATTTGGTGAATTAGCCAACGCAGGACAATCTCCATCTAATTTTGAGTCTTCTGTAAATGAATGGATCATTGGAAGAGGTCCAAAGAACGCAAAGACTCCAAGTATTACAGATATATTAGGCACCGCAAATGATGCTTTTGCTCTTGCTAATTCTGTTGGATCGGCAGTTTCAGGAACACAAGCACTCGTAAATGGATTTGATAATTTTGCCACATCCGCAGCAAGTCCAGATATTGGTGAATGTTACTCTGGACCACCTCTTTCTTACGGTGCGCCAAAAGTTAATATTTTTGGAAGTAATGGATCTGGTGCCAGTGCCGTCGCAATTATGGGTAATGTTGTAGGTGAAGGAAGAGATCGAACTGGAAGTGTTATTGGAATCAATATAACCAATCCTGGATCTGGATATGATTTTCCACCTTTCATTGAGATTGAAGATGATGGTAATCAAGGATATGGTGCGATTGGAAGAGCAGTATTAAATGGATCAGGTCAGATTGATTACATTTATGTGGTTTCTGAAGGTGAAAATTATCCAGTCGGTGAACTTGGTGAATATGTTTTAACAGGTGTCAAAGTCGTTGATCCTGGACTTGATTATAATGTTGGAGATACTGTAGTCGATAATCTTGGAAATACTTATACGACTCAAATTGACAAGGGTGGAATCTTTAAAGTTATTCCAGATAAACTTGTAAATATTACTGAACTTCCAGTGTTGACAGTTATTTCTGATGAAGGATCTGGAGCAATTTTACAACCAATCATTGATACACGCACTGCTTACCTAGATAGATTAGATAATAATCAATTGAGAAGAGGCGAAGTCAGCATTAGTGAACTTCAACAAAGCATAGACTGTATTACAAAGTAAAATGGCAGAAAGAAAAAATCAAAACTGGGAACTCAACATTAAAAATGTCTTTGGACCGCAGGCAAGATTTGATTTTTGTAATCCTCAAATGGGACTTAATGGGCAGGATGTCTATACTTCATACTTTAATACAAAACAAAAGGACCAATGTATTGATGCATTGAGCGAGGGTGGACTTAAAAAAATATATAATGATCATGGAATTGAGATTGTAGCTGGTAAAAAAAGTCAATCCACTGGTGTTGATATTAATATTATTAGTAAAAGTGGTGATATTTGTATTACCGCAGAAAAAAATGGATCTATTCGTATTCGTGGAACCAATATTATTGTGGATGCTGATAAAGATTTAACTTTAGTCGCGGGTCGAGATATGACAATGAAAGCAAAAGGTCGATTTTTAATTCAATCAAATCAGGCAGACTGTGATGCTTTGATGGGTAATTTGGCTCCTTCAGGATCTACATTTTTGGATACTTGTTTTGCTGGGACTTATGTGGGTGCTGGTGTTCTTGAACCTCTTGGTGGTGGTCTAGCTGTAGGATTATAAAATGGCGGACTCAACTAATCTTTCAGTATTTGGACAGGCGTCTTATTTTAATGAAAAAGTTACGGCATTCAAAGGAATTGAAACACCAGATTTAAGTGTAGCAGAAATTAGATCATCATCCGGAAGTGTTAATGTATCTGGAGATTTAAATACAACAGGAAATATTGGTGTAACATCAATTTATGCGACTTATGTTGTAGGAACAAGTTTTGTTGGTGTTTTTCCTACGGGAACTACACTTTTATTTCATCAGGCAGCGGCACCAACTGGATGGACAAAACTTACGACTCATGATAATAAAGCGTTAAGAGTCGTATCTGGAACTGGTGGAGGATCTGGTGGTGCTACTAATTTTACAACAGCATTTGCGAGTGGTAGATCTGTAAGTAGCACAACACTTACAACCAGTCAAATACCTGCTCACACTCACCAAGATCGCATTAGTATTGGTATTGATGATAGTAATTTCACTAATGGACAAGATGCTTCTATAAATCTCAGATCAACATCTGATCGCCCCGTGTTGTCTTTTTATGGAACAACCGAATCAACTGGTGGAGGAGGATCTCACAATCACACAGTTGATTTAGATGTACAATACATAGATATTATACTTTGCTCCAAAGATTAAGATTATGGCAAAAATGAAACCAGGAAACTTTTGTCCTTTGATTAAAAAAGATTGTATTGGTATTAAATGTGCTTGGTATACTCAAATGAGAGGTACTAACCCAAATACTGGAGAACCAGTAGATGAATGGGGATGTGCCGTATCTTGGATGCCTGTTTTAGCGGTCGAAGTCGCACAAAAATCAAATCAAACTGGCGCAGCAGTCGAATCTTTTCGTAATGAAGTTGTAAAAGCAAACGCATCAAATCAACAACTTTATATAAATGCTCTACAGCAAGGAGTTGTTCCAGCACAAATTACACCATTAAATCAACCAATTAATATGCTCGAAGGAGAAAGTCATCAATGAGACTTACGATTATTCCTGCCGACAAATATATTGCTATTAATAATCAAAGTATTATTGATATTCAGCAAGATTTTTCTTGGGTTCCATCAAATGTTCATGCTGTTCAGTGGTATAATACCTATGGAGAAGTTGAATATCAGGACGGAACACCAAATCAAAAAATCGAAGAACTAGGAATCTATGAACAAGCAATAACCACATTTAATACTGAAAAGGTGAGATTGGAAAATGAAAAAAATGAAATAGAAAATAGTATAGATTATTGGAAACACTTTAGATCAAAAAGGAGTTATTTATTATCTTTATCTGATTGGACACAAGTTTTTGATGCTCAATTAACTGAAGAAAAAAAAGAATCTTGGAGATTGTATAGACAAAAACTTAGAGACTTACCTAATAATATTTCAGATCCAAAATCACTAATGTTAGATGAAAACCATCCAGATTGGCCTTCCCCACCCTCTTGACACGCCGCCCAAGACCCCCTATAATATGGGGGTAATCAACCAAACCACTAAATGAGTACCGCTCAAGAAACTGTCAAGGGCATCGTGATTGATGTTTGTACTAAGTCCTTCCTTCTGCTCAGCGATCAAGGAAGCACCAAAGAAGTCCAGTGTGACACCACAGAAGAGTTTATGAATGTGCTGGAAGTTGTAACCAGTAATCTTGAACCAGACCAAATCGAATACGCCGACCTTGCGATTTATGGACAAACTCACAGTTGAGCAACTACAAGAAAACTTTGAAGAATACATGGACCGTGTTGAAAAGGGAGAGTCCTTAGGCATCGTCAACAAAGAAGGACAAGCAGTAGTGGTGATGCCCGCAGACGAGGAGTTGATACGAATACACACCGAGTTAAACAACGAAGCTCCATAGTAT
>Ga0194115_10005153_pt1 | contig 13725 bp, 16 predicted proteins | sample TA2MahsurfametaG_3_FD_148656 | JGI IMG/M metagenome (GOLD analysis project Ga0194115, IMG submission 148656) | Freshwater microbial communities from Lake Tanganyika, Tanzania - TA2015002 Mahale S4 surface | ecosystem: Environmental > Aquatic > Freshwater > Lake | place: Tanzania: Lake...
CAGCATCGTTGCCCCTCTGGTGAACATTGCCGGTGGCGTCTGGAGCGTGGGCTGATCCTCCGATCCCCACGCCTTGGAATCCATCCCACTGCAGCCCCGCTCGCCGCTCCGGCGGGCGGGGTTTTTTGCTGTGAGCTGACGCCCCTCTGATTCCTGGCTAAGCAGGAACTAGAGGCTGCGAAGGGTCATGAAAACCATTGCTGGTGCACTGTTGCTGGGGGCGATGCTCACGGCGGCTCCCATGGGCAGAGCGGCAGAGTTGCTGCCGCCGCCGATTGGTTCAGCGTCCACGACCGCTCAGCGCGAAGGCTCTGGCTTTGGGGCGGATGTGGAGCACGCCCTCGATGACCTCACCCGCCTGCAGTGCAACCTGCTGTTCTTTCTGACTCCCCGCCAGGGTTGCCCGACCAAGTGACGCAGCAGTCGTCTCTAAGCTCGGGGGCGTTGCTCGGATCGCCTTGAAGGACTTCGCTGTTTTTGCTGCAGCAGCCGGGGCGATCAGCCTGGTGGTGTGGGCCACGATCGTGATGCTCGATCTGCAGCACCTCCAATCCGGTTTCACGCTGCCTTGACTCGGGCCCTCGCTGCCGCTCGCTCTACGTCTGAACAGAATTGCTGGGCTGGCACCGTGAAAAAGCGACCATTGGGTCCTGATCCTGGTGACCCATACCTACTTGCAGAGGCTGATGACGCAAACGATCTCGATCGGGGTGTCGCCCTGAACTGGCATTTACTGCTGAATTAACTTGTTGGCAATCAGAAACTTGCGGAATCGCGGATACAACTCTTTGGCTCCGTCAATGTTGATGTGGTTATCGTCGTAGTACAGAAGCGTCCCATCTTTGAAGGGAGAGCAGGATTCGTCTATAGGGGTGTCGCGGACACAGAGGTCTTCGAATGGGTCATACACGAAAAACTTTTTGTTAATGCCAGAATACTTTTCAAGGCTTGATTTGTAGTATTTGCGTTCTTTGTTGTCAATAGCGTCTTTCCTGTTGATCCTGAAGCCGTTGGCACATAGGCTGCCTAGTGCGAAGCTGGGTCGATACCATTGAACTTTGCAGAGTTGTTTGTCGACCAGCTCTCCTTTTGACAGCGCAGGATAGATGGGATTTGGCATCATCACCACTACTGTGCTCCCGAGGCCGGTTACTCGTTTCGCTAGAGCTATTGTATCCCGAATAAAGTTGTCAGGACCGATAAAGTTGCTACTAATGACAAATAAGGCTTTTTCTCCAAGCCTTTTTGATAGTGCGATTAATTCTTCGTTCATGTGCTGACATTGCCCTGAGGCGATGTCTAGTTCGGGAATGGTGCACCCGTCGTTGAAAAAGTCTGCCGTTTGCACCTTGTCGTTGCGATAAAGCATTTCAGAGAGTGGCATAAGCATTCCGCTGTGAGAATCGCCAGTGAATATAATTATCTGGTCGGGCCTGCTTGCGTCGGGCTTGTCAGTTGAGCACTTCTGAAGGAGATCTTCGGGTGAAAGACCTGTTCCGACTATGTTTTGACAGGATTGACTCTTTCTGCCTGAGTGCTCGCCGAGATACATCTTCGCCGCGGTCTGAGAGTTTGAAGCTGCTGCCTTGCTTCCTGTGAAGAGATGGGTGTGAAGGTTGTTTTGGAGCAAAAGCACGAAAGCGGCACTTCCAGCTAGCGAAGAAGCCCCAATGGAGATTGTTTTTCTGCGTGATTTAGACCACTCTTTTGCCCTTAACTTCTTTTCGACGAATTCGTATGAGATAATGGCTGGGACCAGGGTAAGCGCTGCGAATAGTGGAATAGTGTATATCGAAACTCCTATGGTGATTTTCATTGTTGCCAGTGCTCCCCAGTGCCATAGGTAGAGCGAGTAAGAAATTAGCCCTATGTATCTAACGCTTCCAATTGTTAGCAGCTTGCCAACTGCTGATTCTTTCTTGAGGCACCCGATGAGAATCGTGCTTAAGGCGACAATGCCAACCGTTGCTGGCACTGCCGCTGAAAGAGGAAGTAGCATGATGCCTGCTATCCCTATCGCAATCAGTATCGGTGGGGCGCTAATTATTGCTTTTGATGCCCGTGTTTGGTTTTCCAGCATCAGGAAGACAATTGCGCCTGAGGCCATTTCCCAAAATCGAAGCGGTGTGAGGAAGTAAGCAGCTGGTTGGTTTAGCGGGTAGAGATAAATGAATCCGATAAGAGATGTAGTGCTCAGTAGGCAAAGTACTAATAGTAGGTTTTTGGCGCCGTTTTTCGATCCTTGTCCAAAGCCAGAAAGCCATATTAAAAAAGGGAAGGCTAGGTAGAACTGTTCTTCTACGCCGAGCGACCAAGTGTGAGTGAAAGGGTTCAGTTCTGTTGCTTGAGAAAAATAGTCAGCAGAAGCTAAGAATAAGGAAATGTTTGACAGGCCGAATAAGGACGCTAGGCCTGTTCTGAGCTCTTCTTGCGGCGTCGGGTTGAACAGACTCGTAAGCGTGCTGATGATCAGGACAAATGCAATGAGTGCTGGTATAAGGCGCTTGACTCTTCTTTCGTAAAAGCCTCCGATGAAGTCTTTGAAGCCTTTGCTGGGTCGGCCATGCAGCGATCTTGTGATTACATAGCCGGATATGACAAAAAATATATCAACCCCTAGGTAGCCGCTTGGGAGTAGTTCCTTGTTGACGTGGTTGATAATTACGGCGATTACCGCAAAAGCCCTCAGCCCGTCTATCTCGGGTCTGTATCTCGTCTCCTTCGACTCATTTGTCAGGCGACTATTCTCGCTTAGTGTTATCCCTTCCATCATCCGACATCTATTGCTGCTGTCTAGGTTAGCAGCTGGTCATTTCTTTGTGGTTGCCTCGGCCAAGTCAATCAACGATTGCATGCGTCAGTTCGTCATGGCTTGGGTTTTGATTTTCTTAGTCGGCATTGCCTTCTCTTTTCTTCCCCTTTGCTTGCGTAATCTTCGGATGAAGAAAGCAATTCCTTTCTGGTTTCCTTGTTGGCTATGCATTGTGGCCAATTGTTGTTTTCAACGCTCGTGTGTTGTGGTGCTTCCTGCCAGCGCGCGTCCTTCGAATTGAAATGGACCTCTATGTGTGCGCTGCTGCCCCGCTTCTTATCTCGCAATAGATCTATTGACCGTCCGACGTTGGCTTTAGAGAAGACCACTTGAGTGATGAATGCTCAGGCTGCATTCGAAAACGGTTGCGATCAGCAGAGCGATGCCTCCCACGGAGGCCGCCGAGTGCAGCAGACGCTGAAGCAAGAGGGCGCGTGTCGGGATCATCGCGCCGTGTGGGCAGGTCGGCGCATCCGCACCCGGTAGCTCATATGGGCTGGGCCTACTGCGCTGATCAGCGCATCCCGGGCCTCTTCCTGCAATTGCTCATGGTCCATCGCACTGACGCAAAGCCTGAGCGCCTGGCACTCAGCGACCAAGCCGCCATTGGGCCTGTGTCTCACCACGAACACGGCTTCTCGCATCGGTATCGCGTTCTTCCTGACACCCGCCCATCCTCAGGGGAGTCGGCGGATCAGGAGTGTGTTCAGCTCTACCGAGTGCGGTGTCGAAAAGCCGGCTAACGGATTTGAACCGATGGCCTTCGCTTTACAAAAGCGCTGCTCTACCACTGAGCTAAGCCGGCAGGAGAAGCAAGCTCCTTGCCAGAGCTTATCCCTCGGCCAGCGACCACAGAAGTAGTTGGGTGCGGTTGCTGCAACCGGTTTTAGCCAGCAGGTGGGAGATGTGGCACTCCACCGTGCGGCGGCTCAACAGCAGCTGCTCGGCAATCCCCCCATTGCTGAGGCCCCGCTGCAGCAAAACCAGCACGTTCCGCTCTGATGCGGTGGGCTGGCTCAAGCGTGGGCTCATGGGCAAGGAGCGAGGGGATCTGCCTAAGGATTCCCCAGGTCCGATGCCTTCGCTTCAGCTCACGACCGTTTCTTTTTCGGCTTCGCTCAGAGCGGGCTCCTCCGGCTCTTCCACGGTCTCGGCTTTGGGGCTGTCGCTCTCCTCGCTGGGGGCTGGCAGGCCGGGGTTCACCTTGGCGCGGCGGATCGGCAGGTTGGCCACCAGGGCGGTGACGCGGTCTTCGGTTTCGAGGCTCACATCGCCTTCGCTGAAGTCGATCTCCACGTAGCGGCTCACCACTTCGAGGATCTCCTTGCGCATCTGCTCCAGCAGTTCCGGATTGAGATCACTGCGGTCATGGGCCAGCACCAGCTGCAGACGCTCCTTGGCGGTGGTGGCGCTGGCGGGCTGACGGCGCAGCAGTTTGTCGATGAAGTCGCGCAGGGTCATCGGATCAGAAAATCTTGGTTTGCATCAGGCGGCTGAGCTTGGCCCGCAGGCCCTGCCGCACTTTTGAGGGATCGATCAGCGGGATCTCCTCACCGCAGATCCGCCGGGCGATGTTGCCGTAGGCCGTCGCCGCCGGAGAATTGCTGCCGTTGAGCGTGAGCGGTTCGCCGCGGTTGGTGCTCACGATCACCTGCTCGTCTTCGAGCACCAGGCCCAGCAGAGGCAGGGCAAGGATGTCGGTGACATCGTCGACCGCCAACATCTCCTGATTGGCCATCATCTTGGGGCGCACCCGGTTGAGCACCATCTGGATCGGCTTGATGCCGCGGGTGTTGAGCAAGCCGATCACTCGGTCGGCGTCGCGCACGGCCGACACCTCAGGGGTGGTGATCACAATCGCTTCCTGGGCGGCGGCGGCGGCGTTCTTGAAGCCGTCTTCGATGCCAGCCGGGCAGTCGATCAAGACGATGTCATGGCACTCGCCGAGCATCGCGGCGATCTTCTGCATGTCCTCGGGCTTGAGCCACTCGAGCATGCGTGGATTGCCTGCCGGCATCAGGGCCAGCTTTGGCTCCTGCTTGTGCTTCACCAGAGCCTGCTCCAGGCGGCAGCTCTCCGACAACACGTCTTGGGCCGTGTAGACGATCCGGTTTTCCAGGCCCAGCAGCAGATCGAGGTTGCGCAAACCGAAGTCGGCATCCAGCACCGCGGTGCGCATGCCTTGCCTGGCCAAGGCGATGCCCAGGTTGGCGGTGAGGGTGGTCTTCCCCACGCCTCCCTTGCCTGAGCAGATCAGGATGAAGCGGCAGCCGGTGCTTGTCACAGTGCACGAAATCGTGCCGCAAGGGTAAGCCCAATTTCACTGTTTTCCCTGGGTTAAGGGAGCTGGCTTGGCGGGTAAAACCCCTTTAGAAATCGGCTGTTCTCTCCTCTGGCCATGGATTCCAGTGCACCGTCTCCCCAGCGCCTGCTGGTGATGCCCGATGACGGGGCTGAAGCCGTGGTCGCTCTGATCGATCAAGCCAAGCAGCAGTTGTTGCTCAAGCAGTTCAAGCTCCAGAGCGAGGCGGTGGAGCAGGCCCTCCGCCGGGCCCATGAGCGTGGTGTGGCCATTCGCGTGATGCTCAACCCCCACACCTCGGGGGGCGATCGCTGGAACGATGAGGCTTATGCCCTGCTGCAGAGCTGGGGCTTTGAGGTGGCCTGGACCAGTGAGTGCTTCCCCGTCACCCATGAGAAATCGATGGTGATCGATGGGCATGCGGTGCTGATCGCCACCTTCAACCTCTCCGATAAGTACTTCACCGAAACCCGCGACTACGGCGTGATCAGCCACGATCCGGTGGTGATCGAGCAGGTGCGGGCCGGCTTCGAGGCCGATTGGCATCGCAGCTTCTTTGAGCCTCGTCTGGATGTCGGGCTGGTCTGGAGTAACGCCCACAGCCGCGGTCAGATGGCCCGGGTGATCGATGCGGCCCGCAAGACCCTCTGGATTCAGCACCCCAAATACGTTGATGCCGTGATCCTCGAGCGGATCGTTGCCGCTCGGCAGCGGGGCGTGAAGGTGCGGGTGCTGTGTGGGGGCAAGCACGGCCTCAGCGACTGGGACGTCTACGACACCTTCAGCTCCCTGCGGGTGATGGAGCTCTTCGGCGTGAAGATCCGGCGGCAGAAGGCCCTGAAACTCCACGCCAAGCTGATCCTGGTGGATGGGCGCGCCGCCATGACCGGTTCGATGAATATCGACCGCAGCGCCTTCGATGTGCGCCGGGAGTTGGGGATTGAGGTGGATGCTCCAGAGGTGATTAAGCGCTTGCAAGACACCTTTGAGCGCGATTGGGACGAGGCCAAGAAGTACAGCGCTCCCGATCCCCTCGACCCCGCCTTCCACGAAGAAGGAGAGCTGCCTCCCGATCCTCACTTCGTGCACAACTGATGGGAGAGACCACCCCGGCCCCCACCCACTGGCAGCTGTTCTGGGGCATGCAGCAGGTCGCCCTCTCGTCCTTCGGCGGAGGCCTCTCCGCCTGGAGTGAGCGGATTGTGGTCGAAGAGCGCGGCTGGATGAGCAAACAGGAGTTCGTCACCGGACTCACCGTGGCGCGTCTGTTTCCCGGCCCTAATCAGATCAACATGGCCATCTACATCGGCAGTCAGTTCCGTGGCTTGAGCGGTGCCCTGGCGGCCATGGCCGGGATTCTGCTGGTGCCCTTCGCGCTGTTAATGGCCCTTGGCCTGGCTTACTACGAGTTGCATACGTCGATGGCGGTGAATCGTCTCCTCGCCGGAGTGATCACCGCCTCAGCAGGCATGGCGCTCTCGATGGGCTTCAAGATCGCCGGGGCCTACAGCAAGGATCCAATCGCCCTGGGGCTCGCCGGCATCAGCTTTCTTGCTATGTCGGTGTTCCACGTGCGCCTCGTTCCCTTGGTGCTAGTGGCAGGTCCGTTGGCGATGGCCTGGTACTGGCCGCGTCAACCGAAGGTTCGGCCATGAGCGTGATGGCCAGCGCAATTTGTCAGCCCGTAGACCTCAGTGACTGGCAGAACCTCCTCGCGGTGATCTGGGATTTCCTCAGCCTCTCCCTGTTTTCCCTGGGCGGCGGCAACACCCTGCTCACCGAATACCACTACCTCGCGGTCGACAAATACTGCTGGCTCAGCTCCCAGCAGTTCGCCGAGATCTATGCCATCGCCGAGGGTGCCCCGGGGCCTAGTTCGATGATCGTCGGATTGCTGGGCATGGGAGCCGCCTACCGGGAAGGTCCCCTTTGGGGTGTGTTGAGCGGAGTGATGGCTGAGGTCGCCATCCTGCTGCCATCGACTCTGTTGATGGTGGCGGCTGCCTTGAGCTGGAACCGCTTCAAGGATTCGCCGTTGCGGCTCGCCTTTGAGCGGGCGATGGGCCCGATCACCCTCGGGGTGTTGTTTGCGGTGGGTTTGAAAATCCTGCGCATCTCTGACCACGACACCCCCGCCTATGCGGTTTCGTTGGTGGTGTGTGTGCTGATGCTGCGCACCAAGATCTCCCCGCTCTGGTTCATGGCCTGTGCGGGCCTACTTGGGGCCTTGGGGCTGGTCAACCGCTAAGCGGCGTTGAGCTCCTGAGGCCAGATTGGCTCCGCCGGTCGAATCTCGATCGCACCATTGAGCAGCAGGGCTTCCTCGCAGAACCCAGGCGGAGGCAGGTCTTCCGGGCCCCGTGCCACCGCATCGGCGATCCGCAGCTGCAGGGGCCTGAGCTGCATCGCCACGATCCGCGCCGCTGTGTTGCCGTTTTTTCCGGCATGGGCCACCCCCCGCAGGCGACCCCACACGCGCACGTCACCCCCTGCGCTGACCCGCGCCCCCGGGTTCACATCGCCCAGCACCAGAACCGAGCCCTCCACCTGCAGGTGGTCTCCAGAGCGCAGGGTGGAGCGATGGACGCAGAGACCGCTGGCGCTGCTGGCTTCTGCGGGGGGCTCATCGCTCGTGCTCTCCCCCGCCAAGGCGGTTTCCAGGCCCAGGGCTGCAGCGGGCACCAGGCTGATCGCTCGGGTGGCTTCCACCCGCCGCAAGGCGATGCCTGCCTCGGCCAAGAGCGAGGTGATCTGCCGGAGTTCGGGAAGGGTCAAACAGCGGTCCGCAGAGCAGAGCACAGCTGATCCAGATCCTTGAATCGCGCCGAGTTGGTGCTGAATCTCTTCCAAGGCCGTGGCCTGCGCCCGGCGCTCACTGGAGAGTTGGAGGCGAATGCTCGGGGCCTGCATGCCGGGCAACTTAGGGGCCTTCGGATGGCCTTGCTGTCGGGGTGTCGCAGGCCATCACCTGGCGCAGTTCTGCACTGATGTCCGGAGGATGGATCAACCAGGCCGTGGTCGTCGGCTGCACCAGGCTTTGCACCAGGGCGGAGCGCCGCTCGAGGGCCCCCAGCTGCTGCCCGTCCCAGAGGCGAAGACCACTCTTATACGGGTGATATCCATGGTTGCTCTGCTGGTGCAGCCCGCAGCAGAGATCGGGGCGCAACCCCTTGGCCTCGCTGAGCCGCTGGGCCTTGGCCAGCAGGGCCAGGCGGCGATCCTGGGGGGTGTGACTGAGGTCGGCGGCTTTGAGCAACTGCCTGTTGAGGATTCGCCCGCAGAGCTCGCTCAGGTGCTCCGGTCCCTCCTCCTGCCAGCGCTGCAGGTGGTAGCCGGTGCGCACATCGTCGTTGCCCAGGAAGCTCTCGAGATCCAGTTGATCCGGTTCCCAGAGCCAACGGGCCATCACCGCATCAGCCCACACCTGTTTGGGACCCAGCTCCCGGGCCAGGCTGATGCTGCGGTTCAACAGCCAGTTGCACACCACGTTCAGGCGGTGGTTGTACACGCTGCGGTACATCAAGTTGCGCACCACCAGGTAGTGCTCCACCGCCATCAGTCCCTTGGGCTGCAGGGCCAGGGATCCATCGGGCGCCAGGGTGAGGCTGGCGAGGATCCGCTCGAGATCCAGGACCCCATACCTGGCCCCGGTGTTGTAGCTGTCGCGCAGCAGGTAATCGAGGCGATCGCAATCCAGCTGGCTGCTCACCAAGGCCTTGATCGCCGGGTTGCGGTAGCGGCCGTGCTCCAGCAGATCCGCCACCTGATCGGCGCAGCCGCTTTGGAAGGCTTCCAGGGGGGTGCGCAGGGCGGGATGCTCGCGAATCAGGCGGCTCGACCAGGTTTCGTGATGCAGCCCATACATCTCTTCCCCTGAGTGGCTCAAGGGGCCATGGCCCACGTCGTGCAACAGGGCCGCGGCGAGCAGCACTCCGGCATGCTCCTGAAGCTCTGGGTGCTCTCGGCTGAGGTTGGTGAGGGCCTGGCGGGCCAGGTGCAGCACCCCGAGGGAATGGGTGAAGCGGCTCGACTCCGCGCCATGAAAGGTCAGATAGGCGGGTCCGAGTTGCCGGATACGGCGCAAGCGTTGAAAGGGCGCCGTATCAATCAGATCGATGACCAGAGCTTCCGCCGGCTCCTCTCGCGAGAGCCGGATCGCTCCGTGCAGCGGATCGTGATACGTGCGGGCACTCATGCCGCTGACAGGTGCTCATTCAGCTGCTCCACCGCCAGATCCAGCCAGGTGTCCTGGTCGCCCCCGGGATTGAAGGGCTCCGGCTGGGGCAGCACACGGTCAGGGGCAATGCCCAGGTTCTGAATGTCGCGCCCACTCGGGGTCAGATAGCGGGCCACGGTGACTGCCAGGCCGCTGCCGTCTCCCCCCAGCCCGATCAGGGTCTGGATCAGACCTTTTCCAAAGGTGCGACTGCCGAGCAGGGCCGAGCGCTCGTCGTCTTGAAGGGCTCCCGCCAGGATTTCACTGGCGCTGGCGGTGCCGCCGTTCACCAGGGTGAGCATCGGACCGGCATAGAGCTGGCCCCGGTTGGCCTGCTGGGCGTCACTGAAGCCCTCGCGGTTCTGGGTTTCCACGATTGCTCCGCCATCGAGCAGGGCATTGGCCACGGCCAGGCCAGCGCTCACCAAGCCACCGGAGTTGTTGCGCAGATCCAGCACCAGCCCCTCCATCCCTTGATCTTGCAGGCCCTCCAGCGCTTCAGCAACCTGTTGGGGCACCGGCTCAGAGAACTGGGTGATGCGCAGATAGCCCAGGCGATGGCCATCGCGTTCGATCAGGCGCTGCCGCACCGGCTGCAGATTCACCCGCTGCCGTTTGAGATCCACTTCCCGGGGTTTTCCCCGTGGGTCCTTCAGAACCAGCAGAACCGACGATCCTTCTGGCCCCCGCAGGCGAGCCGCCGTGGCCTCCAGGCCCAGCTCTTGGGTGGGGATCCCATCCACAGACAGCAACGCACTGCCGCTGCCGATCCCCGCCTGCGCCGCTGGCGATCCCTCCAAAGGAGCAATCACCACGATGCTGCTGGCGTCCTGTGGGATGCCCAGCTGCAGGCCGACTCCGCTCACCTGGCCTTCGGTGTTGGCCTTCAAGGCCAGGAAATCAGCCGGTCGCAGCAGGCGGGTGTAAGGGTCACCGATGGGAGCCAGCATCGCGTCGATCGCCTCATAGGCATCCGCGCTCGTCTGAATCGAGCGCTCCAGCGCCTTCTGGCGCAGACGCTTCCAATTGATCTCCTCAAAGCGATCGGGATCCACATAGCTCTGGTTCACCAGGCGCCAGCTCTCCACCACCAGCTGCTGTCCATCGTTGAGGGCGAGCGCTGTCGGAGCCGCCAGAAGGAGGAGGAGAACCCCGGCAAATCCCAGGCGCAGCAAGCGGTCTGCTGCCTTCTTCAAACGATCCGCAGCGGATTGTGGCGAGGTTGTCACAAGCGGCGCGGCGCTCACGGGCGGATCGAGGTGATCGGTAGACTCTGCCAACCAAACCCTCTCGCTGCATGGCGAACTCCTCCCCCGCCGCCGGCGGAAAGTCATCGCCCGTCTACGACTGGTTCAACGAGCGTCTCGACATCCAAGACATCGTTGACGACGTCGCGTCGAAGTACGTGCCGCCCCACGTCAACATTTTTTATTGCCTGGGCGGCATCACGCTGGTCTGCTTCCTGGTGCAGTTCGCAACCGGCTTTGCGATGACCTTCTATTACAAGCCGACGGTGGCTGAGGCCTACGCCTCGGTTCAGTACCTGATGACCGATGTCAGCTTCGGCTGGCTGATCCGCTCCATCCATCGCTGGAGCGCCTCGATGATGGTGCTGATGCTGATCCTGCACGTGTTCCGCGTGTACCTCACCGGTGGCTTCAAGCGCCCCCGTGAGCTCACCTGGGTCACCGGCGTCACCATGGCTGTGATCACCGTGTCCTTCGGTGTGACCGGCTACTCCCTGCCCTGGGATCAGCTGGGTTACTGGGCTGTGAAGATCGTGTCCGGTGTTCCCGCAGCCGTGCCCGTGGTGGGCGACTTCATGGTGGAGCTGCTCCGCGGTGGCGAGAGCGTTGGCCAGGCCACCCTCACCCGCTTCTACAGCCTCCACACATTTGTGATGCCCTGGCTGCTGGCGGTGTTCATGCTGATCCACTTCCTGATGATCCGGAAGCAGGGCATCTCCGGTCCCTTGTGATCACCCTCATGGATCGTCTTTGTTGCGATCCCTCACTGCTTCTCTCTCTTCGGCTCCGCCACCCCCAGGGCGGTTTCTAGCCTTTCAACACCTGGACACCCAACGACCAACTCTCCGGTCACCCTCATGCACATCCTCAAGAAGCCTGATCTGAGCGATCCCAAGCTGCGGGCCAAGCTGGCCAAGGGCATGGGTCACAACTATTACGGCGAGCCCGCCTGGCCCAACGATCTTCTCTACATCTTCCCGGTGGTGATCCTGGGGACCCTGGCTTGCCTGGTGGGCCTGGCTGTTCTCGATCCCGCCATGTTGGGTGACAAGGCTGACCCCTTCGCCACTCCTCTGGAAATCCTTCCTGAGTGGTATCTCTACCCGGTGTTCCAGATTCTTCGGGTCGTCCCCAACAAGCTTCTGGGTATCGCGCTGCAGACCATGATTCCTCTGGGTCTGATGCTCGTTCCCTTCATCGAGAGCTTCAACAAGTTCCAGAACCCCTTCCGCCGTCCGGTTGCGATGTCGGTGTTCCTGTTCGGAACCGTCTTCGCCATCTACCTCGGCATTGGTGCCGCCCTTCCGATCGATAAGTCCCTCACCCTGGGTCTGTTCTGATCGTTCATCGATCGCGCTTCAAAGCCCCGGCCCTCAGCCGGGGCTTTTTTTGTGCCCAGCTATGGGGCGTTGATGTTGAGGATCCCCACGTCTTCGGTGTTCACCCGCAGCAGGTGGTGCAGGAGCAGGAATCCCACGATGGTCCAGGTCTGATAGGTCCGGGCCTGTTGCCCCACCCAGGTGCCGGTGGGTCCGTCGAAGTATTCAGCCCATTGCTGCCGCGGCAGCTGGTTCAGCTGCATCCAGTAGCACTCCTCGAGCATGGCGCGCATCTGCCCCATCAACAGCACATCGGCCTTTGGGTAAAGCTGCTCATGCAGCAACACCGAGCCGCCGAAATACCAGAGCAGGCTCGGCCAGTGGCCACCGTTGTGGTAGCTCCAGGGCCAGTTCTTCGGATCTGAACCGGTTTTTTCACTCCACTTCTCCCCCTCCAGGGGGGGGTGGCAGATGCGCATCGGCATCTGGGCCATCAGCTCGCCGCGGTTGTGCAGCACCAGGCGGAACAGGGCCCGTTGCTGGGGGGCGGTGATCAGGCCGAATAGGCAGCCGAGCGAGTTCCCCAGGCTGTAAAAGCGGAAGTCCGGCCGCCCGGTCCGCATGTTGCCGATCAGGTAGCCGCCTCGATCTTCCAGCCAGTCCTGCAGCCAGGGGGGAATCACCTGCGGTTGCACGTTGAATTCGTTGAGGGATTGCTGCTCCCCGTATTGCTCCGTTGGGCGGCGCCTCAGCACCTGCATCGTTTTGCTGGTAACCCAGTAGTGCTTCAGCAGGTAGCGGCGAAGGTCGTATTTCCATTGCCTGGTCAGGATCAGGCGCTGCTCCAGCAATCGACTGTTGTGGCGTTGCTGGGCCAGCTCCATCAAGTGGCAGCAACAGCCCAGGCAGCCAAACAGCAACACCTCGATCTCCAGAGGGGCGCCCCACACGTCCATCGGGCGGTCGATCATGAAGGCGCAGTCCGGCACGAACAGCACCGGGGTGCCTTCAAAGGTGGGGTGGAGCACCAGATCCAGCAGGAGCTGGATACCCCGTTGCACTTTCTGGCTGGAGCCAAATTCGACGTCCTTGCTGCGCTGCACATACAGCCAACACAGCACCGGCCACCAGAGGCTCGCGTCCACCGAGGTGATGCGACCGATGGAGCGCTGCCCGTAGTCGGCTACCAGGCCTTCGCTCTGCTCCACGAAGCTGGTGGGAAACACGCCACGGGTCTGGTAGGTGCGGCTCTGCAGCTCCAGGCAGATCTCCAGGAAGTTGCGAACGATCGCGTAGCGCCCCTTCACCAGCAGATAGAGCATCACGGGAACGTTGTCCCGCAGGAACACCTCTCCGTAGTTGAGGGCGTCATCCCTTCCGCCGGGGTGGCTCAAGGCGGCCACCGATCCCACTAATTCGCCCCGTACCTGCACCAAGGTGCGCTCGAAATGCTCCTCAGCAGAGGCCACCACGGCTTCTTCCCGGGAGCTGGGCCGAACCCGAAGTCGTTCCTGGCTGAACTGCTTGGCCATCCAGGGCCTCCCGCGCGCGGCCTCTCCCCTGCTCAGACCCTAGAAATCACAAGGGGTTTCGTCATCCTTGCCGTATCGGTTGACACCAGAGGGGATGCAGGTGATATGGTTATGGGCTGCGAGCGCCCTGCGATGGGTGCGAGCAGGAACTGAAAGCGTTGAGCGATCAATGCTGTAGGTTCAGAGAGCGGCTGAGACGCCGCCTAGTTGGATCGAAGGAGCTGGGGTCACCCGGTGCTGTAGGTTCAACAAGCGGCTGAGAGGCCGCGGATCTGAGAGCCCGAGAGCCCTGAGAGG
>Ga0194115_10005160_pt1 | contig 13709 bp, 11 predicted proteins | sample TA2MahsurfametaG_3_FD_148656 | JGI IMG/M metagenome (GOLD analysis project Ga0194115, IMG submission 148656) | Freshwater microbial communities from Lake Tanganyika, Tanzania - TA2015002 Mahale S4 surface | ecosystem: Environmental > Aquatic > Freshwater > Lake | place: Tanzania: Lake...
GCCCAAGCAGTGAGATGATCGAACTGACATGCGCTTCGGTCGCCTTCGTGCTGGCGTCCAGAGAGGTTCGGTGTACCGTTCACGCATGCGCCCCGGTTTCCTCGCAAGACGGACCGTGCTGCGTGGCGTGGGGGCCACCATCGCGCTGCCATTCCTTGATGCGATGCTGCCACGCGGGATCGGCCCGGCCGCGCACGCCGCCACGACGAGCGCCCTGGCACCCAAGAACGCGCGCGCGATCTTCGTCTTCTTTCCCAACGGCGTGAACCCCGCCTCGTGGCGCCCGCAGATCGCGGCGAGTGGAACATGGTCGCCGTCGCCTGCGCTGGCTCCGCTCGAATCGCTGCGTCGTGAGATCACGGTGCACACCGGCCTGCGTCACCGGCACGCCGAAGCCAATGGCGATGGCCCGGGTGATCACGCGCGCAGTGCGGCGTGCTTCCTCACCGGCATGCAGCCGAAGAAGACCGCCGGCGATGACATCCGCGCGGGGCAATCGGTCGACCAGGCGATCGCCGATGCACTCGAACGCTCGGGTGCATCCACGCGATTCCGCTCGCTCGAACTTGGCACCGAGCCCGCGATGACCGCGGGCAACTGCGACAGCGGCTACTCCTGCGCCTACAGCGCGAACATTTCGTGGAAGGGCGAGAGCCTGCCCAACGGCAAGGAAACCGATGCGAAGGCCGCGTTCGACCGGCTCTTCGGTCGCGTGGGCCAGACTCCCGAGCAAGCCGCCGCACAGGCGCGCTCGCGCCGCTCGATCCTGGATGGTGCGCTCGCGCAAGCCAAGCGCATCGCGGGCACCGTGGGTCGCGATGACCGCGCCCGGATTGATGAGTACATGGACGCCGTGCGTGGGCTCGAGAAGCGCGTGGCCGAGGACGCAGCGTCGCAGCTTGATGCAGATCGCATCCCTGATTTCGCCGGTGGCCCACTCGATCTTGCGCGCCGCACCGACCTGCTCTCGCAGGTGCTTGCGCTCGCATTGCAGACCGACTCCACGCGCGTGGCCACCTTCATGCTCGCCAATGAAGGCTCGAACCGTCCCTATGCCGAGGTCGGCGTGACGCAGGGACACCACGATGTCTCGCACCACGGCAACGATCCGGCCAAGATGGAGGCCTTTACGCGGATCACGAGCTTCCACAGCGAACGCTTCGCCGCGCTCCTGCGTGCGCTCGATGCGTGCAAGGAAGGCAGTCGCTCCGTGCTCGACACGACCGTGGTGCTCTACGGCGGCGCCATCACCGATGGCAACATGCACAACCATGCCGACCTGCCGATCCTGGTCGCGGGTGGTTCTGCGCTGGGGCTCAAGGGCGGTCGCGTGATCGCGCACGCGGCCGATACGCCGCTCTGCAACCTGCATCGAGGCATCGCCGAGAAGGTCGGCGCCAAGCTCGATGCGTTCGGCGATTCGACGGGGACGGCGGAGCTGGCGTGAGCATCGTGTCGCGGCCACCCATGACGCGCGCTGCGTGGGTGGTCGCGTTGCTGGCGACGGTGGCAAGCTCTGCCACGCACGGGCAGCAGGGGACTGGAGCGGCCGAGCAGGTTCCGCAGGTGTCCAACTGCCCACCGATGCCCGCACCGATCACGGTGGGAGCGGCAGTCGATGTCTTCGTCGGTGGCACGGGCCCGAACCCCGTCTATCGCATTCCTGCGATCACGAAGGCCGGTACGCGCGTGCTCGCCTTCGCCGAAGGTCGCGCAGCGCTCGGCGACATCGGCACGAACGATCTGGTGCTGGCGACCAGCGATGACGACGGCGCCACGTGGTCGGCGCCGCGCACGGTGCTCGATCTCGCGGATCGTTCCATCAACAATCCATGCGTGGTCACGCTGCACTCGGGTGCGCATGCAGGTCGGGTGCTGGTGATCGTGCAGTCTTACCCAGCCAACTCGCACGAGCACAAGCAAGCTGCGGGCTTGGAGGGCCCGGGCGTCTGCCGCGTGCACCTACTCGCGAGTGATGATGCGGGGGCCAACTGGAGCGAGCCACGCGACATGACTGCAAGCATGCGCCGAGCCGAGGCGCCCACCGTGGCAAGTGGCCCGGGCGCGGCGGTTCAGCTGCGTGGCGGTGCGCATGCCGGGCGCATCGTGGTGCCGTTCAACCAAGGGCCGTACGGCCAATGGACCGTCTACGCGTGCTTCAGCGATGATGGTGGCGCGACGTGGTCGATGGGTGCGGTCGCACCCGCAGGCGCGCCAGCGCACGCCAACGAAGTGCAGGTGGCAGAAGTGCAGGGCGGCGAACTGGTCTTGAATGCCCGCAGCTTCCACGGCGCGAAACAGCGACTCGCCGCACGCTCGAAGGATGGCGGTGCGACCTGGTCCACGCTCACCCCGATCGAGTCACTGCCCGATCCCTGCTGCCAGGCCGGGCTGCTGTCGGTTGCGGTGGGTGCACGCCCCGTGCTCGCGTTCACGGGCTGTGACAGCACCACGGCACGCATGAATGGCACGCTCTGGATCTCGCTTGACGAGGGTGCGAGCTGGCCGATCAAGCAGCCGCTCACGACCGGCTTCTTCGCCTACAGCGCGCCGGTCGATCTTGGCGGTGCCCGCATCGGTGTGCTTGCCGAGACCGACGACTACCGCCGGATTCGCTTCATCCCGGTGATGCTGGTGATGCCGGCGCGGTGATGCAATCAGCGATGATCGCCTGATTGCTTTCTGCGGCTCCTGCGTGATCCGCTCTTGAGCGGTGTGCATCGGCCTGCCACACTATCCCTCATGCGGTTCATCTCGCGCAAGCTCTGGCGTGCGTTCCACGAACTTGACGCGTTCGATGACGACAACTGTCGCGAGCTCATGGTCCGTGCACGGTCCGGCACGGTCCGGAAGGTGTCGTGGTTGATGATGCAAGGCATCATGGCGATCGCGGCTTCGGTCGTGCCGTTCCTTGTGGTGGGCGACATTGCCCTGCAGAACGGTATCGGGCCACCTGTGAACGATTGGCTTACGGCGATGGGCATGCGACTGCAGTTGGGGTTGAACCGAGTCTTCACGGAGTGGTCGACGGCCGGTGTGGGCGTGATGCTGATCCTGACCTTCATGACCTTCGCAGCGGGGTGGTTCCTCACGCGCGACGGGCTGCTGTGGTGGCGCGTTCGCAGGCTGATTCGCCGGTGCAACCTGTGCCTTGCATGCAACCATTCGCTCGTTGGCGGCTTGGTCGCGGACGGAGCGGTGCAGTGCAATGAATGCGGCAACCGAACGCCGCTGGTGCTGGTCATGGATTCGGTCCGTACGGGTGCTGACGGCCAGCCACGATTCCTGCCGTCCGGACGGGAGCACGGCGTGGCCGTGCCGCCGATCTTCAGCAGGGAGACCCGGCGACGGGCGGTCCGGGTTGCGATCGTCGTGCTTGGCATTCCCTTGGTGATCTGGGCATCGTGGGCCGGCATCCGATCGATCAGGATGATCCCGATGCGCAGCGACGAACTGCACGCCGTCGATCTGCCGTCGATTTGGTGGGCCTGCGCGAAGCAGGGGTCGTCGGGTCCTGTTGCACCGCTAGGCCCGGACCGTCTGCAAGCACTGCTGAGTCCGCTTAGCTGGCTCGCCGCCTCATGGCGCGCTTCATGTTTGCCCCCCGCCGGGTCTGGGCGTCCGCTGCTCGTGCCGTTCGTCCCACCCCGCACGGATGCATCAGGTGCACTGGCCGCTGTGGGGGAGGGTGATCCCATCCATCAGCACAACGTGATGCTTGAAGCGGGCCTCCTTGACGTGCTTCGGGCGTGCAAGGACGCCGAGATGATGGGCGTAATGACCTCGCACGACACGGCAGCGATGGCCGTCGGATGGGAGTGGGGTACGGAACAGCTCCGGCTGATCTGGGGCCTGGCGCTCTACACGATGGATCGCGCGCTGCATGAGGACGACCGTGAGGCATGGATCGTCGCCTTCGATGCGGCACTGGCGATCGAGGCGAGGATCGCCCAGCTGCCGAGCCTGCATCACCGCGAGGATGCCGCGCGATTGGGCGTCTGGACGCTCGCACGGATGGGCGATGTGATCGAGCGGCATCCTGATCCCGAGATGATCGCGGCGTTGGCCGCGAGCGTTCAGGCTCACGCGTGGCGGCCGGACCTGGCCGCGACGATCAAGGCCAATCGTCGGACCGCCATCGGCGCAGTCGCTTGGGTCTGCTCGGATCCATCCAATCTGTTTCCATTCTTCGAAAAGGACAGAAGACGGTCGTTCTTGATGAACCAGCCCGGTTGGCACTCGATCCACGACAAGGTCGGCAGTTGGTGGGAGGTCCGTACGCAGATCGCCGACTATTTCGACGCGGTCGAAGCGCAGCAGTCCACGCCGATGTGGTTGCGCCAGCCGGTCCAGTATCCGTCCGACCCGCTGGCCCAAGCCATCCTGGACAACGATGCCTTTGATGCGGTTGCTGAGGTGGGGGCGCGGCTGACCGCCTCCATGCAGATTCCGGGGCTGGCGGAGCGATGCCATGACGAAGCCGTGGCGGGCATGCTTGCCTTGGCTCGATGGCGCCACAAGCGCGGCACCGCGCCTGCATCCGCGGCAGAGTTCGTGCCTGACTTCGCGGCGACTGTGCCGATGGACCCTCGAACGGGGAAGCCGATGACCGTGACGGATGAGCAGCGGCCTGAAGGCCGAGTCTGGGTGCTCCGGCAGGGCGACGACGTGCTGCTGCGGCTGCCTGCGCCGTGAGCGCGGCGATGGGTCGACCATCCGTGGACAGGTCTCCGCGGCCGGCCATGGCTCGGGAACCCATGTTGCACCCAAGTACCCTCCACACCATGCTGCACGCTGCCACATTCATCCTGTCGCTCACCGCCTCAATCGCCTTTGCCCAGGAACCCAAGCTCGAGACGCTGACCCCGACGGCACCGATCGGCGAGGTCACGCTCTACCAAGGCCGCGCGATGGTCTCGCGCATGGCCGCGGCACCTGAGCGCGAGGGGCTTTTCGAACTGCGCTTCACGAACTTGCCGGCTGCGATCGATGCCGACAGCGTGCAGGCGACCGTGAGCGCGCCGAAGGGTGGCGCCAAGCTGCTCGATGTTCGCTTCGAGGCCACGCGGCTGCCCAACGATGCCAACTCGAGTCCTGAACTGAAGAAGGCGATCGAGGACCTGGAGGCGGCGCAGCGAGCGGGGCAGGTGCTTGCGCTGCGTGGGCAACGGCTGAAGGACCAGAACGATCTCCTCAATGCCATCGCCGCCAAGACGGCGACCGAGAGCGCGAAGGACTTTGGCTCCAAGTCGCTTGATCCCGCAGCGCTGGCTGCACAGGTCGAGTGGCTCGGCAAGGCGCGCAGCGACCTGATCGCCGAACGCACGGCGCTCGACGCTGAAACGCTCGCCAATCATCGGCTCGCGTCATCGCTCGATGCCAAGGTCAACGCACTCGGTGGCCGAACGCTCATCGAGCGCACGGCGATCGTCACGCTGGGCAAGTCAAGCGCCGCGCCGGCCGAGGTCACGCTGCGCTACCTCGTGGGCGACGCCACCTGGACCCCCAAGTACGCCGCACGCGCCGACATGGAGGCGAAGACCCTGAGCCTTGAGTACGACGCGCAGATCCTGCAGAACACCGGCGAATCGTGGGACAACATCAAGCTCACGCTCTCCACTGCACAGCCGACGCAGCGCGCCCAGCCCAACGGCGTGGCGCCGATCGTGGTCGATGTGTTCGTGCCGCCGCCCGCCGCCCCCATGGTGGCGGCTAGTGCGCCGGCACCGATGATGGAGGCGGCACCGATGGCACGCAAGGGCCGTGGCAAGCCCGGCGAAGGCGGACTGTTCCGCTCGGGTGGCATGGATCCCGGCAGCACGGGCGAGTTCGACAAGAACGAGGCCTTCGAGGCGCTCTTCGCCGATGCGGTCGCGGTGCAATCGGGCACGGTCGCGAACTTCCCGATCAATCGCGCGGTCACGATCCCCAGCGATGCGCAGAAGGCACGCACGCAGCGCATCGCGACGATCGATCTGTCGCCGACCTTCGTGCATGTCGCGCAGCCAGTCGCCGATCCGGCGGTCTTCATCAAGGCGACGGCCGCGAACTCGTCGCCGTACCAGCTGCTCTCGGGCCCGATCACCGTCTTCCTTGGTGGTGATTCGGTCGGCCGCACGCAGCTTCCCGATCTCTCCGCCGGCAGCGAGATGACCTTCTGGCTCGGCACCGATCGCCGCATCGAAGCCAAGCGCCAGCTCGTGCGCAAGGGCACGGCCGAAAAGGGTGTGTTCGGCAAGAGCGAAGTGACCGAGTGGGAGTACCGCATCGATCTCGTGAACACGCTGCCCGCTGCCGCCACGATCGAGGTCTATGACCGCATGCCGGTCTCGCGCAACGAGCAGGTGAAGGTCGAGCTGCCGAAGGTCACGCCTGCCCTGGCGACCGATGCCAAGTACGTGGCTGATGAGAAGCCGCAGGGGATCCTCAAGTGGCTGGTGACCGTGCCGGCCGCTGCGGCCGCCGGGAAGCCCGGCACGCTGGCGATCGACTGGACCGTGCGCGAGGCGCACGCCCAAGGAACTCAGGTCACGCCGATCCCGGACTGATCGGAACGCTTAGGCGTTGTAGGTGTCGAGTGCCTTCTTGACATAGACGGTCGCAGGGCCGCCGCCCATGAGTACACACACATCGAGCGTGTCCTGGATCTCGGCGAGCGTGGCGCCGGCAGCCTTGGCGGCCTTCGTGTGGTGCACGATGCAGCCATCGCACAGACGGCTGATGCCGCAGGCGAGCGCGATAAGTTCCTTGGTCTTGAGATCGAGCGCGGCGGGGGCGAGCGACGCGGCGTGAAGGCCCTTGAAGGCGGCGGCGGTGGCGGGGGTCATGCCGCTCATTTGACCACGCACTTGGCTTCCATGCCCGCCGCGAAGAGGCTGGGCAGGTCCGTTTCCTGGAAGATCTCGCTGGAATTGTCCATGTAGATCACTTCGCACGCCACGATCTCCACGCAGCGGATCGAGCCGTTGTACCAAGCGTGTCGGAACTTGAAGCCATCGAAGATGCTGCCATCGGGATTGCCCGGGTTGAACGGCCCCGTGCAGGTGAACTCGCGGCGGCCCGCCTTGCGCACGTCGCAGCGGACCGGATCGCCGACGGCGTTGTACGGCTGGGCCTCGAACTTCACGTACTTGATCGTCTTGGTCGATGTGTTCGCCCACGACACCAGGAACGTGACGCCGTCGATCGCGTTGGGCACGCTGATGTTGGCGGCCGTGATGATGACCGGCAGCTTCTCGTTACGGGCGCGGATTTGGTCGGCCTTGTCCAGGCTCGAGCAGGCGGTGGAGAGCACAACGACAGCGAGCGCGAAGAGGACACGGGTCATCGCTCCATCCTAGAAAATGCAGCCTGCGGCCGCGGGATGGCCAGCATCGTGGCTGCTGGGCTTCATGCGATCTTCATGATGTCAAGAAGGCCTCGCGCCTCGTACACTCCGTAGCCCAGCGCAGGCCGCGCCGCAGGAAAGACCACCCATGAACGCCAACACCATCATCTGGACCTACACCGACGAAGCGCCCATGCTGGCGACCTACTCGTTCCTGCCCATCGTCACGACCTTTGCGCAGAAGGCCGGCCTGAAGGTGGTGGTGAAGGACATCTCGCTCGCGGGGCGCATCATCGCGGCGTTCCCCGAGTGCCTGCGGCCCGAGCAGCGGCAGGCCGACGACCTGGCCGAACTGGGCAAGACCTGCCTGACGCCCGAGGCGAACCTGATCAAGCTCCCCAACATCTCGGCGAGCGTGCCGCAGCTGAAGGCGGCCATCAAGGAACTGCAGTCGCAGGGCTACGCGCTGCCGGACTACGTCGATGAACCCACGACCGATGCCCAGAAGGACGCCAAGGCGCGCTACGACCGCATCAAGGGCAGTGCCGTCAATCCCGTGATTCGCGAGGGCAACAGCGATCGCCGCGCTCCGCGCAGCGTGAAGGACTACGCGCGCGCCAATCCACACAAGATGGGCGCGTGGAGCGCAGACAGCAAGGCGCATGTCGCCAGCATGTCGGGTGGTGACTTCTTCGGCAACGAACGATCCGTGACTGTGCCTGCTGCCACGACCGCCCGCATCGAGTTCGTCGGTGCCGATGGCTCGACGAAGGTCATGAAGGACGGCATCAAGCTCAGTGCCGGTGACATCATCGATGGCACCTTCATGAGCAAGGCCGCGCTCGTCCGCTTCCTCGAGGAACAGGTCGCCGATGCGCGAGCGAACGGCACGCTCTTCAGCATCCACATGAAGGCGACGATGATGAAGGTCTCCGACCCGATCATCTTCGGCCATGCGGTGAAGGCGTTCTTCAAGCCGGTCTTCGCCAAGCACGCCGCTGCGCTCGCCAAGGTGGGCGTGGACGTGAACAACGGCTTCGGGGACCTGGTCGCCAAGATCGCCGGGTTGCCGGATGCCGAGCGCGCTGCGATTGAGGCCGACATCAAGGCGGTCTTCGATGGCGGCCCCGCGATCGCGATGGTTGACTCGGACAAGGGCATCACCAACCTGCATGTGCCGAGCGATGTCATCATCGACGCGAGCATGCCCGCGATGATCCGCGAGGGCGGCCGCATGTGGAACGCGCAGGGCAAGACCCAGGATGCCAAGTGCGTGATCCCGGACCGCGCCTACGCCGGTGTGTACGAGGCGGTCTTTGAGGACTGCAAGGCGCATGGCGCGTACGACCCGAAGACGATGGGCAGCGTGCCCAACGTCGGCCTGATGGCGCAGAAGGCCGAGGAGTACGGCAGCCACGATAAGACCTTCGAACTCAAGGTTGCCGGCACCATGCGCGTGGTCGATGCATCAGGCGCTGTGCTCATGCAGCACACCGTCGAGGCCGGCGACATCTGGCGCGCCTGCGTCACGACCGATGCCGCGATCAAGGACTGGGTCAAGCTTGCAGTCACGCGTGCCCGCGCAAGCGGCTTGCCCGCGGTCTTCTGGCTCGATGCCAAGCGCCCGCACGATGCCGAGCTCATCCGCAAGGTGCAGGCGTACCTGCCGCTTTACGACACGAAGGGCCTGGAGTTCCACACGCTCGATCCCAAGTCGGCCTGTGCGTTCAGCCTCAAGCGCATTCGCCAGGGCTTGGACACCATCAGCTGCACCGGCAACGTGCTGCGCGACTACCTGACGGACCTCTTCCCGATCCTTGAGCTGGGCACGAGCGCGAAGATGCTCTCGATCGTGCCGCTCATGGCTGGCGGCGGCCTCTTCGAGACGGGCGCCGGCGGCACCGCGCCACGCCACATCCAGCAGTTCCTGCAGGAAAACAGCCTGCGCTGGGATTCGCTGGGCGAATTCATGGCGCTCGGGGCGAGCTTGGAGCACATGGCGCTCGTCACGGGCAGCACGCGCGCCAAGGCGATGGCCGAGGCGATGGACTGGGCCGTCGGCCAGTACTTGGTCAACAACAAGGCGCCGCAGCGCAAGGTCGGCGACCTCGACAATCGAGGCAGCCACTTCTATGTCGCGCTCTACTGGGCGCAGGCGCTCGCGAAGCAGACGACCGATCCTGCGCTGGCGAAGGCCTTCGCCGGTCTCGCTGCAGACCTGACCGCGAATGAAGCGACGATCGTCGGCGAGCTCAACGCCGCGCAGGGCACGCCCGTCGATATCGGTGGCTACTTCCACCCCGATTGCGCGAAGGCTGATGCAGCGCTTCGGCCAAGCCAGACGCTGAACGCGATCCTCAAGGGCCAGGCGGTCGCCGCGCTGGCCTGAGCCCGTGGCACCAGAGTCACCAGTCGCCGCGATCGAGCGCCTGCTCCGAGAGGGGCGAGCGCTTGACGCGTTGGCGGTGGCCGAGCCGCTCGCTGCGAAGAACCCGCGCATGCTGCAGGCATGGCTGGGCGTGGCGCGCGCGAAGCTGCACTTGGGCTGGATCGCCGAAGCCGATGAAGCACTCGAACGGCTCGATGCGTTCGCTGCGTCTGATCCGCAGGTTGCGCTGCTGCGTGGGCTCGTGCACCAGCGGCTCGGGCGCATCGATCAGGCTGCCGATCGCTTGCGCGCGGTGGCGACCGGCCGCTCGCTGCAAGCCGTCGAGGCCAGCGTGGCGCTCGGTGAGCTCTTCTGATTCGCGCATCGGCACGATGAACTGCGGTCGTGGCTCGCCTCGGCTGGCCCGGCGTGGGCACACGATCCGCGCGCGGCGCTGTTGCAGGCTCGCCTGCTTGGACGGAGCGATCCGGCCGCCGGAGAACTCCCAATCGTCCTCAAGATGGAGGATGTACTTGGTTTCCACTGTTCGGTACATCGCGTCTACCGCGGCATGATGTCCCTGCCTGCTTGAATGTGCGACGATGGTCGCTTGGGGAATGTGAGCCAGGAGCACCTGATTCGACTCAGCGTCCCCGAAGTCGTTGACTGCAACAAAGCGCACGCCGCCGAAGTTTGCTAGGCTCGCCAGGGTCCGGGCCAGGAGAGCGGGCCTACGCCCCATCGTAAGGCAAATCGTGAAGTCTCCTCGTAGGTTTGTCGGCACAGGGTCGTGACAGTAGTACAGCTCTGGAAAGCTGTTCCTAGGTAGTGGGAAATCTCCTCCATGATGGGAGCCGAGGCGGCGTCAATCCAACAAAGACACCACGATCGCAAGCTTTCGTACGGTTTCAATCAGTGCAGCATTCAGTGAATCGATTGAACAATCTCTTGCCCGGCTTGCACCTTTGGGCTGCAACTGTGTGGATTGTTGGCGCGTTGCTCGCGCCTCCGCTCGAGGGGGCGGCCTACGCCGTGCTTGCGGCGGTGGCGCTGGTCCGATGCAGGGCATTCGTGGGGATGCTGTCGGTCCATCCGCGTCTGCGGTTCGTGGTGGTGACCTACGCAGCTGTCCTTTTCTGGGCGTTTCTATCCATGGCTTGGTCGCCAGACGGTGCGGAGGGAAAGGTGTACGCGCGCATCATGATCGTGCCAATCTTCGTGGTTCACGCTGGACTGACGCGCGAGGCCATGGCGAGAATTCTGTTCTGGCCCGGTGCAATCTGGTCGGTGATCCTTGTCGCGGCTTGGCTGGGCATACCTGTGCCATCGCTGATTATTCCCGATCACCCGTCAAAGACAGTACTTGGGCTTGTCATGCTGGGATGCGTGGCATTCTCAGGTGCTTTTGATTGGAAAGCAGTGAGAAGCTGGTCACACTGGTGTCTGAAGATCCCCACTTGGTTTGCTGGTGCCGCTGTGGCGGGCTCACGCACTGGTGTCGTGGCCGTACTCAGCGGCTCGCTGCTCGGATTCGCCCTGACACGACGATCGATACGTCACACCCTTCGAACAATCATGCCGCTGGCCGTTGTATTCGTCGTGATTGCGGGTGCTCTTGGGTTTACGCCAGTGGGCAAAAAGGCTCTGGCGTACCTGCCCTCCCTGACCGACACGTCGGCGGTCACACGAAGCATTGCCGACCGGTTGGACAAGACGCTGAGTTCCAGGCTTGCTCTATGGGATTGGACGATGACAGCATGTTCCCATGTCTTCGTTGGACATGGAGCATTGAGTTGGCCGCGTGACTTTCAAGCTGCGATGACGGAGAAGAAGCCACGCCTCACGATCGTGACGAGCATCAATCCAGGAGCAGAATCGCTGAATCATGCGCACAGCATCCTGATACAGATGATGTACGAGCAGGGACTGATTGGTGTTGCGCTGCTCATTGGATTTGCGGCGGCGGTCGGAAATCTCGCGTGGAATCGCCGCGATACTGCATCAGGTGCGTTGCTCATAGTCGTTGGGCTGGCTATTGCGATCATGAGTCTCACCGAGGGCGCGCTCTTGACACGATCGTCGGCGGCCATGTTCACCATCCTGATCGGGCTATGTTCAGTCGATTCCACCGCGCCGGAACTTCGCTGACCCGACTTGCCAGCGGTTGATCCATTGCCATGCCTTCCGAAGCACCCAAGGCCTGTGGTTGTTGACCCACGTCTCGTAGTGTGCGTCAGCCCGGGGATCATCCTCCGCACGCTGCAGATCGATAAATGCGTCGACCGACGCACAAGTGAGACGATTGCACCATGGCGATGGCCGGGCGACATGCGTTGCATCAATCCCATCGCCGATGTTGTTGATCAGGTTCACCGGCGGGAGGACACATCGTGCATCGCGCAAGAAGTGCGCCAAAGTCCACTGGTGGTCCCAGGTCGTTGGGTGTCGCTGCCTCGCCACATGCAAAAAACGACGAGACCAGTAGTGCGCAGATCGACTATCGAGCCCCGGAAGCATCAGTTGGGGGTCATTTGCGGCCGTCTGCCACCAAGAGATGTCGAAGCGATAGTGGCTCCAGGCGCGCTTCCAACTTGCCCAGCCCCAGACATTGAAGAAGCGACTCAGCGTGTGCGACGGCGCGCCGGGACGCGCTGATGGGGCGCACCGGCTGCCAAGCACGCTCATGACACGGTCATCCCCGGCAAAGGCTCGTAGCGAGCGCGTGGCGAACGGGATGAAGCCGGGCGCGGGAATGCAATCATCCTCAAGGATGATGCCGGCGGGGACATGGTCGAAGAACCAGCCTATGGCACCGGAGACGGCTCGGCCGCAGCCCTCATTGCGTTCCAAGAACCGTGTTTGGACCTCGCAAGGCCACGGCGGGTCGCTCAGAAGCCTTCGTACTGCCTCGCAGCGGGCGGAATCCTGCGGATGAGTGTGCTCATTCCTCGGTCCGTCGGCGGCGACGAACAGTTGCCGAGGACGACAGGACTTGAGGGCCTCGAGCAGCCGTTGCAGAGGCTCAACTCGATTGAACGCCAGAATGAGAATGGGTGCGCTCTCGGGGTGCACCAGTGAACTGTAGCCTCGGACTCGTTCCGAGCTGGGCCTAGGTTGCGCGCGAAAGCGCGCGATGACCCGTATGCTCACTCCGGGCATGAACGTCAACCCGCTCGATTATCTGGTGTCGCTGCTCAGCCTCGGTCGGCGCCGATTGAGTCCGACGGAGTATCGATACGCGCGATGGTCATTTGCGCAGAACGGTGAGGATGTATTTCTGCTTTCGCAATACGCCGATCCGTCCTACGCGGGCTTCTTCGTGGATGTCGGAGCGCATGACCCAATTCGGTTTTCGAACACTGCCCTGTTGAGCAAGCGCGGGTGGCGAGGCATCAACATCGACCCGGTTCCGCACGTCATCAGGCGATTTCGCAAAGTGCGGCCACGTGACATCAATCTGGAGCTTGCAATCTCTGATCGGAGTGGCGAGCAGGAGTTGATGCTGTACCGTGAACCCGCTTTCAACGGGCTTCGAGGGTGGGGGTGGTCTGCGTCGGACCGAGCCGACAGCCCTGAGTCGATTGGGTCGATCAAGGTAAGGACCGCCCGCCTCGATGAGGTGCTTGGCGAGCATTGCCCTGCCAACCAGGTCATTGATGTTCTGTCCGTTGACTGCGAGGGACACGATGAGGTGGTCCTGGCCTCGAACGACTGGAATCGGTTTCGACCTTGGTTCGTTCTCGTTGAGGATTTTAGAGATGATCAGGAGTCGACCATTCTGCAGAGCATGCAAGCCCACGGCTACAGGTCGGTGACTCGTCTTGGGTGGACTCGCGTGTTCAAGCGCATTGCGTGAGTCGCTGCAATCCGCGGTCAGCCACCCTCAGCTGCCCGCACCAGCCGCTGCGCCGCGCTGCTTGGCCACGCGCTCGACCTGGTCCAGGTACGACTGGATGTTCTCGCGCGGCTTGACCTGCTGCGCTGCACGCAGCAAGGGGAGCGCCTCGGCGTACT
>Ga0194115_10005162_pt1 | contig 13705 bp, 22 predicted proteins | sample TA2MahsurfametaG_3_FD_148656 | JGI IMG/M metagenome (GOLD analysis project Ga0194115, IMG submission 148656) | Freshwater microbial communities from Lake Tanganyika, Tanzania - TA2015002 Mahale S4 surface | ecosystem: Environmental > Aquatic > Freshwater > Lake | place: Tanzania: Lake...
CCCAAAACCCCAAAACCCCAAAACCCCTAATGTTTATATTTAAAATTTTAATCGTTGAAGTATATATTATGCGCGCAAAACTGAACTCACAAAACCTTTTGCCCGGCACACTCGCCACTGCCCACCATAAATTTCGACGCAGTAGGTCTTTCAAGACATAAAGAGCGATAAATGTGTCCTTGCGTTGCAGATTCTTCAACGAGTTAAACCTTTTCAACTTTGGTGTTGTTTAACCGTTTTCAGTCATTAAGGGCACAAAGCAGGGCAGCAGCTCTTCTCACCCAAATAGATGGCGCCACTTTGGAGGGCAAGTCTACATGGATGATGAAATTTGTTGACTATCCCGTTGTGCTGAGAAGCCCTTGACGCTTGCCAGTCTTGTAGCAGGGGCACGCGTATTCTTCAACATCTCGCACGTAGTCGACTTAAGGTTTGAACCAGATAACTGGCATTTTGCTGTATAACTCAGCCTAAAATAAAGTTAGTTTAAATTCAAAGTTTAGGCGGGAATTTGAAAACTTACCGGATATTAATCATCGATGACACCGTCTTCTCTGTTAAATCTAGCACCGTCCATAAAAAGACCATTCACATAAACTCCATCCTCAGGCGCTTCGTCGATCTCATCTGGGCCTTCAGCCTCCATCACCTAAAAACAAAACTAAAGCTTATCGATAGCAATTTTGTACTGTCTAGCATGTGTTTGTAGACATCCAGTCATGAAACCTTGAGGGAAAAACATGCCGGGCATCCAAAAAGTCTTTGGAGTTCCTTGTTACAGCCAGTCATCCATAAACTAAACGCGTAGCTTTAAGTCAATAAACCAACTTGCAAGTGGCTTAAGCGAAGGATATGCAACTTTAGACCAGTTAGCAGGCACTTAGCCGTTCTAAAGTGCCAGGTACATTTTATCCAGCACATCAGACATGACTATAAAACCATGAATAGCCTTTTCTAAATCCGAAAGTGAATTTTTCATTACTCTAAGCATTCTATTAAACTTCTCCATTTCTTAAACCAAGACTGTTGTCAGAGAAGGTAATAGACCATTTGTCATCTTAAATTGTTCCTTTTTACCCAGTTCACGCTCTAAATAGCCTGGTGTTCCTTCAGCCAGCTCTTTCACTCTTGCAAGCACAATTTGGTCAGTTGTCATTCCGCCAGCTGATGCAGCAACTCTTGGCTATATGTATAGTACGGTATCTAAAACATTTTATGACTCCGCCTTTTAGTAACTTATGTTCGCATTTTCATGCAAACCAAACACTTCCGGTCCATCTTAAAGTGGCAAACCATCAATATAAGTCTTGTAGGACTCTAGATCACCGAATGCTGGAGCATAGTATTTGCCGCTGTCAGAATACATGTAACCATCCTCAAGATTTTCGATACAGTAGTACTTTTGCAAAGTGGTTAGCAAACATCTTCGATCATTGTCATCCGTAACTCTACCACCGTAGTTTATGTGCCCAGTCACAAAAACAAGTGCTTCCCATGGAATTTCATCTTAGTCTTCGAGGAATAGCTTAAGCATTGTTAAGGAGGTGTCAAGATCAGAGTCATTAAATTCATATAGAATATTCCAACCAAGGGGTCCAAATTTTCTTCGTTCTTAAACAATCGCATGGAAAAATGAAAGACCAAACACAAGTTTTCGCCAAATTGCTGGTTTTTTACAATCGTCTAGGTAGTTGGGAGCCATTTCGTTATAACCTCTTTTCATGTTAGCCTTGATTCCTCTTGGAGGCTCTGTCGTAACTTTAACACCATTTTGCAAAACCGCAACTGGGAAGTCAGGATTGGGCATAGAAGTTAAGAATAGTCTAAAAGATGGATCTATATCTGTTCTTTCACCAAATTCAATTACTATTTTTTCCAACTAACCCATCCAACTTGATGCCAAATGACAATTTACCAACGTTACCCAGTCTCCAGCTTTTGACGCTTCAGCAATCAGTTTCTCTGCTTTCTTGCCTTGTCCTTGTCCCAATGCGATAAAATACAATCTATCTTTGTAATCTTTAGACTAAGCAAACTTTAAAAGTTATGAGGTTGGATCGGCACCTGTCGAAAGAATAAATATAAGTGGAGTTTTGTAATCTGTATCGGCGTATACAACCTCCATCGTAGCGCTAGGACTTTCAATGAAAAACTTGCCCATATTATTTAAGACGTACATCTAAAACGCAAAAGCTATTTTTTCATTTCTAAAAGCCTTTAAAACAATAAGTTTCTAAAATTCTGTCAACTTTTCTTGCCAATCACCAGGTAAAGGATCTAAGTGCGGCGATTCACATTTTGCCCATTTCAGCCAGTCCTCTTATTTCTCTTTAAAATCATCAGTCAGGCCACCGTAAACTTCTTTTAAGTTAACCTCAGCACTGTAAAGAAAATCAGCAGAAAGATCAGTCAAAATATTTTTTGGCATTGGGTTTGGAGGTTGCTTTTTCTTTTCAGCTTCAGAAATAGTCATTGCTCCCCTCAAAAGTAAACTCCAACTTTAGGGATCAATTTTTCCAATATTTCGGTCTATTGAAGTCGCAATAAGGAATGAAAATATAAGTTTGTCTCGTTCAAACAAACCTCTAGACACATTCGTGTAAATCATTCGCGTTATTACATCAATTAAATTTGAAAGTCTCTCCTCTTAGTTTGCACCTTGTGGTGAAACATCAATAGCCTTGTTGAATAAAACTTTAACAAACTACAAAGAATTCTGATACATATCATTTATTTGTGCCATATCAGCAATAACGAAGTAAATTATGCTACCTCTTATAGCAACTGACTTGTACCCCAGCCTTGTTATATTAATTTGCTCCTCGACTTCGATTGCTTTTGCTATACGTTCATTAATTTCACTTGAAGTCTTTTTTGAGTCTTTGAGTACATCGATTAGAGTATCTTCATCAAGAATTTATTCTTCTGTCGACTCAGTAAGCATTTTTAAAATTGTGTTTTCAATGTTTTTCAAAGTCTTCTAGTCGTTTGCCATTTGAATAACAATCTCATCTCTCATCTTTTCAACTTCTGGCTTTTCTTTGATAACGACATCTCCTAAAAGCTGTTCCTCTAATCCCTCAAAAGTGACGGTAAAGTTAATAAGGGTAACTTTGATGCAAACTTCAGGTGGATAGTGCGGATTCGGTAATTTGGATGTCATGTAAAGTCGGAAACCTTCATCATAATCTATGGTTGCTTCACCCAACTTGATTTACTTTATTCCGCCGTCTCCTATAAATTCTGAGTGCATCAAAATAGGGTCAAGACCTGGATCAATGTACTCTTAAACATCTTCTATTAAGATTGGGTAGCCATTATTGACTGCAGCAGTTATTTCTCGCAAGAAAGTAACTTTTCCAAATTTAAGCAGACCCATCTTGTCTTTTTTGTGCATGTTTCTTATCCATTTGTTTGCCTGCTATTGGGGATCGATACAAAGACCCCATCGCTCTGCTTTAGTTGTCAAAATTCCATTTTCGCATGAGGTCATATCTGTTGGCAAACCGTCAATGCACCAGCCTCTAATTACGACTGGATCTCCCATTACTTTGACTAGACTGAAAATTTCAGAACATGGAATCTTTTTCTCTTTGCTCAGTACGGTCCAATAGTCTGTTAATTTCTTTCGATACACGCCAGTAAAAGCACCAAAGTATGAAATGCAGGCGCAAGAAAGAAATACATTTCCTACTAGTTCGTAGAGGTCTCTATCCAGACTTTCTACAGTTTCCTTCCAACGTACGGCTTCATCGGCCAACAAAACTACCAGTTACTCGGCGCGTTGCATGCGTGCATTGTCTCTTGCCATTCTGAATTCTAAATCCTCCTTCTGTTTAGTTAGTCGGTTAGCGTTGTCAACTAGAAGTTAAACCTTATCCTTGACTTCTTTTAGTTCAGCCATCTTTTTATTGAAAATAGCAAGATTTTCTTTTAGTATTCTGTCCATTTCAGCTGCTTTCTCTTTTTTAGGAATAATGTTTTTGTTAATAATTTAATACTCAGAAAGTGCAAGTGCCCATTCGCACAAAGCTCCAGCTGGCTTGGACTTCTAAGTGACGATCTTTGGATTGAATTCAGGCATCTTAAACCATTTGTCTCTTACCTTTTTGAGCAAAGCTTCAGACATAGTTGTCACATCAAAGTTCAGCACTCTTTTAATAAATGCACTCGGATCATTTATTTCCTGTCTTATGTCTGCCCACTCGATCTTTTTGAAGCCTAACATAGTGCCGCAGCATCCCATGACCATGACGACAGCAGCTGGTGGATTGTTAAGTGCTTTTAGTTCTTAAATATCACCTTTGTCAATGGAATCAACAATACGTTTTGCATTTTCAAGAATAGGCAGGGCGAGTGCAAAGTCTGCATCAACTTCGTCTTTAACAATTTTGGTTTCAGCTACCTTTTTCTCTACAATCTCTTTTTCTACGTTCACAACCGCCTCTTTCTCGTCGGCTATCGCTTTGTCTTTTCTGACTTGCTCAAGTGTAACTGCAAGCTCCTCGTTAGACTTGGCTAAGATAGGCATCATTTAAGTTATCTGAATCTTCAAAGCTGCAATAGACTCGTTTGTATTCTTTAGTGTTGTCAAACCGTTTGCAAGTCTGTTTCTGTTTTAGTTTATTTCTAGACGCTTCTTGTCTAGCGTATTTAAGTATAAACTAATCAAGTCCAAATAACTTTTCGGAGTTGTGTAAACGCGACGACGTAGCTCAGCATAAAATTGATCTGATACTGATTCGACACTTGTATGTATTTACATGCACATTTCAGCCAAATTTGCGCGCACTTCCTCTGAGGGCAATTCTAAGTTCTTAAGAAAAGCGGAGGATACATAAAGTAAGGCTTCTGCCGGCCATCTTCCAAACCAATCAAGAGTACAACAATTTACGAGTGAAGGGAATTTACGACAACGAATTCTTAAAGCATCACCGACGGGCGACATACAAAGACAAATGTGGAAAAACTCTCTTACTCTATTGACGAATAGTTAGGTGCACTAATCGTTTGTCTCGACTTTCCTAGCATCTTAAATAACAGTTCTTAGCTCGTTTATAATCCTATCTTTGTCTTCAGCTCCCATTAAATTTGGTATTTCACCCGTGTTTAAAACATTATTAATGTCTTCAAGGAAAGTTTCACTCAGAATTTAAGAGTCTGTCATTGTAAAAGCGATAGAACTTCCGGTAATACCAGTCTTAAACATCATTTCCTTGACGAATTCGCGGAAATTATTAACACCGTATCCTTTAACGATTTCTATTTGCTTAAATTCCATGCCGTAGATGTAAGACGCAAGTTTAGTAAGTGACTGCTTTCCTGATCCTCCGACACCAATTAGCATTATATTACCGCGTGGCTATCTTAGGGCTCTAAGTATTTTTATAATATGCATAACTGCATCTTCAAAAAAGACTAGATTCATTTTAATTGAGCTGCTAATGTTATATTCTTCAAGAAATCCGCCTAATACTTTCAAAATCTTTGGCATATCTTTCATTTCCTCGTACAATCTTTATGCTGCATCAATTTTTAGTAAGTCAGACCACATTACTTTTCTTTCTCCAAATAAGTCTTCAAACTCCATACCTGATCTAAAAGATCGAGATAAAAGGTCCATTACTAAGTCTGTAAACCACTTTTAATCTTCTTTATTAATTAAGCGATCGCAAAATACTCTTGATACTTCGTTTACCCACAGTCTCTACATACTTTCTGCACTTGTGACAGATTTTGGATGTGACATTAATATGCCTTAAATTACTTTTGAAACGTCTCTTAAATTAAACATGTAATGAAACTTAGCTGGAGTAGCTCTTAATTCCTCACTTATTTTATGATATATTTCAATAGTCGAGTCAATTACAGCCATGGTACAACTGGTTGCTCCTTCCTAATAGCTATTAGTTTTTAAATAGCCGTCGAGAATCGAACTAAAAATTTTAGCCAAAACACCCTAGGTGGCTTAAGGCATAGAAAAAATATTGAAATGAGTTGAGAACCTTGGTGTCAAAACTGCTCTTCCACCACTGGGAGGTGCAGCTGCTGCTATTAAAGTTGTACCAACAACCTTTTTCCACTCCCACTCCTTTCTGTCGTACATTCCCTACTTGTCAATTAAAAGTCTTAATAGCTCGATTGGTGGCTAAGCCCCATATTCTTCAACAGCAGGCATGTTAATGTCATCAATAAAAATAGCAACTCTTTTTCCTGGTGGAGCGCTAAATGCCAATCTAGATTTTTCAAGCTTTTCCTCAATTGATTATTGAACTCGACTAGAGGAGGTTTAAGCTGAAAAATTAACTGTTATACCCACTAGCGGTATTTTTCCATCTGAGCCATCTTCTTTTACATTACCAAGTATTTGTATCGTGTTCATAATCGTTACTGATTTTCCTACACCTGTTTGTCCTGTAAAAAATACAGGTTTTTGGACTGAAAGAAGTTATTCAAGACAGTATCTGTGCTTAAACGTATCTGCTGTTGGTACCATCATGTCAAAGAATGACATATCTTTGATGTATTCAAATTTTTCAACTTTCACATCCCATGGTTTCCATGCAAGAGATCCACTTCTGTCCTTCATTCTGATATCATAGTAATAGTCAAACACTGTAAATTAATTTGGAAATTATGCAGTCTTGTAGCAGTCTTTGACGACTGTGTCAAAATAGTCTTTACTTCTTTCATCAAGAGCACCGCCTAGTCCCCAGGCAAAACTAAAGCCCATGTATGAATCTAAATCTTTTTTCTTTTGTTTTGCATCAGTCGAATTGAAACCAGTGCTTGGATTAAGAAAAACTTCCATGAAATTAAGCATAGATTTGACGAGCTGCAAGTTGTCGGTCTTAATGAGTTCATTAAAGTTACTTCTAATTTTTTCAATTGCAATATCAACTGTAGCTTACATTGTCTCAATAATATATACTTTAAGTTCGTTGCTAAGAATTTCTTCGCCTTCAAACTTTGTTTCCATCCATGATTAAACATAGGGAAGCCATCCTAAGTTATCTGGTGTCAAATAAACCATACCACAACGAGAAACTGTTGCAGGTGAAGCAACAGCAAGATCCATAACTTCAAAAAGCATGCGCATTTAAGGACGCAACTTAATGCGCTGACCGTTTGATAAACAAAGAGTCATATTATCGTCAAGTACTGTGTTCATGTTTTCAATCCAAATAGCGTCTACAGGTCCGTCGAAAATAGTCCAGCTTTTATCATCAGATAGCTCTTAAGCTGCTGATCTCATTATTTTAGATGCAAGACCGTCAGTCCACTCCTGAGAATTGAAATCAACTTCTCCATAAAGTTCACCCATAGAGATGGCTTTCGGGTTGAAGATCTTTTTGTGAACTACTTAAAAGGCTCTATCTTTGTGATTGTTTTTTCTTAAGGTCGTCATTACATCGGCTAGTGTTTCATAGCAAGTAGTTTTACCGCCCCCTGTTGGTCCGACAAGCATAACACCAAAACGGACTTGGAACGTTTCGAATAAGTAAATTACCTTTTCCATAAATGGTGGGTACGGCTACTTATTTTTATTTCTGAGCTCAATTTCGATCTGTTTTAGTAGCATACTATAGTCTGGATCGATAATTTCTACTGTGGGGAAAAGATCTTAAATGATTGCGGCAAATAACGGCAGATCGTCTTTCAAAAACTTGGGCACGTTAGCGTCGCGCATTGCTCTAATTAATACAGCATCTTCATTAATATCTGGATTTGCTCTTTTCAGCGCACCAGCCATGACCAGAACAGACTTAACAGCTCGCATTCCAAAGTCATAGTGGTCTTGTTGAGATAGTTATTCTGATGACAGCTTGTAAAGTTGGACCATCTTTTTAGAGAGAACTCTAGCATTTCCAAAACCTTCAGCACCTAACATGATTTCAGCAATAAGACCATAGTCAGGAATCATCATTGCTACCGGTCGAAATAGTACTTTAAGATTGTCTGGCAACTCAGTACGACCTGCATAGCCAGGATTCATTGTTATGTGGCATCCAAATTCTTATTTAATGGGAATCAATTTGTCTTCAAACAAAAATGTCTCGCCTTCCTTGAGGTTTGAAAGAAGTGCTTTCCTGATTGTTAAAACTTGTTAAGCGATAACAGAAAGTACTTCAACAACAATTCGATTAAATTCATCTAAACATGACCAACATCCTTATTAAGCGAGGCCGGAGAAAAGCTGTCCCATTAAATGATAGTCTACTTGATCTGAGCAATTAAATACAATACAAAGACATGCAATAGCCTTAGCGAGATCTTTTGTTGACTCAGTTTTTCCAGTACCAGCCGGACCAGCTGGATTAGCGCCTAGCTTTATATGAAGAGCACCTGTAATAGTAATCCAGCATCTATCAGTTAGTGGAGTAATAACAAGGCGAGAAGTAGCACCCATATACTCACGACCATATGTTAATGTAGCTTAGATTTACTTGATTACACAGTTTTCATCTTCTTCATAATAGTATCGGAGTTATTTTTGCCAGTTAAAATCTGACGTTGAAAGAGCTTGCTCTCGTTTTAATTCGTCAACAATATCTCTAGCATGTACATCAGTAGTAATTAGAGCTACGATTACACATCTAGATAGATCGCTAAGGTTAGATCTGACGTGTAATGTAAGCTATTAAATTTAAGAGTCATTTGTGTCCCACCAAGTTTAAAGCGCAAGTCTATCTGTCTGCATTTCATTGAGAGCCTCTTCAGTTCCAGAGCACCACTGTATTTAACAAACCGTTGCCACAACTTAACCGGGATGAATGTGTTGTAGCAGAACCCAGTCTTTTCTACCACCTTCAGTGTAACTCTTTTAACCGTCTCTAAGCTTCCTTTGAACAGTTGTTTTCATTTCATCTTGTAATCTTTGCAGCCAATTCTCGACTCCGTTATTCATTCTTTATGGTTTAGTCAATTCGACATCTTCACCTTCTTTTGAATGCATCTTCATGATACTATCATCTTTAAAAGTAAGTCTGACCAGACCGTCAAAGAGTGTTTTAAGATGAAGAGAAATAATATCTTTGTTGTCACTATTAGCCAGTATTTCAAGAAGATCGTCATTGGAAAGGAAATAGAATCTTGGAAAAACTTATCTCTTGACTTCCATATAGTCTTCTATTTTCTTTTAGATGTACTCTAATTCAGCATTATTTTTGTTGAAATCTTCAACAATCCTTGTATTTAACTTAAGGAATCTGAAGCAATTAGTCTGTGCTCCTTTGGAAGCCTTAGTCATTGTCGTCTTAAAGAATTTGTCTACTGCATCAAATTAAGTTGATTCTTTTGCAAGACTTTTTTTTATATCCTGCGACTGGAAAATATTTTCCATATAGCACCACTATCGTTAGCAATCAACCCAAAGTGTGACTGTTTCTTGCAAAGTATTTAATGTTTTTTTCATTGTTTCGGCCTTAGCTCTCATTACTTTGACATATCTGTTACCGAGAATCATATTTATCTGGGCTAAGCTTTCATCAAGCACCTAATAAAGCTCATCAAGACCAATCAAGATGAATTAATTGTCTCGTTCTTTGTAGTTTTTGCAAACAAACTCTTGATTTGCCCAAATTTCCTCAAGTTCTTTCAAAGCTGCTCGCAATTTGGCTTGACCAGTCGCTTCGACAGACTTTGCAACTATTTGCTCCATGAACTAAACTACGTTCATATCGATTAAAGATTACAAAGTAAAACCATCCTCTTTAAAATTAAGTTCTTGACCAATGATCTCATTTATGTCAACATAATGAGTCTCATTCATGTCAGGATTTCTGAGTGCACTAACAATCGGCATGGCAGCTTCAAACTCTTCAACTTAAAATTTTAGTCTCTATTAAACAGGATTTGCAATAAGAGAACCTTCAAGTCTTTTGCAAATTTTAGCATACTTTTCAGCTTCTTTAGCAATTTTGGGTGCATCAATTGCTGCAAAATTAGTCTTTTTCCATTCATCAGTCATAACGCCCCAATCATGTAGAGAATGCCACATCAAGTGTCTATTCATAAGCTATTTATTAAGCTCATCTAAATTTTCAAAATTCTCCTACGGTACACCCAACACAATTTACCATTCGTTGTATCTCTTGCTTGTTTCATCTAGTTGTATCAACCGAGCTTTTTTCTGGTCAAGTTGTCGTATAATTTCTTCCATTTTATCATGTTCCATTGACTTAGCTTCAGTGTAGACACTGTCCTCTGTTTCTTTGGTAAGCGAGTTAATTTCATTGTTAAGCTGAGGTATTAATTCTTAAAGGGACTTTTTAAATCTTTCGTTTTATGACTCAGCTGCACTTTGTACATTTTAAATGATGTTTGACAATGTATTAATTTGCAGAATTGCCTCACTGTGATTACTTAGTTCCTCCTTGCGCGGCTTGTTTAGTGCATGTTCCATTAGAACGCCATAGAACTATCCGTATAGATCAATTTTATCTCTTACAGTTTAAAAACGTGCCTCAATAGCATTTAGAAATCTTTATTAGACAACAAATTGCTCGACATTTGTTACATCCCCCCGAAGATCTTAGATACTTTAGCTGAGCCAAACTTTGGCTATATCTGTCCTTTCACGAGTCTATTTAGGGATTAATAATTCAATTTGGTCGTTAAATTGCTTTGGAGTCGGCTGTAATTTATTCTTAATCACTGTTGAATCTAGTTACAATAAACCAATATCTGTCGATGCGGGCAAATTGCTTGCAAAGTGTTGTTGGTAGAATTTAAATAGTTTTATTACGTAAGTCAAACTCTCTACTGGATTTTTTAAACCTTCTTCAACCAAAATGTCGATGTTGAACTACTTGTTGCGCCAATAAATTTCAAGAATCGGTTAAAACCTAGCTAAAAACTCATTAGCCTTCTCAAAAGCCTTATGAACAACTTAATTGACGCGAACCTGCTTGTCTTTAAAAGTTGGCGTATCAATAATCCAACTCAAAGGTGACAATGTTAGTGTTTCTGGCTCTTCCCATTTATCTCCAACGATGTCATCCCACTCTTCTAAGATGTCAGCGTAATCTTTTAAATCTCCGTGCTTAGACCATCGAGTAAAACATTAAATTTTTTCCAATCCAAATGTAAAATCCATCATTATTTGATTAGCGAACTCATCTTCAGCTGGTTCTAACTTAATCCAAAACTTGTGTGCATTGGGCAAAGTCTTCTTATAGAGTTGTACTATGGGCACATCAGCTTTTTCTCCCGTGTCTACTTCCTCTTCTTCTTCCTCTCCTTCTGGCTTAATCTATTCGACCTCGAGATGACATAATAAATCAAAATCTTCTTCTTTTGACTTGCCTCTAGGGGGTAGAATAAATTCTTCAATCGGTAACATTCTTATTTCTTCGTCTGGTATGGGTTTAGAGTCGTTTAGATTAACATTTAAATAAAAAAGTGGCTCGTAGCCTCTTTGAGCCTAGCCATTACCATTTGAATTGCTAAAGTCCATTTTCATAATTTCTGGCATCTTTTCAAATGCATACTCATCGAGATTATTCAAACGACTAATCATCTCTTCTATCGAATTTTTGTAAATACCTGCCAAAGACTCGAGGGATATAAAATCAACCAAATAGGCAAATCTTAAAAATCTGGAGCACTCTTTTCTAAGACTACTTCTATGCCCGTAGGTCATGCCTTAAGGAAAGCCAATCTTTTCATAAGCATTATTTGGCTCTTTACGTTTCATTGTAGCAGTGTTACTGGACTAAATTGGATTGTGTTTTGACCTGACCTCGTCTAGAGTTATTTCATTGACGATGCGTAGGCGGAGCTACTCAAGAACATCAAGAATACATTTTTTAATGTTATCACGAGATTTTATACTCATTTGCTTGATTTGTTTTTCGGTTTTATTCCGCTGCTCTTTTTGAGCTTCTTAAAACTAATGAATAGTTTTGACATCTCCAGATCGGCAGAGGTCTACAAATTTACAGCTTCGCTACATGTCTAACATAAGCTTTCTGTGATCCAAAAGATGTTTACCAAAAGTGTCTTGCAACAAAAATAGTTTTTCATCCAGTAGATTCTGAGCTCGAGTCCTATTTTATTGCTTAATTTATTTTTTCCACATTCGCATGAATTTCCACTTTTTGAATTACTTGAAGAAACTTAGCTCTTTAATATGGTTGTATGAGTCTCTTTCAATGAGCCATTAGCCAAGCGATATGAACTCAATCGGAGTGTCGTTTTGATACAAAGTAAGGCCTTTGCCGCTGAGCGTATAGTACTTTTCTTTGTTCCGGTGCTCATACGAAGCCACTTAGAGATCGTAAGGATCTCCATTTAGCATGTTGGGATTCAAATACATAAACACAGTTTCCTCTTCACTTTTGCTATCTAGAAGCAATTCTATGTACTTGTCCAAATCACTCCAAACTTTTGGCTCTACTTTCTTATCATCTGCTGTTTAATTTCCACCTTTCTCTTCCGTTTTTACTTCGCTTTGTTTATCCTGCTTTTTACCGCTCGCTTGCGACTATGACTGCACTGATTTTGTGTCGTCGCCGCCTAGTGGTGGTAATACTTTAGATTTGCCGCCTCTGAGCTCGGCTGGCAATTTGCCTGTAAGTTTATCCAGCAAAAATTTGCTTCTAGCGAGCTCAAGATTTTTCTGAGATAGAGAAACACCGCCCTCAAAACCAGCATAAACTAGCGAAGGTGGTCCAGCCATTAGTCTTTGAGGATCAACTACGCCAACAGTCTTGCTAAGTTTTTCTTGGACTTGGTACTAGTAGTCACCGTCAAGAGGCTGCATCTGTGCAGTCTTACGGCTGTTAAGCAACTGATTTGTCATTCTTGGCTAAGTTGAAACTCCCATGCTGCCTTAAAGCTTACGACCAGCCTGACTCTACTAAACAAAAACTGGTTACGGCACTATTATTTGCTGCTGTCGGTAGTAGTCTGCAGTGCCTTCGCCTTAATACTTAGCCTCCTAAATAGCCGCCTCTTTATAGCTTTCATTCAAACCAGAGATAATGTTGGTGTTCAGCTCTTGAATTTTTTTCTTAAGTGGTGAGAGACTTTGAATTCTAAAGACAAGGATTAGCAATTTGAAATAAAGTGCGCCCAAATTTAAATTTGAAAAGTTAGACCAGCCGTTAAAGGCCAATAAAAAAATAAAATCGTAAAGTTTTTGTTTAATTTAAAAGATTAAAGGGATAAATACTGACGGTTAAGAGCCAATAGAAAAATTTATTATGGGTCTGTTATGTAACTTACTTGCTTGAGTTCATGCGCGCACTAAAGGGCTGCGATGAAATTTTCTCTTCAATCGGTCTTTTGACAGATGGCATAGGTACATTAGATATACCGCTGTCGTATAGTCTGCGTTTCAGTTCATTTCGTTTGCTTGGATCTGGCACAAATGTGTTCAAATCGATCTATAATTTAGATGAATTATAATGTCCAGAATTCGTAGTAGAATCAAATTTATGAAGTTCAAATACTTACTCGTTGTTGTTAGTCACCCTAATTGCCCGTTTTGTAGCTAGGGTAGTCATCCTAAGAGTTTTGTGACTTATCCATTCTAAAATAATGTTAAAACATAAGAACAACAAATAACTGCCGTTATATGGCAAATGCTTTTAAAGAGTCTAATTTAGAAACGGCGAGCCCTTACCTGCTTAGAATTTAAATAATCAATTATAATCTCAAAATTTCAAAATTACTAGCTAGGGGTTTTGGGGTTTTGGGG
>Ga0194115_10005169_pt1 | contig 13689 bp, 9 predicted proteins | sample TA2MahsurfametaG_3_FD_148656 | JGI IMG/M metagenome (GOLD analysis project Ga0194115, IMG submission 148656) | Freshwater microbial communities from Lake Tanganyika, Tanzania - TA2015002 Mahale S4 surface | ecosystem: Environmental > Aquatic > Freshwater > Lake | place: Tanzania: Lake Tanganyika...
AAGGAAAAATTCCTCCCCCCCCCCCCCCCCCTTATCCTACCCAAACCCACCAAGCCACACGGCAACAAAAAAAAAATCAAACAGAGATAACGTACCGACTGGCATATTCTTGAATCGCCTTTTGATTGGAATATCCCTCCTTTTCAATCAAAATTATACCTGATACGTTATATCCTCGACTTAATAGTGATTCTAATGATGATAGGGTAGCACTAATCCCCCCCAATCGACCATCACCAATCAATATAACATCCATATCGGAACGGAATTCACGATATAAATCACCCTGTGTCATCCAACCCCACCCAGTATCATCATCACGGGAATGTTGAATCTCATTATTATCTGGGGAGGAACTACTTGGTGATAGGACTCCACCAGCAGTTTCAATCCAGATGGGTAAATGTTCACGATCTTCACGTAGAGAATGTAAACAATGATATAATGCTGTCGAAACTTCAACGTCACTGACAGGTCGATCTTCTCTTCGTGCTGCTGTATGGGGCGAAGTCGGCGTCGCCCATTCAAATAATGTATGAGCGGTCGCAATTTCCTTCTTCGCATGTCGTTGAACAAAACTTTGATCACTTCCACCACATTGTAATGGTTTAATATAATGAGCACTAGCATGTTCCTTATCCCATAAGGATAATCCCCCACAGGCCCGTATAAGACCCGCCGAAATCACCGATTTCCCCACATCGGTATTCGCACCAAAAATCAAATGTGTCATCCCAAAGATAGCATCGACATTTGATGTAAAACAACGTCGTCGTCCTCCTCCTCGTCCTCCCGATATCGATACTGACAGTGATGAAGAGTTATAGGACAGGACCTTGTATCGTATTTGACGGATAAGCATCTTGATGTTATGTTGAGGCGATCCTTAGGATGTGCCTTGTGTGCATCAAAGGTGCCGAGTGTCTTTATCACGAAGCCTCCTCTTTCAAAGCACTTGGCAAAGTATAGCATCAAGGTCACGAGATAGAGGAGGACAGTTGGAACCCTTTTTTGTGGGTAAAATTTACAGATGTTGTGACACCAAGCGAAGAAGCGAAGCCGCCTGATTGATGGTCGTCGTAGTCAAAGATTCGTAGATGTTCGAGTCGAGATACCGTGCAAGTTTCCACCATACATTACAGTAGATAGTTAATCGAAACCGTAAATCCGAATGATACTACAGTATTACTTTCCGCTCTTTATACAAGATTCACCAATAGACAGGCTACAGGATGATATCATGGTTTGTCTGCTCAAAGCTACGGTACCGCTGTAGGCATTTTGACGGCCTCCTGTAGTATTCTTACTCTGGTTGTTCCTCTCAATCCAGAGGGGGGATTCCTTTCGAAAGGAAAACAGGAGTATCTATTACGATCTTTACTATTCTGTGGAATCTCAATCTTTCTCTTTCTTCGTTTATAATGCTCCACCTTCACCGAATTGAGTAATTAATTCATTCAGACGAGGTTGGACTTCGGTCCGACCATCTTCACTTAATCGATCCACATAGACGACGCCATCTAAATGATCATATTCATGTTGAAAGATTCTTGCCTCCCAACCAGTAAATTTTTTCTTCACTGGTCGGCCCTGTAAATTCACTGCATGGATCTTTATCCATTTCGACCTCGTTACGTCACCCTGCATATCAGGAAAGGAAAGACATCCCTCCGTCGCACTATCCTTCGCATCGGAATATTCGACAATTTTTGGATTTAATAGAACCATCTCATCAATCCATTTCCTTGAATCACCTGTGGGATTATAGACCATAAGACGCTTATTCACCCCCACTTGAGGTGCTGCTAGACCGACACCTTCGGCCGCATACATGACCTTTAACATATCCCTAGCCAATTTGGCAATTTCCGGTGACTTCATCTCCTCTTCCGAAATCTCTTCATTCACAGCGCGTAGAGCCGGGTGAGGATATTCCACAATTCGAAGATCCGTCCCCTCCACCGTCCCAGGATTGACCTCGTTCGCACCACCGAAAAGTTGCCACAGGAAATCAGGCGTCCCTGCTGCCTTCGAAGAGGATGAAAAGGTATTTCGAGTCGGATAAGAAGGTTTCACTTGGCTGAAGACTAGTCGAGTAGACGTCGTAAACCCTCGTGCTACTGAAAACATTGTGCACACCGTGATTAACGTTATTGGTGACGATGAAGGCATGGCAATCGTTTTTTTCTGTCGGCTTGCGGAAAAATGTCGAACAAGACAGTTGTTTGGTTGTCGTTTGTGGTGTCCGGTGTAGGGGGCGAGTGATGAATGACGATAGAAATTCCCACCCCCCTGTTTCGCACATGCGTTCGTACTCGGCAGTTCATATACATACGATAGGTAGCTACGGAACGCGTATTCCGCACCGCGGATGGTGGCTACGGTATTCATATGATATCACATATGTACGTTCAAGGCCGCCACTGACAGTGACCCCTTGGCACCTGTACCGCTGTTTTTCGTAGAGTATCCATGTTGAAATCGATGTGGGTTCGGTAGCACCATGTCACTTGGGGTGTCCCTCCTTCAAATGAACTCATGAATGATTGAATGATGAAGGGGGATATAGACTACTACCATATGGACTGTGACTGGGTGCTCTTTCCGTTTTGGGTTGATTTCTAAGTGTTTCTGATCGTGGCATAGATGTGAAGAACAAACCATCCCGAATTCGATTTCTACTACTAGACTTTACAAGGGATTTTGCTTTCAAGACGTTCGTTTGTTTTAGCATGATTGGATTCTTCATTAGGTTCTAGTATTGGTTTTGGTGGACGTTGCGTCATTTTGGTCTATTTCGGATAACAAGATAATAAATCAAATCCGGCCCTTCCATCGTCAATCCTAAAATATTCTTCTTTCTCGCTTAATGGGGGCCGAACGTTCCATCCCAGTAAGGCCACTGGTGCCAGTGAGGGTTGTACCATCTACAATCGGCATTGGGGCATTCATTGGCTCGCCTCAGTCTGCCTCTATTATCCCTGTAGGAAGCATTGTGAGTCGCGAGGTTCGTACAGTTCTCGTTGTACAGCGGCCCTGTCTTGCATCGAGAACACATTCGAGCATCGCCCTGCATTCCGAACGCACGGCCTCCACCTTCTCCACGAGCTCTTGCGAATGCATCTCTAGTTGCTTTCTCATCAGCCTCATGCTTTCTTCGGAGCGCTGCGTCGGCTTCACGAGCTCGCCTTTCTTCTTCACGAAGGGCTTCTTCACGTGCAAGTCGAATTGCTTCCTCTCGCCGACGCCTCTCGGCTGCTCTTGCATGCCTCTGTGCCACCGCTTCTTCCGCATGTGCCTGTGCATCGTTCAACGACCGAGACGCTAATGCGATTTCCTCTTCCAAAGCGTCGCGGCGTTCGGTAAGCCTTTGGAACTCATTGTTGAGCCGGTCTTCGAAGGCTCGTTTTGATTCCACTGCCCGTAGTCGCAACGTACTTTGCAAACTCTCCAGTTGTCGCTCCATTCTGTGAGTGGGATACTGCAAGCCCAAGTGGAGTGGCCAAGATTCCAATCGAATGCCAACTGCAGCTATGTCATTTCTAGCTTCATCTGCTGCCTTGACGTCCAGGAAGTCCTCCGATAAATCGTCGTGCGGCTCGTCGGTTTCAGCAGATTGTGAAGACTGACTTGATCCGAGTGATTGCGTTTCTGACGCTGGCGGGTCGACAACAGACGCATCTGTTATTTCACGACGAAGCTGAGAAATGCACTCCTGGATAATGGGAGTCAAGGGGAGATGCAACCCAACAATCTGATCCAGTATGGAATTCAGCCCCACGGATCCAAGGGTGCAGCTGCGGAGATTGTCAACTAACACTGCAAGAGATTGTCGTCTGTTTCGCTTGAAAGAAAGAAACGGTGTCCTAGCCTTTTGGACCCTTGAGAGATGCCGAATTAGTGTATCCTTGGTCGAGCAAGTGGTAGTTTTGCTTGCCTGTGTACCTTTGCTAGGAGAAGGGGCACTTTGTCGCGACGGATTAGAAGGCGGAGCTAAGGATTGAGCCATAGAGATTGAATATTCCAGCTCTTCAAGCCTCGAGGCGACTTCAGATTGTTCGACTGCCCGAGCAATTTGCTGCTCAAACGATTCCACCGCTGCTGCCGGCCTTTGTAGCTCTATAAGGCGTCCTCGTAGACGTCCCAACGTGGCCATGTCAGCTTCAATTTGTGCGGGTGTGGGTGCCGATACCTCCGCTGGGCTTTCGCTCGCAGCAGACAATCTTGCAAGCACAAGAGACATTCGCTCATATTCGTCAGCCAGCTCACTCCGTCGACTAACAAACCGCAACAACTCCTCCTCGTCAGTTGGTTCATCTGCCTGCATGAGGTCATCCCACTGCCGTCCAAGATTTGTCAACTGCTCTGAAATCTCCTTCAATTCGATCTTGCGATTCAGATTGCTGCCGTCATCTGCGGCTGCCTCACTTGCTCGTTCTTCCTCTCTGCGGACTTCTTCCTTCAACTTATTTAGCTGGCTTGTCGAAGAATCAATAGCGCTACGAACCTCGTCGAGACGCGACGAAAACTCGTCGTACATTTCGCGGCGAATGACATCATCTTGCTTCGTCGAGAGGCGATTCGCGAGAAAGGCCAAATGTCCCTCTAGTTTTTCAAGAATCACAGCTCTTCGCTCCTTTGTCACAGTATCTTCCGCATCCATCACATCAACTACCTGAGTGACGCATTCGAAGCACACATGATGGAGAGTATGGTTGGTATTGTCCGGTTGGAAGCTGGATACCCCAAAACTCAAACAATCATGACAGACAAGGCGCTGACAACGGTCACACCAGTTGCTGGAAGACAATGGAATGGCACAACATCCTACCATGCAACGAGGTACGCGCTGATCCTGATTCGCGTATGCTGAGGGAATTCGAGGGGGTCTGCCTCCAAGAGCGACACAAATGCCAAGATCATGCTCTCCGAGTTTTTCCGAATCGTTGTCGATGTCCCGTACCACCTCGATCCGACGACAAGGTTCTCCCAGCACTGGAGGTGGTCTGTTCCGGTACCTCTCTTCGGCTTCAGCTTCATGGAGTTTTCGCTCTTCTTCCTCGGCATCTGCTTTTTCCTGCTCAGCTCGCCTTTTCTCATCTTGGATCCTTTTTTCCTGTCGGCGTTCATGCCAGTCCTGGATTTCTTCGTCTGTCATACCAAGAGCATTTGCGTTGACTAGTTCCACAATGAGCTGTTCGTAGGCGAGAACAGGTGTCAGAGTCTCAAGGATCTTGAGACCCGTTCTGGGGCTTGTGAGTTCTATTTCCGGACGTGCCCCAGGACAGCACGTTGGATCATCGGCGCTCTCTTCAGGAACAGCCCCGTTTGCCCTGGCTTCTTCAGTCGCGATTCTTTTCATCTCATCAGCTCTGCGAACCCTAAAGTGCTCTTCAATTTGAGGTCTGTCATAAAGATGACCATCTGATGCCACAACCGGGTCCGCCATGACTTCGCGAGAGATGGAGCATTTATATCGCCATGGATCAAGAATTCCATCTGGAACACGAGACGTCGTAGTCGAGGTCGATAGTTCTGGAGGTCGTGAGCTTTCTTCAACAGAAATTCCACCGCCTTTCGAATTTCGTATCGCCGCTGGAGTACTGCTTGAGTTGTCCGATCGCTCTTCAGTGTCCAATACAATGGGTAAAGCCTCAAAGAGGTTGTACATGGACGAATGAATGGATTCATCATTTCCGAAATCCTGGAAAGGGTACTTGGCCAGATACGCATCCACCAGGCGCTGGAATGATGAGTACTCTTTACAGTACGACAACTTGTGCTCCTCATGCGATTGTCCATGACTATCAAAGAGGAACCATCGATATCCTGTACTCGTGTAATCAGCAACACAAAGTACTGTTTCACCGGACTTGGTTAGAGTGATTGCCAATCGACTTCTCTCGACACCAAAGTCGACTGCTGCTTGAAATGCATCCATTAGACTCTGCCTCTTGTCAACCGTTCCTTGGAAAGGTAGGCCCTTCTTCACGCTCTTGCAGATATCCCGAAATGCCGCAGCTTCAAAGATTCAAAGATGTCCTTCACAGAAGCGTGCTGCTCAGACGATACAATATCTACACCGGCGACATCTCGATACAGTCGTACACCTTCACTGACCCATTCATCTAGTCTGACCGGGGAACTCATTTGTTCAAAGACGCTTTCATTTTCAGCCGATAGAATACGTACGGCAGCCACCACACATATTGCCGTACATGCCGATTGACCTCCATCCAGATTGTATTGGGATATCGAACCGTGGACGAGGATCTTTCCAGAGTGATCATTCTGTGGGGGGCGCGGTACTGCCGCGGGCTTGGAATCACTTTTAGCAGCAGTGGCATACCAAGGCCAATATGAAGAAGCAATTAACTCGTCTTCATACATTTGTGCAATCGAATCTGGAGCGAAAGTATTCGTTTCTCCGTAAGGATTTGCAAGGCAAAGTCCTCGGGGGCTATTGAGCAGCTTTCCTGAGGGGTCAGTCGGTAGAGGCCGTCGGAATGCTGCGGTCATGGGATTACTTTCGGTTGCGTACCAAGAAGGCCAAAACGAAGACTTCTGGGCTTCAGACTTCTGGCGTGCAAACGTATCTGCGGAGGAGAAGGGATTCGATACTGGATAGGGTCGTCCAACACGAGCTGGTTTAGGCGTATAGTGGGCTTTCTCGAAAGATCTTGGTTGACAAGGATCAAACGAATTTACGGAGGAGGAGGAGGGATTCGATACTGCGTAGACTTGTGCAATACAAGTTGGTGGAGGCGTATCGATGGCTTTCTCGAAAGATCTTGGATCACAAGGATCATCCATTGCTCTATATTGTGATCCGCCTTTGTTCCAAGGGACCCCGAAGAAGCTCCATGGGATATTTTCTTCTTGCTGTGTGTTGTTGGCAGCATCATTCTCGATGGGTCGTGGAAGGGAAACCAGCCGAGGAGGACCTACAAGGTGAGGCCTTTCTGGATGACTTTGAACAAGAAGTACATCGCTATCGGGTAGAAAGTTACTATCAGGGGAGGCAAGAGGAAGGAATGGATTTAGACCCACTGGGTAGACGTCGTATGCTCGGAAGAAGAAAAGAGGAGTGTTGTTCATTTCTTGGTAGGAGTTTCCGTCTTGCATCAGCCAATCACCGTGTCTTTTCTTCAAGATGATCGATAAATCTCCAAACGTAGCCTGACGATGTAAATGTATTCGGATGATCGACAAAGGTTGATGTTGTGGTAATGGCAGCATATTCGTGGAATATCCAACACTCTCACCACCGGATGGCGGGAGGAGTGTCCTCGAAGATAACCCCATCATACTACATCCCACCCTCACCTCCATTGTGACATTCGTATAGCTCATCATCGCCCCCCAACACTTTTGGATATCTCCCACGGCTGTGAATGCGAGATTCTTCCACTGGGATGTCCCAACTTGGATGGATGTTTCGCTTGTTTGTCCTACCGATATGGTGCAATGTTTGGCTTTAGGATACGTTACAATGAACGGAACTTGAAAACTCCATACCCGTGAAGAAAGAAATCGAAAACCTCTTTCTTCGTGCGATCCAAGTGGAATCCACCACGATGTGCAACAGATGTTTTCAGGTAGGTAGGTAGGTACCCTAAGGTCTTGGACGACCGTAAGATACATAGTACTTCTTCAGTCCCTGCTCGTTGAGCTGCCTCATACCTACGTCCTTCCGTCGCAAAATTTGCTGGTTTCGATCGTCTTGGTTCTCGTCTTTTTTTCATGAAGGCAAAAATTGATGATCCTTTCTACCGGTATCCTCTTTTCGATTCCTTTCTTTTCGTTTCAAGAGAGAGAGAGGGAGAGAGAGTGGGAGAGAGAAAAAAGAGAGAAACAGATTTAAGGGAAGCCCAGCGAGACGGTCGTAACGAAAACAGTAGCAACGAGACGACGACAGAGAACGAAGGATGTCTTCCTCACCCGATGCTGCTGCTGCTTCTGCGGTGACGACGAATCCGCAGCAGAATCAGAATGATCTTGTTCCCTCGGAATGGCGATGCTTCTTCGATGCCAAAACAACAACAACATCAGGAGATTCTCAGACCCTATGTAGTTTTGGTAGTCGAAGAAGGAAACCAACGACACAACAGTCTCCCTCTTCCTCCTCCTCCTCCTCCCTCGTTCCGATTGTGAATGAAGAATTTCGTTTAAGCGACTTTCAATCGGCTCCCGGGGGGAACTCAGTCATTGATCCCAAGGTCTTTCAGAAGGTCTATAATAAGGCATACTACCTTTCCTCATTACCACAGGATTTTGTTACATTCCTTTCGGTGATGGAGATCCTTCTGGGGATTATCTGGGCCACTACGGCTGTGACGGATGGTGCCGAATTTGGAGAACCTTTGGCTATATTCCTCATCGCCCTTATCATTTTTGGTTTGGAATCTTCCTATCTTCAGAATGTTATGAAACATCGGATAAAGGAATGGATTGATTCCTACAAACCCTTCTTCCATGAAAAGTATGACATCGAACTTGGTATTGACGAATGGGATACTGGTAAAAAATATTATTGGACCCGTGAACCAATCATTTATCATGGTATCTACTTACGACGTTGTCGTCGTCGTCCTCCTCCCCAACAACAACAACAACAACAAATCTCGATCGATGACGATGCTGCCCTACGATTAGTAGAAGAAGGAGACAATACTAGTCATCACGACAACAATGGAAACCAAGAGTTTGGTGCTCCCATTTTCCTCCAACAGTTCATCCCCGGAGATATCGACATTACTATGACACAACAACAACACGACGTCGATTCTATAAAGGTCGGTGCTATGACTTGGAACCTCCTTCGATCGACTCATGACGACAGGATGATGACGGAACACCGGACTGGGTGTACCATCATGTGGTATTGTGGTTGGATTCTCTTGGCACTTTGGTTATACGGAGTTGTTTGGTTTTGGCTATGGGAACAGGATTATGGAATGTCATTCCTTATGGTAGGTCCCTTCTTCTTCTTTATTATATTTCCCAAAATGGTGGATTGTGAAGAAACGTATAAGAGACAACGAATCTGTGAAGAAACAGCTAGATTGGTGACTGAATCTTCACCCGAAACGAAGGATGGTATTGATTGGGTCGTCGAATTTCATACATCATACCTTTCTGGTCGAAGATCGACACTTTCAGAACGATACATATCGACTTTGCGGAATGATACACATGGATGACTTCACCCAATCATGCCTCCTTCAAGCAACACACCGTTAGAGAAATATTTCACATTATTTGGGTTGCCCCCCCGCCAGGCCCTTTTCTTCTCCTCCTGTTTGTCAGAGGTCCAGTCAGGGGTGAGGGAGAATTCTATCTTGATTTGGTGACTTCAAGAGGTGGATGATCCATTTCCAGGGTTAAATTCATTGGTTGATTGTAGGGACTCGACGTATCGTAGTAAGCTTTTTCAGCAGTAGAATACGAAGGAACTACAGTTGAGAAGAGGCCATGTAGGTCATTTCTGAGTGGGTTCCAAAGAGTCTTTGCTCAATCGCAGTAGGAGTGACCAAGGTCGATAAGACGACTTATTTCAAAGTCACTTCTTCTTCGCTTTATGTATTGAAATCGATACGGAACATCCCCAAAATGTTAAAGGGTATTTTTGGACATTACGATGCCTTCTTGGAATTTTCTAACTTTCCTACTACTGCAGTAGGACATATTTGTTCTCGATCCCCACATATGATCTATCAACACCACTTCAATGTGTTAAAGGACTCACAGTCGTGACCAAAAGAAGCGAGAAAAAAGGAAATTTCACTAACGAGAGAAAAACATCCCTTGATTATCCCATATATTCCACTAACCCTAACCTTGAGTGTGAAGAGCCCATCCCTCCTATATCACAGAATTTCTGTAGTGCATCACGTATGATATGTGGTTTTGTGTTTTGTCCGTCTCATTGCATACAAAACCCTTTTTGAAAAAAGAAAAAAAAATACTCCATCCAACTCCACTTTGCAGACGTTATATGTATGAAGCCTTTTTCTCTCGTACTCATCGTAGTCTGAAGTATCAACTAGGATAGAAGTCGTCATCTCTCATCGAAAAATGCTTTTTCTTTTTTGGGTGTCCGCGAAAACGTCCAATGACACAACCGTTTCGTCGATTCCCAACACCCCATTTCTTCTCTACTCGTTTATACGTTTGATTCTTGAACGCTAGTATTCATGAGGAGCAACAAAGCATCTGCATCTATTCGTTACTTGTTGCTTTACGGGAACTCTCTCCAGCAACACCTTTTGAGATCCTTTCCCCTCGACTACAGTGTACCATGAAACCCATTCGACGGCACCGAGAATGATTCGTCGTTTGTTTGGTTTCACCCAACAAAGTGGTCCCCTTTGATGATAGATTGGAAAAAATCTACGGCTGCATTATAGCACAAATGCTCATTTGTGGCTAAGGGAGTGAGAACAAGGTTGTCGTCGCCGACCTCGTAACGGATATATGGTGGTCGACTCTGGGTTACAGGGACCCCTCAGTAACTCTCGAAGACTTATCCGTAAACAAAGGCGCATAAAAGAGAATCGCGGAAAGCATGAAGTAACAGTAAAGTTGTCCATTTTGTTCGCAGTCAATTGAAAGTGACTGTGAGTTGTTCACGGGGCAGTCACGATCGTCAAAACCACGATTCACAGTCATCAAGGTCGAAGGTTCCAGGACGTTCCCAGCTTCGTAGATGACAGTGGGATCATGGTATCGTAGATCCGGACCTCCAGACAAGTAAACACCTAAGCATCCACACTTTCAAAGGAGAAAGAAGGAAACCCTCCGAGGGGAGGTAGTAGTCACGAATACATCATCGTCGACGAGACTGAAAAAACGGAGGAACGAGACGATGTCATCGCATACGAATCCGCAGAATGATACAGGCAGTTATTCGGAATTCCTCCGTGACAACGACCCTGACGGACGCTGGCGGTCCTCTCGGGCGGGCTCTCGAGTTAGAGACTTTCAATGCAGTCGAGGAGGTATCTCGGTGATTGATCCTGAAGTCTTCCGTGAGATGTATGACAAAGTTTACAGCGAGTACTACAGATTATGTACCCCGTTATTACTGCTCAATTTGGCTTACTTTGTCGCGCTGTGTCTATGCTTGGCCTTCACTAAGAAAAACAGAGAGCTTTTTTTCCTTGTTGGAGTTTGGATCGCGGGTATGATCTTAATCCCCCCGAGACGACCAAAACCAAAAAGTGACATGATCAACTCCTACAAGTCTTTCTTTCTTGAAGCCTATGACATACAGCTGGATTGGTCAACGTCAGAAGGAATCTATTTCCGCCGTCCACGACTGTCAGCAGAAGAGGAAGCACTAGAAGAATACAATCGCGATACTCGAGATCTAGATCTTGCTCCCATCTTTCTTAAGGAGCTCATCCCCGGAGATATCAGCATTGATATGGGACACGACGTCGCTTCGATGCAGGTCGGTGAAAGAAGTTGGAATCTCCTTCAAGCGACTCATACAAGGATGGTGCAGGGGACAGACTGGATGGAAATGACGGCCCACTGGAGCTTTCTCTTTGTCTTTCCACTTTGGTGGTATACAATTGTTCATGCTTTTATGGGGAATCGTGTTTGTGGAATATTGGTTGGTGTTTGTGGAATATTGGTTGTTGCTTCGGGCGCTTTTCTGCAAGTTGCCCCTGATTCAGTGGCCTATTTTGGTAACAAGTACCTACGATATCGAGCCTGCAAAGAAACAGCTAGGTTGGTGACTGAAAGCTTACCAGAAGACAAGGAGGGAGTGGATTGGATTGTCGAGTTTCATACGTCGGACCTTCCGGGCCGAGGACCAAAGTACTCGAAACGATACGTATTCACCAGAAATGAAGAAGCGGTGACGACACGCAATCGTGACACTGGGAATCCAGATTCTGCTCCAATCTTTGTCTTCCACTGGATCCCCGGAGATATCAGCATTGACATGGTGGGACACGACGTTGCTTCGATGCCGGTCGGTGTTGGGACTTGGAACCTCCTTCGAGAGACTCATCGAAGGAAGATGGAGGGGCTTTGCTGGAAGAAAATTACGGCCCGCCGCGGCTTTCTCTTTGTCTTTCCTCTTTGGGTGTACGCAACTGTTGTTGCTTGGATTTGGAACCATGTTTGTGGAGTATTGGTTTACTCCTCGGGGCCTTTTCTCGCGTTTGCAACGATAAAGATGGCCGATTTCGGCACCAGATACCTAAGGCATCGAGCTTGTAAAGAAACGGCTAGGTTGTTGACTGAAAGCTTGCCTGACGAAAAGGATGGAGTGGATTGGGTAGTCGAATTTCATACGTCAGACCTCGGTGCCCGAGGACCAAAGTACTCGGAACGATACGTATTTTCAAAACCGGCCTTGCCTTCGACATCACCATAAAGACCGTCGGTGTGCGTTTCCATACATAGCCATGAACTTCTATTTTGTAGCGGTATATTACGACTCCAAGATAGAGGAGAGGAGGAGTGGCTGTGAAGCCATGATGGATTCGCGTTGTCTCAGGGGATGCTCAAAGCTATTCGTTATTACTACCGATGTGGAAATCGGAAGGATGATTCGCGTTGTATATATTCACAGACTCCTCCAAAGGTGCTTGTGCGTTGTCGATCCATCGTCATCGACCTCTCTTGTATAGATGTCGCATTCATCTGATCGATACTTTGACGGATAGGGCCGACGACATCATGATGGGGTTGATGAATGGTCAAATTCCGAATGCTACACCTTGATAGAGTCGGATATTGTTCCATAAGCATTTCTCTCATTATGTCCAACCGTGTCGTACGTGGTGGCTGGATTGAAAGATAATTGGACAATTTGAATACTTCCGAATGTCCATCTGTAAAGGTCACATTAATCTCAATACTCGATTGAGGCATATCGCCCAACTGGTCATCTAACACGTAGGGGGAACGACCAGGTTTGTTCAAATCCTTCCGTAAAACATAAATATCACAATTCTGAGCATTCCATACCGAATGTAAGGTGGTGGGGGACCAATGAAAAAGTTGCATCAGGACGAATCTCATTGTCAGACCATGTGTGACGACGACTAACGCATCGATCAGAGGATAACCATATCGTTGATTGACAGGAAGGATAGATTCATACCACCATGATTTGACTCGGTCATAGACATCAGCACCACTTTCTCCTGTGGGGAAACGATACCAGAATCGTCCGACGATACGTTGTTCCTCACGGAAACGTTCAAATTAATCTCCCTGAAGATTCCCAAATTCCTGTTCTCGTATCCGCGGTTCAATCTCGGTCCGCACAATCCGATGTTCCCATAGTCTTCGTAGGAAGAAGGAAGTTTGTATCGTCCGTTCAAAGGGTGAGACGACCAAATGGACACGTTTTAGGTTAGGTAAATTCTTGTCTCTATCATAGGCCTCAAAGATGGATCCGATTCGTTTTCCGGCACATTGGGACTCCTTGACACCTTGTTCCGATAATTCAATCATATTGTCAGCCTTTTTCCTCCACAAGGTATGATCGGCATTACTTTCACTCTCTCCATGCCGTACAAGGATGATGAGACTGGGTAAGTCATTCCGACTGTCCTGTTGTTCTTTCTTCGATGGTTGGTTGATATCCTTGGAGTCGAAGTCCTCACTGTCGTGTTCTCTTCCTCTGCTTCTAGTTTGGCTTCCTCGTGAAGTACGTAGTAT
>Ga0194115_10005175_pt1 | contig 13673 bp, 11 predicted proteins | sample TA2MahsurfametaG_3_FD_148656 | JGI IMG/M metagenome (GOLD analysis project Ga0194115, IMG submission 148656) | Freshwater microbial communities from Lake Tanganyika, Tanzania - TA2015002 Mahale S4 surface | ecosystem: Environmental > Aquatic > Freshwater > Lake | place: Tanzania: Lake...
CATTTCCGCCTTCATCATTGGCATTTTCATTAAAGGGTAACCATCTAACAATCCATTCATCGCCATCAAGACTATAATCCCCTGAACTGACAATTTTATTCTCTATTTCAAAAGTATATTTTTTTTTTGACTTCTAAAGTTACACATTTAATAAAAGCTCACTACAATCCATTCCTTACGTGAAATACAACCCCAAAAAAAGACCTTTATGAACTAAAAATTCAGCTAAACGATTTAAAGCCTATTCAGCGGTTTATGTGGGGAGATCGAGTCTGACGACTCAGATGAGTGTCAAACTCCGTCTGAGGAGACAGGGTGGGGTGACATTTCCTCTCAAACTCATCCCTATTTCTCCCAAAAAGTCCCCCTTTGATTTTTACGTATAAACCACCGTCTCCTTCTCTGCATCACATAAAGCACAAACCCAACTACAGGAACAAACAAAATCAGAATTAGATACGTAAGTCGTTGGGTATCGGTAATTCCTTTTTCACGAAATAAAAGCACGGTACCAATAGGAATTAAAAGTAAAAAAAGTAAAATCAAGCCAGGAAGAACAAAGCCCAGCGCATAGCCAAAATTATCTGTTTCTCTGACATTTCGGTAATTACTTATTCCATGCGTTTTTAGACTATCTTCCAAGGCGGAAAGCTCACTTGACCAGCGACATGCACAATAATCGTCTTCGTGGGTTGGGAATTTCTTTGAAGAGGAATGCTTGAAACGAAGTTCATCCCTATTCACTATTAAAAGGTCGGTCATTTTCTTTTCGCGTATTATGGAATAAACATCAGATTCAACACAGGGAGTTGGTTTTTTGGGTAAACAGCTAGAAAGTGGGGCCAGGATAAAAAGTAGGTAAGAGATTGACTTCATTAATTAGTTAATTTCTATTTTCTTTTCTGTTTCATTCGATTCCAAATATATTCTTTTTGAAACTTAAAAATTAATCCTAAATGAAATTGATTGGTTCTCGTGCCTAGTTCATAGCGGGCATCCAATGTAAATCTATCAATGAGAGGTAAATATACTCCAGTCATTGCGGAAACTCCATATCCTTGTCCCAAATTTAATCCCGCTCCTAAATAAGGAATTAGTCTCGATGGCATAAATCTTAAATTGATACTTCTAACGTAATTTAAATTGAAGAAAAATGAAGATGTACCACCACCGGTAAATGACGAATTAGTTTTGGGTAGATAACCCATTCTTGTAACACCATATTCCAGGGCTGAATGGGTAAATTGTTTTCTTAGACCGTAACTCCAACCATATCCATATCCATTGTTTTGATTTCCTTCGGATAAATTTAAATAATGTCCAAAAGTAGGGTGTATATAAAAATCATTACTATAGACGATTACGGCGCCAACTGCAAAAACTGCAGCCGCAATAATAGCTGCTTCAGGAGCTGCTCCAAACAAATACAAAACGTCAAGGGCACTGGCACGTTGAGGTGCATACTTATTGCAAGGATTATTTGCCAAAATATAATTTTTCCCTGAATTGTATGCATGAAATACATTCGAATTCATAACATATGCAAACTTATATCCTTCATAAAATGAACATCCTCTTTCTTCGGGAGTCCCATGATGATCCGGATTGTAAAAATTAAAGTCCCCACGGGAACTAAATTCGCGAAAAGAAGAAACTACATCCGATTGGGACATGACCTTAGTCTTTCCTAAATAAAAGCCCGCAAGGTAATCCGCATGTAATTCGCGCCACTTTGAATTTCCTGACCATCCATATTTATGTTGCATGGCATGTCCAAATTCATGAGCAAATACACCTAACAACCGTGTGTAGCTGTTACTCAAACGCGATAATTCTAACATAAGGTATTTTCCGAGGACAACTTTACCATCGCAATATAAACTTGGGCATGCAGGTGAAAAAAATGCGTTTCCACTTCTTGAAATTTCAGTGCCGAATAGGAGCTGTATTTCAACTCCAAAAAAAGATTCCAGATCCTCTTTTTGTTTAAATAAAATCTCGTCTAATTTGCGATCACCTGTAGTACTTTCCAAATACATCCCATTACTCATTGTAGGAGTAAAGCACTGAGAATAAACACTTATTGAAAAAGCAAAAATTAGAAGTAAAAAAATGCTAATATATGTAAAATTACGTAGCATAAGTTACCAAATATAGGAAAAATAACAGAAAAAATCCTTAACCTGAAATAAATCTTATTTGACCAAAAGTGAAAAACACGAACAACAAATTCCCAATGCGTTTGGATTCAGTTTTCAAGGCGAACAACACCAGGTAGAATTAGACCTTTCCCTCAAAGCTTATTTGCTCCTCAAAGACGAATATCCATTGACCATTCCCTACGTGAAATACAACCCCAAAAAAGACCTGTATGAACTGAAAATTCAGGTAAACGATTTGAAGCCTATTCAGCGGTTTATGAAGGGGATGGAAATCTAAAACTGTTATAATAATTGCTTTTATTTTTTACAAAAACCCTATCTTTAACCCGTGCCTGTCTGCCGTGGTAGAAGCGAAATCCGTGAATTAATAGAAGCCTTGGTGGCGTTTCTGCATACGCAAATGGCTGCTACCTGGCAAAGGTTTACACGTAGGATGCTTTTTTTCCATTGAAACTTACCAAGCAATAAGAAGGGCAAAGCAGGGTGAATTTTTCCTTTCATCATTTTCTAATTCTCCCAAAAACCCTATCTTTAACCCGTGAGCGAAATCCGTGAATTAATAGAAGCCTTGGTGGCGTTTCGAGATGCGAGAGATTGGCAGCAATTTCACGATTCCAAAAACCTGGCGGTGGCGCTCTCCATTGAAGCAGCTGAACTGAACGAAGTTTTTCTCTGGAAAGATGTGAAAGCTTCTGAAGAAGTGGATAAAGCCAAAATCAAAGAAGAACTTGCCGATGTGTTTGCCTATGCGTTGCTACTAGCTGAAAAACACGGACTCGACGTGAAAGAAATTGTGCTCGAAAAAATCGCCAAAAACAACGAAAAATACCCCGTTGACAAAGCCAAAGGCAGCGCTAAGAAATATGATGAGTTATGATTGTTTATCAAGGAAATAAACAGGATTTTGGTGAACATGTAATACTTAACAAGATTGATTCAGTCATCTTAGATTTTTATAAAAAAAACCTAGGACGTTCAACTTCTCAAAGTGAAATTGCTTCTTGGCGCAGTTCCATGCAGTATATGAATAATGTGTTGCTTGATCCAGAAATACCGATTGATTCAGGAGTTGTAATTGAATATCAAGTGCCACAAACCTCCAAACGAATTGATTTTATTATTACTGGTCAAAATGAGCAACAGAAAAGTTTTGCAATTCTGGTTGAATTAAAACAATGGGAAAAAGCTCAATTAACAGATAAAGACGCTGTCGTTGCTACCTATGTAGGAGGCAAGGTGCGCGAAGTGAGTCACCCATCTTATCAAGCATGGTCTTATGCTTCGTTATTGAATGGATTCAATGAGGCAGTATACACAAACAACATTCAACTTGTTCCCTGTGCATATCTTCATAATTATGCAAATGATCAAATAATTAATCATACATTCTATTCTTCACATATCGAAAAGGCTCCTCTTTTTTTGAAAGACGATGTTGCCAATTTGAGGTCATTTATTAAAAAGTTTATTCGTTTTGGAGATAAAGAGAATATTATCTTAAAAATTGAAAACGGACGAATCAAACCTTCCAAGGCATTGGCAGACAGCTTATCTCAAATGCTTAAGGGGAACCAAGAATTTATATTAATAGATGACCAAAAGGTTGTCTACGAAACGGCTATTTCGCTTGCTTTACGTTCATCTGAGTCTAAAAAAAATGTTTTGATTGTTGAGGGTGGTCCTGGAACTGGGAAATCTGTTGTTGCTATTAATCTACTTGTTGAGTTAACAAAAAAAGGACTTTTCTCACAATATGTTTCTAAAAACGCTGCACCACGAACTGTTTATGAAGCTAAATTAAAAGGTACTTTTAAAAAAACTGAAATATCAAATTTATTTAGCGGGTCGGGTGCATTTATAGCCTGTGAACAAAATAGATTTGACGCGCTAATTGTAGACGAGGCACATCGGTTAAATGAGAAATCAGGAATGTTCAGAAACTTGGGCGAGAATCAAATAAAGGAAATTATCTCTGCTTCAAAGTTTGCGATTTTTTTTATTGATGAAAATCAAAAAGTGACCCTCCAAGATATTGGACAGAAAGAAGAAATTCAAAAATGGGCTGAAAAATTTGATGCAAGTATTACTACTGTTGAGTTAAGTTCACAATTTCGTTGCAATGGTTCAGATGCATACCTGGCATGGCTAGACCATATTCTTGGAATTAGAGAAACTGCGAATATTACGTTAGAAGGGTTGAATTATGAATTTAAACTTGTTGATTCTCCACAAGAATTACACGACCAAATAAAAAAATTAAATAGCCTTAAAAACAGTGCAAGAATGGTTGCTGGTTATTGCTGGGAATGGAATAGCAGGAAAGACAGTAGATTAAATGATATAATTATTGAGGATCATAACTTTGCTGCCAAATGGAATCTTACCGAAGATGGAAATCTTTGGATCATTAATCCAGATTCTGTGAATGAAATAGGTTGTATTCATACCTGTCAAGGATTAGAAGTTGATTATATCGGAGTGATTATTGGTCCTGATTTAGTTTATGATGATGGTGAAGTAAAAGTGGATCCAACCAAAAGAGCCAAGTCGGACGCATCACTGAAAGGATATAAAACTTTGCTTACCAATGATCCTGAGAATGCGAAGCAAACAATTAAAAGCATTATTAAAAACACCTATCGAACCCTCATGACTCGCGGCATGAAAGGTTGCTACATCCATGTATGCGATGAAAAGCTCAGGGAGTATTTTAGAAAACACATTAATTTAAGTGTCAGTGAATAAGTTTCGTTTATTAGAAGAGTATTTGAGTAAACGGATGCGGATGAGCCATGTGTATCAGCCTGTGATGATAATGAAACTTTTATCGAATGAAGGAAAAGCAAAAGCAGATGAAATTGCCTTCGATTTAGTACAGAATGACTTAAGTCAACTGGAATATTACACCGAACGCGTAAATCAAATGGTTGGAAAAGTGTTGCGCAACAACCACATTGTTTCTAAAGAGAAAAATGAATATCAACTTATTGGTTTTGAGGAATTATCAGATAAGGAACGAGAAAAACTTATCGACTTATGTTCACACAAAATTAAAGAATATAAAGAAAAGAGAGGAATGCAGATTTGGGATCACAGAAGAAAAAATCGATCTCCTATTGATGGAAGTATTCGTTATCAGGTATTGAACAGAGCTAATAATGTTTGTGAATTGTGCGGTATATCTTCTGAGATTCGTGCCTTAGAAGTCGATCACATTGTCCCCAAAAATTGGAATGGCCCTGATGAACTTTCGAATTTTCAAGCCTTGTGTTATAAATGCAATACAAACAAACGAGACACGGACGATACGGATTTCAGAAATAGGATACACCTCTTTGGTACGCGCGATGAAAACTGTGTGTTTTGTAACATAAATCGGGAAATTATTTTTGACCATCCCATGGCTTATGTGATTAAGGACAAATATGCGGTAACACCCGGGCATCATTTGATTATTCCGAAAAGACACTATGACAATTACTTTGATTTGAAATCAGCGGAATTACTCGCTTTTAATGAATTAATTATTAAGACAAAAGATAAATTACTTCAGGAAGACAAGTCTATTCAAGGATTCAATATCGGGATTAATCAAGGTGAAACCGCAGGGCAAACGATCTTTCACGCCCACATACACCTTATTCCAAGAAGAAAAGGTGACGCAGAAAACCCCAGAGGTGGAGTTCGGAATGTGATTTTAGGTAAAGGAGATTATTAATTTTGCTATATGAAGGAAGTCCACGTAACAGCCGCTGTAATAATTCAAGACAACAAAATACTTTGCGTTCAGAGAAATGAAAACAAGTATGATTATATCTCTAAAAAATGGGAATTTCCAGGTGGAAAGGTGGAAGAAAATGAACAGTTAGAAGATACAATCAAACGAGAAATTCAAGAAGAGTTGAATTTAACCATCGATGTGAAATCATTTTTAATAGAAGTGAATCATCAATACCCTGACTTTAAATTGAAAATGGATACTTTTATCTGTGAAATCAACGATGGAGTATTAGAATTGAATGAACACATAGATTATAAATGGCTTTCAATTAACGAACTTTCAGATTTAGATTGGGCAGCAGCAGACCTACCAATTGTTGAAAAATTACGCTTGATTTAAACCTATGGAAGCGCTAAAACTTGCCATTCAAAATGCTGTAACTACCGGCTTCGTAGATGACCAATTTGACTCCTTTTTAGATTATAGACCAAGTATTCTTACGAATGAACCGGTTATTAACGAAAAAGTACTTTCCACAATTTTAGATGAACTTAGAACATGTGAATCCTTTTTCTTATCTGTTGCATTCATAACCTCTAGTGGTATAGGCAAATTATTTGGAACGTTATTAGAATTGAGAATCAGAGGGATCAAGGGTAAAATTCTAGTTTCAGAATATTTGAATTTTACTGAACCTGAGGCATTAAGGAAAATCTTAAAGTTATCGAATGTTGAATTGAAAATAGCAAGAGACTTAGACTTTCATTCAAAAGGATTCATTTTCACTCATAGCTCTTACTATACAATTATTATTGGAAGTAGTAATATTACAGAAGGAGCACTAATTAAAAACAAAGAATGGAATTTAAAAGTAACGGCTCACAAGGATAGTGAACTTTTTAAAAATACCATTTTAGAATTTGATAATGTATTTGAAAAATCACATCCAGTTACACCAGAGTATTTAGAAAAATATGCATTTGTATATCATTCTGAAAAAAAATTAAAACAAGGACTAAGAAAAGCACTTCTTGAAGTTGAAGAGAAAAGCATTCTGCCAAATGAAATGCAAAAAAAGGCAATTGAAAACTTACGTAATCTGAGGGAATTAGGCAAAAATAAAGCTCTTCTAGTTTCAGCAACAGGTACAGGAAAAACCTATTTGTCTGCTTTTGATGTGGCACAAGTTAACCCCAAACGCATGTTGTTTTTGGTCCACAGAAGAAATATTGCACAAAAGGCAATGGAAAGTTATCAATCCATATTACCTAATAACAAGGAGTTTGAACTTTATTCGGGTTCTACTAAGGACACAAATGCAGATTATCTCTTTTCAACGGTTCAAACATTTAGTAGAGAGGAACATTTGGCTAAGTTTCCTCAGAATTATTTTGATTACATCGTAATTGACGAAACTCATCGAGCAAGCGCTTCTAGTTATCAAAAAATAATGAATCATTTCAAACCAGCTTTTTTACTTGGGATGACAGCAACACCAGAGAGAACAGATGGACTGGATGTATTTGCGCTTTTCGATTACAATATAGCTGCTGAAATTCGCTTGCATGATGCATTGGCAAATGACATGTTAGTACCTTTTCACTATTATGGTATTGCCGACATAGAAGTGAATGGTAAATTACTGGATGAAACCGCTACCATAAATGAATTAAATAGACTTGACAGAGTAAATCACATAATTGAAAATATTAATCTTTTCAGCACGGATGACGGAATAAGCAGAGGTTTAGTATTCTGTTCACGACAAGAAGAATGTCTGTTCCTAGCGGATGAATTCAATAACAAAGGTCTTCGTTCAATAGCATTAACTGGAAATTCAACGGAGGAAGAACGATCTAAAGCAATAGATTTACTTGAAACAGACGATTTAGATATTAAGTTAGATTATATTTTTACAGTTGATATTTTCAATGAAGGAATAGATATCCCAAGAGTAAATCAAATTGTAATGTTAAGGCCAACTCAATCGGCCATCATTTTCGTTCAACAACTAGGTCGCGGATTACGGAAAAGAGAGGGAAAATCATACGTTACAGTTATTGATTTCATCGGTAATTATCAAAATAATTTCTTGGTTCCAATTGCTTTATTTGGTGACAAAACCTACATAAAGGATAACCTGCGAAAACTAGTTCATCGCCCAGAAAAGTCAATAATTGGAGCATCTACTATCTATTTTGATAGAATTGTCAAAGAGAAAATTTTCCACTCCATCGATACCGGGAAACTTCAAGAAAAAAGAAGACTGGTTGAGGATTATAAAATTTTGAAAGGTAAAATAGGAAGAATTCCTGCCATGTTGGATTTTTTAGAACATGGTGAAAGGGACCCTTATCAATACATAACTCATTATAATTCCTACTACTCATTTTTACTTGGAATGAAGGAGGATATAACATCAATTGATGATTCAACTTCTCAACTTCTTACTTTTCTTTCCAAAGAGATATTAAACCCAACTCGTTTTCTGGATATACATTTATTCAAAACAATTCTAACTCAGGAACGAATTTCAATAACCGAATTTCAAACACTATACGAAAATGAAACTTCAATAAAATTTGAGATTAAAACGCTAGAGCATGCTTTGCATGTAATCAATGGACTTTTCCATACAATGCCAGTCAATAAGAAAATGGTAAAGGTTGGAATCCACAAAAACTATGAATTAATTAAACTAAATAACGAACGTCTAGAAATAGGTCAAACGTTAAAGAAATTAGTCTCTATTTCAGATATCAAAAATTACCTATTAGACCTTTGTCACTATTCATTAAATACAATTTCAGCGAAGAATCAAGAATACGTTAAGAATGATTTTATCTTAAACAATCGATACTCAAGAAAGGACGTTTTCAGAATTCTTCAATGGGATGAAAATCCTGTAGCACAAAATGTTGGAGGATATATGGTCGAGAAGAATCAAAGAGACTGTGCTATATTCGTTAATTATCACAAGGAAGATGATATTTCAGAATCAACCAAATATCATGATAGATTTACTTCTAGAAATGAATTTATTTGGATGTCAAAAAACAAGAGAAAACTCAATTCTCCTGATGTAAACGACATATTATCACAAACGGAAAACCAAATGCGTATTCCTCTTTTCGTTAAGAAAAACAATTCAGAAGGAGTTGAATTTTATTATTTAGGAAACATACATGTACTAAAGAATTCTGCAATCGAAAAATACATGAATGACGCAAATGGAAAACAAGTTTCGGTAGTAGAAATGACATTTTCACTTGAACATCCAGTAGAAAAATCCCTTTACGATTATCTTGTCAATTCGAATTGATGAAAATTATTAAATGTTCTAGATTATCTAAAATCGATTTAGCTTTTTAGGGTGTCGGATAAGTCTTTAAAATCTTGAAGCCTCTTTATTTTTTTAATACCTTTGAAAAAGTAAAAAGTATGAGTAATTTATTTTGAAAAGCCCTGATAATTAACAGATAAAAATAACAATTAACTAAAATGAAAAATCTTATAAGTTTTGGAATAATATCAATTCTACTTTTCTCTTGTGGAGGTGGTAAAACTGAAAAACCAAAGGATGAATGGTACGTTGGTGGAACTTTGCATAGAAGTAATTTAAAAACCTGGAGTTCTTCTACAGAAAAAAATAAATTAGCTACTTGTGCAGATTTCGTAGCTAATGTTAAAGATTATCAAGGTGATATGACTAAAATGAAATCTGATGCACTACAAGTTTTAAATTGTATCGAAGAAACTGCTAAAGAGCCAAAGTTATCTGATCAGAAAACAAGCGAAATTGCTGCCACTTGTGTTTTGCTATTAGGTATTGCAAAATAATTATGCCAACCTAGATAGAAGGTTATCAAAAAAGATTAATCTGATTTGATAAAATTAATAAAGTACATAATTTAGTACCGCTAAATGTTTTGTAATCAAAGTAGTTACTAATTACAAAATTCACTTTATCATTGACAAATCTAAGTGAATATCAATTCACAACTGATTGATACTTCATAAGTCTTTAGTTTTAATCCAGATGTAAGCGAAAAAATGGTGTATCTTAGTTCCTCAATTTCCAAATTGGGAGAAAGAAAATTTGGCACATTGGCACAACAAAAATTTAGTAAACGATAAAAATGGCTTCAGGTCTTAAACTTGGTATCACAACAATAGAAGATTTGTTGTTGAAGAATAGGATTACGCGCGATGATTCTAAAAATACCATCGAAAATATTACATTGCGTATCCCCAACTACCAACGACCCTATAAATGGACAGCCAAAAATGTAATTCAGTTGCTGGATGATATTATCGATGCTCGAAACCACAAGAAGGAGATTTATCGTGTTGGCACACTGATTCTTCACCAGGATGAAGAAGACCAATCCTTGTACAACATCGTGGATGGGCAACAACGAACCATTACCTTTTCCTTGCTTCTCTTTGCCATGGGTGTAAGTGAGATTCCCTTTTTAGAGCAACCGCTTTCGAACAATTCTTTGAATGATCGAAACATTCGCGCAAACTACAGAGCGCTTGAGAGACGGTTGGGGAATATCGAAAAATCAGAATACACCGACCTTTTAACCTACATCAAGTCAAACTGTGAGTTGATTGTGGTAATTACTAAAGATATCTCAGAAGCATTTCAGTTTTTTGATTCACAGAATGCGCGAGGAAAAAAATTGTACCCACACGATTTATTGAAGGCTTATCACTTGCGGGAAATGAATCATTTAAAAGCCGCTGAAATTGAAGATGTAGTTAAAGTTTGGGAAGAGTTAGATCAGAAACAACTTTCCCTTTTGTTCAGCGAGTACCTCTATCGCCTCAAAGAATGGTCAAAAGGAAACAAGGCATGGGAACTAAATGAAAAAAACATTCACCTCTTCAAAGGGTTGGCAAAAAAAGATACGTATCCATTCTCTCAGTATTTTAAAGGGGCTTACGCCTATGCGGAAATGATCAACCAATCGCGTCTTCCTGCTGTTACGGGAACGACCAATTTGAAACCTTTTCAATTAAATGCTCCGATAATTTCAGGTAAACCCTTTTTTGAATTTACCAAGCACTACTATGAAATCTTGAAGGATGTTCAAGACAATAGCAAATACGTTGGTTATTTTATCAATGATAATTTTATCGTTAAAACCCTCGACCTGCGGAAATACAAACAGGGAGTTGGCAATGGTATCACTCGTTTACTTTTTGACACCTCTATTTTGCTCTATGTAGACAGGTTTTGTCCCGTTCATCCCTCCGCTACTGATTTGAAAATGCTCGATCAATTTGTAGTTCTTGCTTTTATTTGGGCCTACTCACTTCGAGCTCAATATACAAATTTGGGTTGGCAATCGGCTCAAAATTACATCTTAGGAAATGAGGACGTAATTAATTCCTTAAACATGTATAAAACGGTACTGGAATCTGATTCACCGACAAATTTATTCAGCATTCTTTCCGATAAATTAACGGTTTTACCTCTAGATGTGAAGGCAAATAAGGAAAATTTGGATGAACAAGATGCTTCTGGGATTTATCAGAACTACTTGTACTTTTTTAAGTTGAACAAATTCATAGAAATAAATGAGTAAATCGGATCTACCACTGAAAAACATGACCATTGGTGAAATTTACAATGGTACGAAGGCTACTTATGAAGTTCCGATTTATCAACGGAATTATGCTTGGCAAAAGGACGAAATTGCAACCCTCATTCAAGACGTTTACGATTCGTTGATCAATAAGAAAGAAACCTATTACATTGGTACGCTCGTTTCGTTTCATAAAGGCGATAGTGTATTTGAAGTGATTGATGGACAACAGCGCTTGACAACCATTAATTTGGTGCTTAAAGCTCTAGGTATTAAACTGAATAACAAACTCACGTATAGAGCACGAAAGAAATCCAATGACAGTATTGAAAGCATTCCCCATTTTGAGATAGAGAAAAAAGACCTAGGAATAGTCAATGGCTTCAACTATGCGGGGGATGCCATCAAGGAAATCGTGCCCCAAAATGATAAAGCGCGTTTCAGCTCCTATTTCTTAAACAACGTACAAATCATACATTATCAGGTTCCAAAAGATGTTGACTTGAATCATTACTTTGAAATTATGAATTCAAGAGGAGAACAATTGGAAAAGCACGAAATCGTCAAGGCACGGCTAATCGAGAAACTTACGAGCGATGACGATAAAGATAAGTTCAACCAACTGTGGGAAAATTGCAGTCAAATGAATGTGTACATTCAGCAGAAATACAATGATGAACGTCTTTTTGGAACTAACCACTGTGTATTTCAACTGTGTGATTTTAATGCACTTCCAAAGTTGGAAACAACAACAAGTGATGCAGTAGCCAAAAGCACAATTAAAATCAGGGAAATATTGTCTTCATTGGGAACAAGCAAAACTGAAACTAAATCTGAATCAATTGATACTTTTCAGCCCATTATTGATTTCTCAAATTTCTTGTTGATCGTATTGAAACTCACCCGCATGAGGCATCAAGAATTTGATCCAATTAAATACAATTTGGACGACAAAGATTTGTTGAATGAATTTGATACTGTTCATCGCACTGGTAAATTAACTGAAGAATTTGCAAAAGAATTTGGATATAATCTATTAAAATCCAAATTCTTACTCGACAATTACGTTGTGCATCATTCAAATGAGGAAGATTCGATGGATAATAATCCTTGGAAGTTACAGCATTGGTATAAGGAAAAAGATAAAAAAAGCAGCTACTTGAAAAATATTGCAGGCAAGGATGAGGATGATAACCAAATTCAGTTGGTGCAACTTCTTTCCATGTTTGAGGTTTCATTTACGGCCAGGCAGCGTAAAAACTACTTGTTCTATTGTTTATTTTATTTGTTTGGTATAAAGGATGCTAAAGAAATAGATGTTCCTAAGTATAAAACCTTTGTCAAGGAATTAGCCGATAAATACCTGAAGGATGTTTACCTAAGGGAAGATAATCTAAACGAAATCAACGTTCCTAAACCGGGTTCGTTTGATGCTTCAATACTTGTGAAGGATGCAGAAAACAACTGGACACTCGACGTAGAAACAAAAAATGAACAGCTTGATTTCAACGCTATTTTTGGTGATGGGTCCAAAATTTCGAAAGGAATCCCATTGTTTGTTTTTAATTACTTGGATTACCAAATTTGGAACTATTATTCAGTGAAATTACGAGGAGATACTGTCAAAAACGAAGTTAAACTAACTGATTTTTTTGCTAGTTTAGGATGTTCCAAATTCGATCTAACTATTTTTAATCATTTCTATTTCTCACGAACAAGACGAAGTCTAGAACATTATTTTCCTCAGGCCAATGCTAATGGTTTAGATGATTTACCAAATCAAGATCAAATCAATTGCTTTGGCAATTACGCTATGATTGGAAGTGATGTAAACAGTTCGGCTTCTAACTGGAGCCCTCGTGTAAAGAGGGATCATTACCTCGATGCAACAGGAAAAATAAGACAAGTCAGTGTGGCCTCGCTGAAATTTCTGATAATGCTTCAAAAATGCAAAGACAATGCAGATATACGGGAGGCAGGAAAGGAATGGATTTTTGAAGATATTGAAGCACACCAACAACTGATGGTAACTATTATGTTGGCTTCACATGCAAAGGGCACATTGGCAGAAAAGTAAGCACAGATAAAAACGCCATCCTTAACCAAAATCAGTCACGTTATAATTACCAGACGCGGGAGAAGTATCGAAAGAAGAAAGATTGAAGGTACTTTTTTGCAGCCAAAACCGAAAGC
>Ga0194115_10005183_pt1 | contig 13661 bp, 22 predicted proteins | sample TA2MahsurfametaG_3_FD_148656 | JGI IMG/M metagenome (GOLD analysis project Ga0194115, IMG submission 148656) | Freshwater microbial communities from Lake Tanganyika, Tanzania - TA2015002 Mahale S4 surface | ecosystem: Environmental > Aquatic > Freshwater > Lake | place: Tanzania: Lake...
AATTTTATTGACTAAATAACATAAAAGGCTTAATGTTAATTAACTATTTATTTTTTTTCATAGTTATCCTTTAAAAATAACCTTCATAGTTGGTTTAACTATGCACTAGCCCCGACCACATGACGGGGCTAGTCTTTAAAAAAACTAATCTTCGTCGTCTAAGTTTTCTTTTTCCTCGGCTGCTGATTCAAGTTCATCAACTTTGTCTCTTAAAGATTCAAGATCCTCGTTCATTCGATCAATAATATCTTGAATTGTTTCTTTTTTCTTTCCCATATCTTCCTCCATTTTTTTTTAAGGTGAAAATTATCTCACCTAAAATTCATGGGATCAAGCAATGCAAGATACAAAAACCATTGAAATTAATGCAGTTGTCGCATCTTTGACTGAATTACGTAACGATTCTAATCTCTTTCTATGATATTTTCTTGATTCTAAATCAACGCATTTTTTGTAAATAAGATATTGCTTGTAATACTTTGCCCAAGCAATTTGACGTTCATTAAATTTTATTTTACCAGTTTTATACGATTCACAGTATTTTTCTCTTACGTGATCTGGATCATAACCTCCCCAATAACATACTTGTTGGAAGTCATCAGCATTATTTACAATCCAATTATGGGCGTTGGTTTTATTAATACTGGATTTTCGGTCACTACTAATGGTAAATGTATCATCTAAAGCATTATGGAGCACACCCCGCCATAATTTTTCTTCTGGCTGTAAGTGTTCTGACTTAAGTGTGATTGTAGCAAATTCAGTGCCCATAAGTCTTAATAAGATAACTGAGTAAGTCACGGTGGTATAAAACTAATTCTGGTTTAGCTTTTTTAGAGTATAATCTCTCATATTCGTCATGAACCTGCTCTAGCATAAGAGTTATTTGCTGTCCATTCCTACGGCTTTGTTCAGTATTCATGATAATTAATTTATCAATTATATCCATGCATATATGATAAGCCTTACGCCAAAGTTTTTCCACCCTTAATCACTTTCAGTTTTAAAATTTTATTTTTTTCATCAATTTTTTTTTTATGATAATGTTCCCAAAAAGCACTAATATCTGGTAATAATTGTGCGTCAAAGGTTTTTTTGTAGCCAAATGTAACACCACAATGTAATTGAAAGATAGTTCCAGTTATTAATTTATATTCTTCAAAAGTTAATTTTTGAGCAAGAAGTTTAAAAACTTCGTGTAAATCGTTAGTGTCTTTTTCTTTTTTGGACATACAGATACTCAATTAATTTAAGATATTCTATTGGATTTGCATCTGTTGCCTGGTATCTGTTGTATTTTAGGTGACCTTCACCACCGCAATTTTGACATGTTGCGGTTTCACCATGTAAATTTGATGGATCTAATCTAGTATATCCATTGCCTTTACACACCGCACAAATCAAAAAAGATGTGTCACTTTTTTTGTTTTGAGAAAAAAACTTTTTAAAAAATTTAATCATTTTTTTAATAAGACTAAAATTATTAAGATTAATAAAATTGCAGCTATGCTCAACGTAAAACCTAATTCTGAAAAAATTTCAACCATAAAAAGCTATTATATTTAATATCATCATGACCCAACATGTAATAACAAAAACAGCCCAAATCTTTCTCTCGTTATTAAAATTCATTTTTTCTTTTTTTTTATAATTTGGCCTAAATAATTTTTATATAAATCAAATCTATTCTTACCATCAAAATAATAACCATCGTATGTAAGTTTATTTTTTTTATTTTTTCTCACGGTGATTACCATTTAATAATTTCTTTTTAAAAGCTTCTATCGTTAAGTTTAATTTTTTAGCTTGAAACTCACAATAATCATTTACAAATTTAGAGATCATTGCAGCTGGAGCTCTATATTTTTTATCACAAATCGCTTTTAATAAATCGTAATCAGATTTTTTAACAGCAACACTTTTCCATTTTGTTATGTCCATAAAATTAAAAGATTAAATAAATTAGGGATCCAAATAATACCAAAGCTAGTTTTGGAAACGCTGTTAATAAAAGAACGCTAATTATTATTATGTGAATCATTTTCTTCCTCTCTACTTTTTATCTCTGTGCTTACTAAATGTCTAGCATGATCTGCGCCTATTGGACTAAATTGAAAATTTGAATCTTCTACATTCAATTTTAAATTGTATAGCTTATCTACACCATCATTAAATTCTTTACTATCCCAAATTGTATTTGATGAATTATCATTTAATGTAATAGAAGATAAAATTTTATCTACCTTAATAATATATTCTCTAAAAAATAAACTTTTACTTTTTAATTTTAAATTCATTATCCCATTTATATAAGATATGCACAATAAACTGTCAATAGATAAATTATGTTATAATTTTTAAATGTTCAAATCTTTAATATTTGTTTTTCAAATCTGTATATTGGATAATTCTTCACCTTTAGGATTTTATTGTTTACATTTATTAGAAAATCCGCTAACAATCTATGACACTTACAAAGACTGTGATATTTCTGCAACAAAAAAAGTTAATGAAATCAATGATATGTTGAAAAAAGATGGTAAACAAGCAATTCATTTGAGTTATATTTGTCTCGATATAAAAAAGTACAAAAATAGTTGATAATCAATATCTTAATGTGATAAGATAATCTTATGAAGTCTTATCGTTTTTTAATTCGGTATGGTGGCTTCAAAATAGACCACACATTTAAATCCGAAAACGATGAAAAAGCGAGGAAAGATATCACAACTGAACTTTTATCTGGCCGTGGTACGTGGTGCGAGGAACTAGGTACAACACCAAGTAAAATGTTTATAACGTTTGAAGAAGTGAATGTCACTTAACAATGAGACTGAACTGTTAGCCAAAAAAATGAGTTTGGAATCGCAGTGGAATATGTCATTTGCAGAAAACGGTATAGAAACTTTTAGCATGTATAAAATAGATCAAGAGCTGAAAGAAGTCAAAAGACAAATCAGAGATCTAAGTTTGTTAAAAATGAATATGAATTATACCGTTAACGAGGAAGAAAGAATAAACGAAAGCGGTTGTTAACTTAACACGCCTTCTTTTAACATATGGAAATTTTTTTCCGTATGTGCAATGAGGTCGTCTTCAAATAAAAAATTCCAATCGGTAATAGTTTTTTGATTTTTGTGCATATTCCAAATTTTTTCACCTACCTTTTTTAAAAATTCTACCTCATCATCATTAACAATCTTATAGAACAAACTTCCAGCAAATTTATTCTGTAATAAAATGTTAAATCTATTTTTACCATGAAGTAATTCATTTTTATTATTAATTATCATTGGAACTAAAAGCCCATTTGCTTTCATATCTCTATGAATACTTTTTTTAATAAAATGATAAGGTATTTTATTGGTAACTATGTCATCGAAATATCTAACAACTAATCGTTGCGGAAAAATTTGATACATAGGATGTACGATGATCCGTGAGGCGTAGTCCGTTGTTTTAAGTAGCTTGTCCAAAGTCATCTCCTAATTTTATATCAACTACACTTGGGACTTTAAATTCCATACATTGTTCCATAATTTTTGCAATTTTTTTTGCTTCTTCATTGTCTTTTACATTAAAACATAATTCATCATGTATTTGTAAAATAGGCAAATATCCATCCTTATAACAACTTACAATTGCTTGTTTAGTTTGGTCTGCGGCACTGCCTTGGATTAATCTGTTTAATGCTTTATAAGTCATAGCTCTTTTAATGTTATCCTTACCATATTTTGCTACTGCATTTTCAAAAGTTTCTGGAATATGCAAACCCCAATCTTTAGTTTCCCATAAGTCAAATCTGCACTTACGACCTTTTTTGGTTCTTATTGCACCTTCATCGTTGGCTTTTTTCATACACCTATCAGATAATAATTTTACAAATGGAACTTTTCTATTATATTTTGCTATTAAAGATTCTGCTTCTTCTTTTGATAATCCTAAAGAGTTAGCAAGTTTGTTTTTACCCATGCCATACATCAATCCCAAACCAATGGTTTTGGCTTGTGACCTATCAATACCAACCAAATCTGCAATTGTTTGATGAAAATCAGCATTTGCATTTGCATATGCTTTAACAAGATCCTGAGATCCTTCGTAACCATCCCCAATTGATGATGCGTAGTGTACAACCATTCTAGGTTCTTGCTGTGAATAGTCAAAAGAACCCCATTTACAGTTTTTTTCTGGTAAGAAAAGACCTCTAATTTTTTTAACAAACTGCTTATTACGGGCTGGAAGCTGTTGTAAGTTAGGACTAGACATAGATAATCGACCAGACACCGTTCCTCCATTATCAGATCGTAATTGATTTATCTCAGCATGTATTCTGCCATTATTTTGATATTTCATAATTGAACTTAAAAAAGTACCATGAAATTTATTTATCTCTCTTGCTTGAACAATTAATTTAGATATTTTGTGTGGTGAATTATGTAACCAATTTTGAGTGAATGATGGTTCACCGCTTTTTTCGGTTTTGGGGTAGGTTATTCCTAATTTGTCGAAAGCGCCCGCAATTTGTCTTGCGGCCCAAATGTCTATTTCTTTTCCTGTTAATTTTTCTATTTCTAAAAGTATTTTTTTTTCTTGTTCCACAAATTCTTGTTGCAATATTTCTGCTTTGGGTACATCAACCCGAACCCCCTTCTGACGCATCTTAACAAGTATAGGCAACAAACTAGATTCTAATTCCCAGATAGTCTCTAAGCTTTGATCTCGTATTTCAAATTTTAATCTTTGCCATAGTAGGTACGTGAGCCGTGCGTCTTGCTCCGCGTAGTATCCTACGTGTTCAGCTGGTAGCTTCCACATTTCCATTTTTGGATCGACTCCATGATCTTTCGCTGCCTCATTTAAATCTGTCTCTGCTTTTATTTCTCCCAAATAATCTTTGGCTAATGAATTTAATGAATAGGTGTATCTATTCTCATTTACAATTGCAGCAGCTATCATAGTGTCTACAATTTCACCTTTTACCTCAATACCTAAAGATTCTAACCAACCCAAATCATATTGTGCGTTATGAAATATTTTTGTGTTTGGTAGTGAACAAATGTGCTTCATGTATTTAATTACTTGTTCCTTAATCATGTTGCCACCACCGTAATGACCAAAGGGATAATATCCCTCCCAACCATATACAGCTACTGCAAAACCAATTATCTCACCATTTTTTGTTGCCCAACCAGATCCTAGTGATTGATTTAATCCTTCATCTTTTGTTTCTAAATCTATAGCTATCTCTGGATATTTAGATAAGTCCTTATATTCGTGAGGAGTAACCCACATTTGTTTTTTAAAATTCATAGTGAGTTGTAAACTAGTCATTTATAGTCTCTTTCTTTTATCATCTCTAAATAATGTATTGCTTTCTCTATATCCTTTTTACCATCCTTATCTTGGTGTCTGCAAACATATTTGATAACATTACCCTCTGCAAAAAGTAATTTGTTTTGATTTATGAATTGAGCGGGTTGAATAGCATATTTTTTATAATGTGTCCCACCAATTTGTTTTTTAAAAAAAATTTTATTTGTCATTTGTTTCAACATCTCTGATAGCTAATGCAATTTGTCTTGCAATTTGCGGAACAATTGAGTTGCCAAGAGCTTTTATTCTATTGGTTCGATCTTTGTCCAATGCTGTGGATACCCCATCAGGAATTCTACAAATTCTGGATTGAGCTTCCCACCAGGTGAGTTGTCTCTTAATACGTATCTCGCCATCGTCGTTTGTGCTTTGTCCCCCAAATTCCAAGTTTTGTTGAAGTTTATGTCTTTGTGATCCCTCGCCATCGGAGTCGGATATATTTCTAAGGCTATTTTCTCCTCTAATTTTGATTTGTATTTGTTTCTCTTCGCTATCGTCTCCATGTTCTCCGTCATAGCTGCCGATGCTCGTGGAGTTGGATACATCTCTACCGCGTCTCTCAATTTTACTCCCCATCTTTCTCCCTTCTTGTTTTCTCTGAAAAAATGACCATTCTCCAATTTGACATTCTTCGCTCTCCCTCCCTCTATATCTGATACTCTTGGAGTTGGAAACATTTTTACTGTGTCCGCTAAATTTAAACTGTGAGAGTTTTTCCCATCCTTGGTTAGTCTCCTCCCTTTTTCTAAAATTATTTTTGAATGCTCTATTTCTTGTGTTGTCGGAGTTGGAAACATTTTCACTGCCATCGTTAATGGAAGCCCCCCTTGTTTGTATTTCTTTGTTCTCTCCGAGACTGAGTCTTGAGTTGGAGTTGGATACATTTTGATTTGTTCCTTGCCCTCCATCAGTTCCTTTAAACCCCTTCCATATCCCTCTCTCGTTCTGCCTGGTTCTTGAGATCTGGGCGTCGGCAGCCATCCGTACAATCTCATTGTTTTCTCGTCTACTTGCTCCCTTAAATTGGCTGGTTTCGTTCTTCCTTTGCGATGACCCTTCATTAATTTCTCTGTCCCCTCCTTTGATCTTGGGGGTAATGAATCCATTGTGTTTGGAGTGGCCAATAATCCAAATTCGTTTTCTTTGATGCCAAGCACCGACGCCTGCAGCTGGAATAACAAGACATTGGACTTCGAAACCCTCTCTTTCCAAATCAGTTTGCACCTGTCTGAGCACCATGCCGTTGTTGATGTTAATAAGGCCCTCAACATTTTCACCAACAAACCATCTGGGTTTGCACTCTGATACGACTCTAATAGTTTCATCCCAGAGATATCGATCGTCATCCTTTCCTTTTCTTTTTCCCGCGACACTGAATGGCTGACATGGGAATCCTCCAGTAATGACATCTGCTTCATAGTTTGATCCATTTATATTCCTAATATCTTCTTCAATTGTAACATCTCTCCAATGTTTTCTTAAAACTTTTTGACAAAACTTATCTTTTTCTACAAAACAAATTGTTTCAAAAAAACCAGTGCTTTCGAACCCTAAACTAAAACCACCTATGCCAGAAAATAAATCTAAAAGTTTAAATTTTTTCATTATTTTCTTGTAAAAAAACTAGGTAGTCTTTACCAATAGGATAGTTATACTTATGATCAGTACTAAGCAAGTGAATTGTATCTTTTGCTCTAGTTACACCCGTGTAGTACACTCTACTTTCATCTGATTTTTCCGATTTGTTTTTGTTATTGTAATCTGATAACCAGTTAGCTTTAGAATAAATTAAAACGTTATTTGCTTCACCTCCTTTTACAGAGTGAATAGTATCAATTATGATGTTAGGCTCACCATTTAAAAAACTTTGGCCATATCTTTTTAATAATCTTATGAAGTATATGATTTGACGTGGTGTAAAATTACGCTTTAAAACCCAAAACCAAGCCTTTTTTTCGCATTCTTTTGATATGTCTAGCCCTGCCCACTCCCTAAGATCATTAAAGTCAAATTCTTGATAATCTGGTATATTTAACCAAAATTTTTGAGTTCTATAATCTGGATCTTTTAATTCTCTCAAATATTTGTACAGGTTTTCTGCCATTTTTTTGTCAATCTTTCTGCCATTTGTTAAAGAAGTCCATGCTTTTATGGCTTCCCATTGCTTTTGATCAAATGATTTTCTACCTTTATTATCTGAAAAATATAACCCAGCGTCTTTTGCAAGTAATTTAAGCTCGTTTACAGTCTTATGTATTCTACCTAATACATACCAAGTGCCTTGTAGTGCATGAAAAGGCACCTCTTTAAAATTTAAATATCTTGCAATTTTTCCATTTGAATCATTATGTAAATAATTTTTTTCTTCACTATTAATTATGCCTCGTCTAATTATCTGAGAGAAATTATAGATGGCTTTTCCAAATCTTTGAGTTTTACGTAGCACTATCTTCCTACCAGGAAAAAACTTTGTAAAATATTCTGGGTTAGCTCCATTCCACCTATAAATTGCTTGGTCATCGTCACCAGCTAAGTATATTCTTTTTACATTATCAACCATTTTATAAATGACTGACCATTGTAAAGGAGTAAAATCTTGTGCCTCATCTAATATTAATATATCTAAGGGTGGAAAATTTACTTCATGAATTGCTCTTTCAATCATATCTGTAAAATCTATAAATGAATTTTCTCCGCCCGATTTTTTATATTTTTCATAAACATCAATCTTGCGTTTAAATACATCTAAAGCTTCCTTTTTATATGTTTCTAATTTATAAACTTTAATTGGGTCTTCCATCATGTTTCTAGCTTTATCATAAATTGCTAGTGACCAATCCTTATAAGAAAAATTATCTTCATCAATTCTGGTGTCGTTTGATCTAATAATTTTATTTTGTATTGCAAAATCAAGCATGCAGTCTTTTGTGTCAAAGACTTCCTCCTCAAAATATCTTCTACAATAAGAATGTAATGTTCTAAATCTATTAAAATCTTTAAATGTGTATTGTGGAAATGATAATAATGCTCTATCTCTAGCAGTATTCACAGCTTCATTCGTAAAAGAAATGAAAGCAATGTTATTAGGATTTATGTTTCTGCGTAATGCTCCTTTTAATACTCTTTCAATTAAATTATGTGTTTTACCAGTGCCTGGCGGTCCAAATATTTTAATTGTTTTTTTCTTGAGTACTTTCTGTTTTAGGTTTTCTAAATTTTTCGTGGTACTCATTATCCATCTCTGTTAAAACATTTTTACCATTTTGTTTTTTATCATGTTCTGCATCTTCGTTAATAAATGGGTCTTCTACGCACCATAAATTTTTTACTCCATCAATATAAGGTATTTTTTTACAATTTAAAAATAACATAGCCTCCTTTGCAGAGTCAAACAAATGCACAGCATTTTTTTTATACCATGTATAAAAAGTTGTTTGTTTAAAATAAACTAAATTAGTATTTTTTAATTTTATCACATAACCTTTACTTGCGTCTTCAATTTTGCTTTGCTCCCAATTCTTATCAAAAAAATCTCTCAGTGCTGCCATTTTAACTTCATGGTTTACTTCTGCTTGTGCTAAATCTTTATGCTCATTAGCTCTACTAACAATACCGCTCATTAATAATTCAAAAGGTGCTGGCCCTTTTTTTGATTTTGGTAATGTAATCCAATAGATCTTATACTTCATCAATCTTCGACGCCAAGCTGATTCACTATCCATATCAGTTGGAGATGTAACAATGTGTTGTCCTTGGTAATCAAATTCGTAAAATGTATCTTTAGGGCTAATTGAGTAAAAAATATTTGTAAATTCATCAATTATATCTGGTATTTCATCCATAATTCCTAATTTTCTTTGTTTACATAAATGCTGATTGCAAATAGGTGTCATATCCCCATGTTTTGGGGGACATCTGTAGTTATATTGTTTTTTGTGGACTGACTCGGCTAGACTATCTACTTCATTTAAATCCATAGGAGGATTAAAAATTTGTGAATTTCTTCTTCGTAACATTTCTTTGAAAGTTTTTAATGTCAAAGTATTGTCTGATTTTTTCATCTCAAGCACAGCAACATTGAAAAGATAATTGTTTCTGCTTCCCTTACCATTAATACCTTCTTGTATTAATTTTTGTACGCATGGAGGGTATTCTCTCCACAAACTTTCAGCTTCATATTCTTGTATTTTAAATTTTTTAAAATCTAATAAACTAATTTTTTTTTGTTCTGCTAAATCTAAAAAAGCACCTATCATAAGTGGGACATTATTATCATCGTAAGCGTATTCTGTAGTAAATTCCATTTTTGTATAGGGCATTCCTACAGCTTTATTACATGGAAAAATTTCTTTAGATAAAAAATATTCTTTATTTATTTCTTCAAGTCTTTGTTTTACTAATTTTACATCTACCCATTCGTTAAAAAAAATAAATAAATGTAATCCCCCAGATTTAGATTTGACTGGAACTAAAGGTAAATTATAATTTTTTATTATATCAACGTATTTTTTTTCTGAGTAATCTTTGTAATTTTGTGGGTCAATGTCTATACAACCCCATTTGCACTTATCTTGAAATTCTGGTCTTAAGCCTATAATTTTTTTACCGTCTAAGTGTTCTCTCCATAAAGATTCAGTGACTGGTTTTGTTACTGTAATATACTTAGCCTCTCGCTTATTTCTATCTGGATCGAGGTCACCAGTAATAGTGACCTCGATATACTGGGTTAAGTCCCCAGTAAAAAGATTGAAGAGTCTACCTTCCATTAAAAGGGAACTGATTCTGTAGGTGTAGCCTCTATTATTTCATCTTGATGAAACTCTACTTTGCCAAATATGTCGGACTTTTTAGCTCCTTCATAAAAACCTTTTGAAGCCTCTAAAGCTTGTGCAAATTTAGGATCATCTAAATACTTGTCAAATTCTACAACCCAACCATACCAGGTATTGTTAGAATTTGATTCTTTTGTTGTAGTTAGTTTGTAAGTGGTTGCCCATGATGGTGGAGTATAAAAACCTTTTTTACCTTTAAGTTTTCTACTTTGCATCATAGAATTCCAAGTTTTAGATTTTTTCTTTTGAGTAGATTTCATAGCAATCAATGCAGTTTCCTTTGGAGAATAATCCTCTCCTAAAATATAAACGAAATGGTTGCCTGTATCTTCAAGATAGTTACCATTTTGTAATCTATCTTTTCCATCATCCCCTCTGTTCGTTTTAGAAAGGACATTTGGATCAGTATGAATCATTACTGGTCTGCCTAAAGATTCACCTCTATCTTTCCACTCATTAAAAGTATTTATATAAAGACATGGAACTACTATTATTCCATCTTTGCCCTTATACAAACTTCCAGTGACCTCATTATAGATATCACCTGCTTTTGCATTAGCTACAAACTTTGCATTACCTTCCTCTAAAACTGGTGAACTAGGGTGCAAAATTTTTAATATTGGAAGACGTGTATCACGTGCTGTAACAAACTCCATTCCTTGCCCAGATAATTCTTCCAAATTAAATGTATCTGGTAGTGGAGCTTGTGGTTTTATTGCTACATCTTGTTTAGGTGTAGCCTTTATTGCTGCTTGTGGCATGTTACTCCTTCGTTGTTATTTTTGTTCTGTTTGCAATGTAAACCCCGAATAATTCAGTAGGAACATTACGACCTGCTTCCACTTGCTCTCTGACAAATGCCTTCAGAGTCATAGGCTCTACTTTTTCGGTTTGATTAACATTATGGCCTTTTTTTCTTAGCTCGTCAACCAAGCTTTTAGCTTCATTATCTTGTTTAACGCCAAATGTTAAGGTTACGTTGTTTTTAATCAAATCACCAAAACCATTAGATCTTAGCCAATTATGAGCTTCATCTAATTTAGGCACTGGGATTTTTGCTGCATAAAAAGGTCTAACTTGAACAGATGAACCATCTGCCAATTTTAACATTGATATGCCAGCTTGTTGCATTAAGTTTGGAATTACTTGCTCAGATAATAACAACTCTTCACTTTTTTGTTTACTTAACGTGTCTTCTGTTGCTTTTATTTTTTTCTGAGTATCCAATAACCTATTGCATGCATTTGCTATATCTTTCGACATAGCTGTATCAACTTTAATAGTTGATAGTGCTTCTAGATCCATAAGGACCTCCTTTGATTCGTCTATTAATTTATTTATTTGACACTGTAAAGAAAAAAATATAAAATTTTTTTGAGTGTACACCAACACTAGAACAGATCTAATGCAAGAAGAAAAATATAAATATAAAACAGAGCCATATGAACATCAAAGGAAAGCTTTAATAAAAGGTGCCAATGCTGAAGTCTTTGCGTACTTCATGGAGATGGGTACTGGTAAGACAAAAGTATCTATAGATAACGCGTGTTGGTTGTATTCCAAAGATAAAATTGATTACGTAGTTGTAGTTGCACCTAATTCGGTTTATCAGAATTGGGAAAAAGAACTTGAAATTCATTGCTCCGTGCCTTTTCAAGTTAGGATGCATAAGGTTGATAAAAAATTCTTTGATATACAAGCGGAAAAAAATCTTAAATGGTATTTAATAAATGTTGAGGCTTTTAGCCGTGGTGAGGGTACAAAGATTGTAAACTCAATTTTAGCTAATTACGGTCATCGTTGTCTAATGTTAATAGACGAAAGCACAACCATAAAGAACAGACAAGCAAAAAGAACCAAAACAATTTGTAAAGTAGGTAAATTGGCAAAATACCGAAGAATATTAACAGGATCGCCAATAACAAAGTCTCCATTAGACTTGTATACACAATGTGAATTTTTAAGTCCAACACTATTAGGTTTTAGGTCTTTCTTTGCCTTTAAACAGAGATATTGTCATTTACATCAAATTAACCTTGGGGCTAACAAATATACTCTTGTCCCATTATATTACATAAATTTAGATGAATTAGAATCTAAAATTAAAAGTTTTTCTTATCGAGTAAAGAAAGATGATTGTTTAGATCTCCCCTTAAAAACTTATCAGCAAAGATTTATAGATTTTAGTCCAAAACAAAAAGCTATTTACAATCAAGCAAAACAAGAAGCATATGTTATTTTAAACAACACAGAGGTTAGTTTTGCTAATAAACTTACGGAAATTTTAAAACTTCATCAAATTTGTAATGGTTTTTTAATTATGAATGATGGAAGTATTCAAACAATAGACGATTGTCCAAAAATTAAAGAACTTTTTGATATTATAGAGGAGACGGATGGTAAATTTATCATATGGGCAAATTATGTTCATAACATAGAAACAATTACAAAATTATTAAAATCAAAGTATGGATTTAATTCCACAGTATGTATTTATGGAGATGTTAATGTTACAGACAGAACAACGGCTGTAAAACTTTTTCAAGAAAATTCAGAGTGTAGATTTTTTGTAGGCAATCCCATGACTGGTGGTTATGGACTAACACTCACCGCTGCGTCTTATGTAGTTTATTTTTCTAATAATTATAATTTAGAGATAAGGCAACAATCTGAAGATAGAGCTCATAGAATTGGTCAAAATAAAAACGTCACTTATATTGATATAATTATGAAAAATAGTATCGATATTATGATTATCTCTGCACTGCAACGTAAGATACGTATTAGTGCAGAGACTTTAGGTGAAGAATTAAAAAGTTGGATTTAGTTTTTCTTTAAACTATCCAAAATATCTTTTTGCCAGTCCTTCATAAACTGTTCTGCGTTCTTGAAATAATTACTCCAGAACTCTTTTACTTGTGCGTATGTAAACATATTTATATCCTTTGTTTATGTTGCAGTGCAACATAATATAGGTGTGATTAAAGTATTGTCAATAGCCAAGTTCATCATAACTATGATGATCTGAATCAATAAAACTAATTTTATATATCTCTTTTAAATCGTGTTCTCTGTCCAAGAATTTATATTCTATTTTAGTGGTATCAAAATCCCTCTCTACATTTTTACATATATCTTCTGGATTGAGTTCACCACAAGAATACACATCAAATTGTATTATAGCAGGACTAGGCTCGTCCCAAACATGCATTACAACATGTGATGTTTCTATTATCGCTGCACCGGTTATTCCTCTGTTTCCTTTCATGTTACAATACTTAACGTATGGTCCCATCATCACTTTCATACCTATATCTTTAATAAACTTTTTAAACCACCACCGCAAATAATCTTCTTCCATTGGTGGGTTGTGGGCCTCTGCTCTTATAATTAGGTGCTTGTGCACCAATAATTTATTATCCATTTCGCCTCATATATTTTTTTATACGCTAGCGC
>Ga0194115_10005184_pt1 | contig 13659 bp, 13 predicted proteins | sample TA2MahsurfametaG_3_FD_148656 | JGI IMG/M metagenome (GOLD analysis project Ga0194115, IMG submission 148656) | Freshwater microbial communities from Lake Tanganyika, Tanzania - TA2015002 Mahale S4 surface | ecosystem: Environmental > Aquatic > Freshwater > Lake | place: Tanzania: Lake...
TTAAAAGAAAGAAATCTGGCTGAACAATTTAAATTTTAAATGACTCTCCACAACCACACCTTTCGGTTTCATTTGGATTATTAAAGACAAAACTAGATGCAAACTTATCCTCTTTATAATCCATTTTTGTACCAATTAAGTACATCACTGCTTTTGGATCTATATAAACAGTAACACCATTATCATTTACGATTTCATCGCCTTTTTGAATTTCTTTTAAGTATGTCATCTCATATTCCATTCCAGCACATCCGCCCGCGCGTACGGATACACGTACACCTCTGATAGGTTCTGCTGCTTTAGCAATAATATTTTTTATTCTCTCTGCTGCTTTATCTGAAATTGATATTAATTGTTTTTGCATAGTTATTAATTAAATATTTAATGTTACTCTCGCAACTTCTGACATTTTACTTTTATCCCATGGCGGTTCCCATACTATATTAACTATAACTTCATCAAAAGTATTAAGACTTTCTATGCTCTTTTTCACATTGTTTGGAATTGACTGTGCCTCAGGACAGTTTGGGCTTGTAAGAGTCATGTCAATTTCACACTTTTTTTCAACTAGTCTAACATCATAAATTAAACCTAATTCATAGATATCCACTGGTATTTCTGGATCAAAAATACTTTTTAATTTAATTTTTATTTTATCAAGTATTTCTGAATTATCTATTTGCATAATAAATTAAAAAATTTTTATTTTTTATCTAATATTAATTTTAAAACATCCCAGGCTAAATTTATACACTTTATTCTTAAGGGGTATTTTTTAATGCTATTTAAAGTTTTAATTGCTAATTTTTCTTTTTCGTTCAAACCTAAATTTTTTGAAAAATAGATTTTATCTTTTGATGTATTTAAAAAAAAAGATATTATATTCTTTATCTCTTTTTCTTTTTTTAACTTTACAATTTCAGTAAGAATAGATGCTGAAGCAATAGCTATTGAACAGCCAGATCCACTAAATGAGATATTTTCAATTATTTTATTTTTATTTAAGTTCAAATATATATGTAGTTCATCACCACAAAATGGATTATGTCCACGATAATCTAAATTATAACTTTTATTTATTCCAAAGTTCTTTGGATTTTTTGAGTGATCAGTAATTAATTCTTGATAAAGTTTATTTAAATTCATAACTAAATGTTAAAAATTTTTTTACATTTTTTTATACTTTCAAATAACTTATCAATATCCTCTTCGCAGTTATAAACTCCTAAAGATACACGGACTGAAGAACTAATATTAAATTTCTTATGTAAAATTTGACAACAATGATGTCCTGCGCGTACGGCGATTTTATCTGCGTCTAAAATTGTCGCAACATCATGAGCATGTATTCCGTCAATATTAAATGAAAATAAGCTGCCTTTTTTTTTTGGATTACCTACTAAAGTTATATTCTTTTCAAATTTTAATTTGTCAAAAGCATAATCTAAAATTTTTTTTTCATATTCTACAATTTTTTTTACAGTAATTTTATTTAATAAATCAATTGAGCTTAATAGAGAGGTTGCTTCGGCTACAGGCATCGTGCCAGGTTCAAATTTACTATAATTATTTGCATAACTTATATTTTTGTAATTAACTTCCTCAACCATGCCTCCACCGCCTAAAAATGGCCCAAAATACTCTAGCCATTTTTTTTTTATACACAAAACGCCAACCCCGGTTGGTCCATATATTTTGTGTCCAGAAAATACATAAAAGTCAGGATTTATTTTTTTTATATCAACTAAATGATGTGCTATTGCTTGCGTACCATCAATACAAACAGGAATTTTTTTTCTTTTGGCAGTTTCAATTATCTCTTCGATTGGATTTATTGCACCTGTAACATTTGATATATGAACAATACTAATAATTTTAGTTTTCGAATTAATTAAATTTTTAAAATATTTTAAATTTAGCTCACCTTTAAAGTTAGCAGGTATAAATTTTATAATTGCTTTTTTTTTTCTTAAAAAATGCCAAGGTACATAATTGGAGTGATGTTCCAATTCAGTTAGCAAAATTTCATCATTTTTTTTTATAAATTTTTCACCATAACAAGATGCTACAAGATTAAGCGCCTCAGTTGCATTTTTAGTAAATACAATTTCATAGTCATCTCCTGTATTTAGAAATTTTTTAATAATTTTTTTTGTTTTTTCATATTTTTCAAGAGCATTGCCTGCCAAAAAATAAATACCTCTTCCTATATTTGAATACTCCGATGAGTAAAAATTTGAGATAGAATCAATTACTGACTGGGGTTTTTGAGAAGAATTTGCGCTGTCTAGATAAACTAATCCTTTATTTTTTTTAAATATTGGGAACTCATTTTTTATCTTATAAAACATCGAACTATTCATAAATTTTTTCAGCCAATTCTATAAAAATATTTCTAATATTTTTATCGTAAATTTTTTCTAAAACTTCTGTGATATAAGCTTTTACTAAAAGTTTTTTAGCATCCAATTTAGTCAACCCTCTTGTCATTAAATAAAAAATTTCATCAGGATTTAAAGAAGAAGATGACGAACCATGAGAGCACCTAACATCATCAGCATAGATTTCTAACTCAGGCTTAGAATGAAAATTAGCTTTATCAGAAAGAAGTAGACTTTTAATTAACTGATATCCGTCAGTTTTCTGAGCTTTTGAGTCTACAAAAATTTTACCTTGATAAACTCCTCTTGATTTTCCATCAAGAACACATCTTGCAGTTTGATTGCTTTTTGTATTCTCAGAATTGTGAAAAATTTTAATTTTAATTTCATGGTCGTCAGAATCGATTAAACTTTGAATATTATATAAATTACCATCTGCAAAACTATCATTAAGATGAAGTTCTAATTCATCTCTTGTATTTTTTACTGAGTGTGAAAAAGTTAAATTTTCAAGAAAACTATTTTTTGAAAGAAAGAATTCTTGATATCTAAAGACATTATTATCCAAACTATTTTTATTTAAAATATAATTTTTTAAACGAGAATTATTTTCAATTTTATAGGTAGTGGATAAATTTAAAAAACTTGAATTATTATTAAAAATATTTTTTTGATAAATTATAATGTTTGAATTTTTTTCTAATTCTACAATATTTTTTTGAAAACAAATTTTTTTACTAATAATCTTATCAAAGATTGAATAAATAATAATAGGATATTGAAAATTTGAATTTTCTTTTACTAAAAAATAAAAACCATCTCGGGAAAAGGCATTGTTAAGATTAACAAGCGAGTTTTTAGTGATGTAATTTGTCTTTAAGTAACCAAACTTTTGATCATTAAAATACTCCTCTATACTTTTTACTATAATTTTATCTTTATCATCCTTGAAAAAATCTGCTGTTAAAAACCTCCCATTGTAAACGATAATTTTATTATGTTCAAAATTTTCAAAATGAATATTACTAATTTTTTCTTTATTACAGGAGTTAAATATATCAGATACAGCTTCAAAATTATTAATAATTGAAGAATACTTCCATTCTTCAAGTGAATTATTTGGAAACCCTTGTTTTAAAAAAATCTCAAAATTCTTTTTTTTAAATTCGGTTACTTCAGTGTTTTTTTTTGTAAGAAAAAAACTAAACTCTTTTTTAAAATAGTCAGTTAAAGCTAAACTCATGTATACCTTAAACTGAACTAAAATTTTTATAACCTAATCTATCAATTTCTTCTGCTAGAGTTGAACAGCCGGTTTTAACTATGGTTCCGTTAATTATTACATGTACAAAATCAGGCTTTAGATAATCAAGCAATCGTTGATAATGCGTGATGACTAAAAAAGATCTCTCTTTATCTCTTAGAGTATTAATTCCATTTGCAACCAGTTTTAATGCATCAATATCAAGACCAGAATCAGTTTCATCAAGTATAGCAATTTCAGGTCTAAGAAGTGCCATTTGTAAGACTTCGCTTCTTTTTTTTTCACCTCCAGAAAAACCAACATTTAATGGTCTTGAAAGCTGCTCTTCTTTTACTCCTAATTTTTGTGATACATCCTTAGAAAGCTTAAGAAAATCTACAACATCAATTTCTTTTTCTCCTTTAGCTTTTTTTACTGAATTTAATGAGGTTCTTAAAAAATTATTCATTAAAACTCCTGGAATTTCTATGGGATATTGAAATGCTAAAAATACTCCTAACTTTGCTCTCTCATCTGCAGATAAATCTAAAATATTTTTCCCTTTAAAAATTATTTCTCCATTTACTTCGTATCCTTCTTTACCCGCTATTACATACGATAATGTGCTTTTTCCTGAACCATTTGGACCTAATAATGCATGCACTTCTCCTTTTCTTATTTCGAGGTTAAAGTCGTTTAAGATTATTTTTTTTCCAATTTTTGCAGTTAAATTTCTAATACTAAGCATTATCCAACACTTCCTTCTAAACTAATACTTACTAACTTTTGGGCTTCAACAGCAAATTCCATAGGCAATTGTTGTAAAACTTCTCTACAAAAACCATTTACAATAAGACCAACTGCAAGCTCTTTATCTAATCCTCTTTGATAACAATAAAATAACTGATCCTCACTAATTTTAGAGGTGGTAGCCTCGTGTTCAGTTACTGCTGTATTATTTTTAACATCTATATAAGGGACGGTATGCGCTCCACATTTATTTCCAACTAGTAAAGAATCGCACTGTGTAAAATTTTTTGAATTTTCTGCTTTTGATCCAATACTTACTAATCCTCTATAAGTGTTATCAGCATACCCAGCTGATATACCTTTGGAAATTATTTTGCTCTTTGTATTTTTTCCTAAATGAATCATTTTAGTTCCTGTATCTGCTTTTTGATAATTGTTAGTAATTGCGACAGAATAAAACTCACCTCTTGAGTTATCGCCTTGTAAGATACAGCTTGGATATTTCCATGTAATTGCAGATCCAGTCTCTACTTGCGTCCAAGATATTTTAGAATTTTTTCCTTTACACAAACCTCTTTTAGTTACAAAATTGTATATACCCCCTTTTCCTTCTTTATCTCCGGGATACCAATTTTGAACTGTAGAGTATTTTATTTCTGCATCATCTAATGCAATTAATTCTACATTTGCTGCATGAAGTTGATTTTCATCTCTCATAGGGGCTGTACATCCTTCGAGATAGGAAACGTAACTACCTTTATCTGCAATAATTAAAGTTCTCTCAAACTGGCCAGTTTTAGATTCGTTTATTCTAAAATATGTTGAAAGTTCCATAGGGCATCTAACGTTTTCTGGTATGTAAACAAATGAACCATCGGTAAAAACTGCAGAATTCAAGGTTGCAAAATAATGATCTGTTATAGGAATTACGCTTCCTAAATACTTTTTAACAAGTTCAGGATGTTTTTGAATGGCCTCAGAAATCGGACAAAATATAACACCTATATCTTCAAGTTTTTTTTTAAATGTTGTACCGATAGAAACAGAATCGAAAACTGCATCCACCGCTATTCCAGAAAGTTTTTTTTGTTCTGATAAAGGTATCCCAAGCTTATCATAAGTTTTCCTTATCTCAGGATCTATATCGTCAAGACTTTTTATTTCTTCTTTAAAATTTTTTGGTTTTGAGAAATAATAAATATCTTGATAATCGATTTTAGGATATTTTGGCTTTTGCCAATCAGGTTCTTTCATCAACTTGAGCTTTTCAAAAGCTTTTAGTCTCCATTCAAGCATCCAAGCTGGTTCCTTTTTTTGCTTTGATATAAAGCTTATAACTTCTTTGCTTAATCCTTTAGGTGCTTTGATTGACTCAATATCAGTAACAAACCCATAGGCATAATCTTTGCTTATTTTTTCCTGAATTACACTATCTGGCATATGATAATTTTTCTTTTGAGATGCAGTTTTTAGACCAACAATCAATAAAACTCTGAACTTGCTCCTTAGTAGTTTCCCATCCTAGGCTAACTCTAATTGCAGAGTTTAAATATTTTTTTTCTACATTTAAAGCTTTCAAAACATGAGAAGGTTCGATTTTGCCAGAAGAGCAAGCTGAACCTGAGCTTACACAAAAACCATTTTGGTCCAACAAAACTAATTGTATTTCACTAGATAGTGAAGGGTGAGAAAAAAAACTTGTATTTGGTAATCTTTCACAATCTTCTCCAAATATTTTGATCTCATTTGAAATTTGTTTTATTTTTCTTTCAAAATAATCTCTATATTCTTTTAATTGATTTCCAGAAAATTTAATTAATTCTTCAAGGTTTTCTAAAGCTTCACCAAAAGCAAAGATACCTAAAATATTTTCAGTACCTGCTCTTAAACTTTTTTCTTGGCCACCACCTATTAACTCAGGTGCAATATTAATATCTTTATTTAATAAAAGTGCACCCGTGCCTGGAAGTCCTCCAATTTTATGAGAAGATACTGAAAAAAGGTCTAAATTTAGATCATCGAGATTTATAGGAATTTTACCAAGTGCCTGTACTCCATCAGAATGAATAAACCCACCATATTTTTTAACTAATTTTGATATATCTTTAATAGGATTAATTATTCCAGTTTCATTATTTGCAAACATTACTGAAAGAAGGAAAGGAGTTTGTTCTTTTTTTAAAACTTCTTCAACTTTATTTAAATCTATCAAGCCTGATGCATGAGTTTCAAAAAAAAAATTTTCAACTTGAGTATCGTTAACTACATCTAACACAGATAAATGCTCAGTTTTAAAAGTATATATTTTTTTTATTTTATTTTTTTTTATAAATCCTTTTATTGCTAAATTATTTGATTCAGTTGCTCCTGAAGTAAAAATGACAGAGTAATTATTTGCTTTAATTTTTTCTTTTAATTTATTTCTAACCTGCTCAATTATTTTTTTAGAGTTACGTCCCGCTTTGTGAACTGAGGATGGGTTTGCTAAATTTTTAATATTTAACAAATTTATTTTAGAAAAAATTTTTTCTTGTAATGGTACGGTACTGTTATAATCGAAATAAATCATAATAAATATCTAATTAAGAACTGAGGTAACAATTTTATTATTTTGGTTTATTTTTGGTATTTTATTATCAATTACATCTTGCAAAGATACTGATGAAAAATAATTTTCAATATGTTTTGAAAGTCCGTCCCATAAATTATGCGTAGAACACTTAGTGAATTTTCCTGTGCAACCTTTTTTGGACTTAAGTTTACACTTAGTAGTTTTTATATTTTCATTTACCGCTTGAATTATAGAGGCAATTGGTATTTTGCTTGGATTTATTACTAATTTATATCCTCCTAAGTTTCCTCTAATACTTGTTACTAATCTATTATTTTTAAGTTTTAAAAATAGTTGTTCTAAAAAAGATATTGAAATTCCTTGTCTTATTGAAATTTCATTTAAACTAATTGGCTTTGATAGACTATTAAATCTTGCAAGATCAACCATGGCCATAACTGCGTATCTACCTTTTGCTGTAAGCTTCATATTTAGCTATAAAATAAGTATTCCTACTAATTTAGTCAACTTTAAAAAAAAACTTTTATCGCAAGTAATTATGGTATAAGGCGTTCTTATTTTTTTATGGATGTAAACCCTACTGGCGTTTTTATTAATGGTCCTGATGGAAAACTTGAGGCCAAATATGTTCACGGAAAAGGTCCTACTCCACCAACAATTTGCTTATTACACCCTCATCCTGAATATGGTGGCACTATGAACAACAAAGTAATTTACAATGCATTTCATACTTTCGTTAAACTTGGTTTTTCAACTTGTAGATTTAACTTTAGAGGTGTTGGTAAAAGTGAAGGTAAATTTGACAATGGTCAAGGAGAGCTGTCGGATGCTGCCTCTGTAATGGATTGGTTACAAAGACAAAATCCAAATACAACAGAAAGCTGGATATTTGGATATTCATTCGGATCTTTAATCTGTATGCAACTATTAATGAGAAGACCAGAAATTTATAGATTTATATCAGCCTGTCCTCAGCCAAATATTTATGATTTTAATTTTTTAGCTCCTTGTCCAGCTTCAGGATTAATTATTTATTCTGATAAAGATCAACTTGTTCCAATTGAAGCTACAAAACAAATGGAGGATAAACTTAAAGTTCAAAAAGGTGTAAAAATTGAATTTGTTAAAATTGCAGAAACTAATCATTTTTTTTTAAATAAAGACAAAGAATTTTCTGAGGCAATTTCAAAATATATAAAAAAAGAGTCAAGATTTTAACTTCCTTTATAGAGTTTTCCTCCTGTAGCAGGCTTACTAACGCCTGTTGTAGTTGGGTAACTTAAAAACTTATTTCTTAAACTTCTTATGGCAAGAAAAGCAAATGCTTGCGACTCTATAAAATCGCCATCAAAACTGTACTTGTCTATTATCTCAATAGTTAATTTAGATTTTTTTTTTAAATAATTAACTAAAGTTTTATTTTTACGCCCACCCCCACATAAGACTATAGCCTTTTTTTCTTTATCTAATTTTTTAAAAAAATCTAATATTAATTCAGCGGTAATACATACTAAAGTTTTTGCACCATCCTCTAAAGTTAATCCTCTAAATTGAGATATATTAAAGTCATTTATATCTAAAGATCTATTTGTACTATGGTACTGATAATGATTTAAAAAATCCTCAAATATTACTTTATTACATTCACCCTTGGATGAAATTGATCCATCTATGTCCATTTTTTTTTTTGAATTTTGTCTAATCCACTCATCTAACAAACAATTTCCAGGCCCAATATCATTAGAATATAAAATATTATTTAATATGTAGGATCCATTTGCTATTCCTCCAATGTTAATAATTACAGAGTCATTTTCTTTTTTTAAATTTTTTAAAATATATTCATGAAAAACTGTTGCTAAAGGAGCTCCTTCGCCGCCATGAAGAATATCATTATCTCTAAAATTAAAAATTACATCAGTATTGAAATTTTGAGCTAATAATTCAGGAACACCTAGTTGGAATGAAATTTTTTTTTTTGGGTCATGTAACAATGTAACTCCATGAAAACCTATTATATTAACCTTTGGATTATTACTGATTTGTAAGACTTTCTTAATCGCTTCTGTATGTTTTAAAGTAACTTCTCTAGAAAAACTATTAATTAGTACTTTATTATTTTCTAAGTCCTTAACATTTAAAATTTTTTTTCTTAATTTAAAAAATTTTTCTTTAAAATCCTCAGAATATTTTAAATAAAAATTATTTAGAATTTTAACTTTTTGTTCACCGTCTGAATCAATTACTGAAACGTCAATACCATCGCATGAAGTTCCACTCATAGTACCAATCGATATCATGATAATGATTTTAGATTTTATTTTAAATTATTTTGTATAATACTTGTAATTCTAATGAGTCAAAATCTTATAACTGCCTTTAAAAATAGAGGATACTTTAATCAATGCACAGATATTAATAAACTAGATAATATACTTAATAATAAAAAAATTTCTCTTTATATAGGTTTCGACTGTACCTCAGATAGCCTTCACGTTGGCAGTTTACTTCAAATAATGTGCTTGAGGTTGTTTCAAAAATTTGGACATACACCAATAGTACTTTTGGGTGGTGGAACTACATTAATAGGAGATCCATCAGGTAAAGAGGAAACAAGAAAAATTTTAAAAAAAAAAGAAATCAATAAAAATGCTAATGGAATAAAAAAAGTATTTAATAATTTTTTATCATCAAAAAATAAAAATCAATTTAAGTTTGTTAATAATTATGATTGGTTAAATAAAATTAACTATGTAGAATTTTTACGGGAATACGGAAAACACTTTACCATTAATCGAATGCTCACCTTTGATAGTGTAAAAACACGACTTGATAGAGAACAATCATTAAGCTTTCTTGAATTTAATTATATGATTTTTCAAGCCTATGACTTTTTAATTCTAAATGAAAAAAAAGGCTGCGAATTACAAATTGGTGGATCGGATCAATGGGGTAACATTTTAAATGGTATTGAACTTATAAGGAAAATTAATGGAAATGAAACGTTTGGACTTACAACTCCTCTCATCACTACCAGTACAGGTGCAAAAATGGGAAAAACTGAAAAAGGGGCTGTTTGGTTAGATAAAAAAAAAACTTCAGTTTATGATTATTGGCAGTTCTGGAGAAATGTAGAAGATATTGATGTTTTCAAATATCTAAGGTTATTCACTGAAATACCGATTTCTGAAATAGAAAGTTATGAAAAAGAAAAAAACTCTTCAAATATAAATCATTTTAAAATTTTACTTGCAAATACAACAACTACTATTTTGCATGGAAAAAAAGAGGCTAATAAAGCTGAAATTACTTCAAAAAAAACTTTTGATGAAAAAGGATTTGGAGAAAATCTTCCAACAAAAACTATAAAAAAAACAGATGTAGACAAAGGAATTAGTTTTAATGAGATAATAAAACAAATTCATTTTGCATCATCCAATAGTGACTATAGAAGGAATATTTTAAATAGGGCTTACAGAATTAATAATGAAATAGTTGATGATGAAAAAAGAATACTTTCAACATCTGATTTTAGTGTAGAGTTAACAGCTAAAATATCTTTTGGAAAAAAAAAACATTTCCTTATTAAAATAGGTTAATTTTTTGTTTTGAATATTTCAAAAAACCGCTGAACAAACCTTGGTGTAAGTGTTTTTATTGGATTGATCTCTATATCGTAATCAGGATCTTTACCTTTAATTTTAAAACTGACACCATAAATTCCATCTCCGGCTTTGCCTGTTAAAATCTGACCAATTAAAGGTATATTTGAAATTAATTTGTTTATTTCATAAGCGGGTATTAGGTTGCCAGAAAGGCTTACGAAGGTGTCCTGATTATTTATCTTACCATCGATGATAAAACCCAGTGCAGATCCAGTTCCATAAAACTCTTTAAAAGTAAAAAAATTTTCATCATTTTCAAAATTAATAACCATATTATCAAAGCGAACACCTTTGCCTCTTAGGGTATCTAAAACTCCTGTAACTGAAGCAATAGTCAATAACTTTGCAAGCACAGGAATCTCTTTTACTGTAAAGTCAGTTATTACAATTTTGCCCTTTGAAGATGTTAAGGACAAATCTTCAGAATAAAAATCTAATTTACCTTTTTCAAAACCCTTTATAAAAGAAAAGGTTGCAGCAAAAGGTCTTGCTCTATCCGATAGAACTTTTGTATTCAAATTTCCATTTTTACCACGTTCAATTTTTGCAGTAATTTTTTCATCTTTGGAAAAAGAACCATCCATATCAAGCTTAGTAAAAATTCCTTTTGTAATAGTAGAATTAAATTTAAGATTGAATAAGTCGTCTTCAGTACCTGTTTTAACTTTTTCAATATTAACCTTTAAATTTCCATTAAATTTTTTAGAAAAAAAACTAGATGATTTTGAACTCGTGACACTGTTTATAATAAATTTGGCATCTAAAAGTTTGCCATTCACATCAATAGTATTCATCCCTGATTTAAGAGATGATGTTATTGTAAAATTATTATTATCACTTTTAACTACTGCATTCTCAAGCTGCAAAAGGGAGAAGTCTTTATCAAAAACTATATTTGTAACTATAACTTTTGTGGATTTTGAATTTAATTCAATTTTATCAAAGTCATAGGTATTTTTTTTAAATATACCTTTAAAGAATAATTGACCATCATCATCCAGCAGTTTGCTTGAATTTATAAAATTTAGATTTATGTAGCTTTTTTTTAAATCTGCTTTTCCTTCAAATAACAAATCATTATTATTAAGGTTAATTTGTAAAAAGACTTTTGAAGATCCTTTAAAATAATTGCTATCAAAAATTTTAGGATAATTAGAATAATTAAGTTCTGAAATTAAATTAATTTTTGAAGTATTGTTTTTTAAATTTGTATTAAATTTAAAATCATAACTATTTTTTTGATTAAAAATTATACCTGACCCTTCAACATTATCTAAAGTATAATCTAGTTTAAACTTTCCGTTTTGAAATAACGAATTTTTTTCATCAAAAAGTTCTTGGTTCGTATTTTTTGAAATTTTAAAATTTAAATTGGAAATATCTGCTTTTCCTTTTCCCGATTGTTTTAAAATATTTCCATCTTTATTAATATCAAGCTGCAATATATTTGATGAACTTACATCTAAAGAAAGCTGATCAAAATTTTTTGTAAAATCTTCAATGGCTTTAATTTTTAATAGTCTAAGTTCTGAAAGTGAATTAAATTTCCCTGTTAATAATAAACTAAGGTCAGTCTTATAAATATTATCAATGTTTTTAATGTTTATTTTTGATTTATCTACATTAAGTCCAAAAATTTTTCCTGATAAAAACTCAATAACATAATCATTTTTTTTTATATCAATTTTAGCAGTAACTTGCTCAAATTCTGGAGTATCTTTTGATAGTCTAAAAGTTGCATCTTTTACAAAACCATTAAAATTTACACTTAACCGATCATCGTTGAAAATTTGTAACTTACCCTCAATCGTTCCTTTTTTTATTTTTTCATCAAAAAAATATTTTTTATCTTGTATAAAAACATCTTTAATTAAAAATACCGTATTTTCTATGGAATTTTCCTTAAAACCTACCTCTATAAAAGTTGGATTGTAGTCTTTTTTTAATACTGAAAATAAACCAAAACCAAAATTTGCCTGATTTATATTTGTTAAATTTTTTCCATGATAAAGTTTTGGTTCAAGTATACTAAATTTTAAAACAAAATTTTTTATATCATAATTTATTTTTACATCATTAAATTCTAATTTTAGCTTTTTAAAATTATTCTCAAACTGATTTTGGATTAACACATTGAAACTAGAAGTGCTAACTCCATAGATTAAAACAGAAAAAAAAATTAATAATGAAATTACGAAAAAAAAAATTATATATATAATTTTTTTCACTACGATACCCCTTGATAAACTGAAGCTTCTAAAAATTCAGTTATATCTCCATTTAAAACTTTCTCTGGGTCGCTTACTTCTAAATTTGTTCTATTATCTTTAACTAATCTATAAGGTTGAAGAACATAACTTCTTATCTGGCTTCCCCAACCTATATCTTTTTTTGAACTTTCTAATACTTCAAAATCTTTTTGTTTTTTTTTCAACTCTAATTCATACAATCTTGCTTTAAGCATATTTAAAGCAGTTTCTTTATTTTTATGTTGAGACCTTTCATTCTGACATTGTACTACAATAGAAGTGGGTAAATGAGTTATTCTAACAGCGCTATCTGTTGTATTGACATGCTGGCCCCCGGCACCACTTGATCTGTAAGTATCAACTCTTATGTCTTTGTCTAATATATCGATATTAATATTTTCATTTAAAACAGGATAGACCCAAACGCTTGCAAAACTTGTATGACGCCTTGCTCCTGAGTCAAAGGGAGAAATTCTTACTAATCTGTGCACTCCAGATTCTCTTTTTAACCAACCGTAAACATAATTTCCTGTAATTTTTATTGTGGAAGACTTAACTCCAGCTTCTTCTCCTCTATTTTCGTGGATAAGTTCTATTTTAAAATTATTTTTATCTGACCATTTAACATACATTCTTCTTAGCATTTCTGCCCAGTCTTGGCTTTCTGTGCCACCTGCACCAGCATGTATTTCTACATAAGCATCTAAAGAATCATTTTCATCTGACAGAAAACAAAAAAGTTCTATTTTCTTTAATCTGGATAAGTTTCTTTCAAAATTAATTGTTAAATCTTTTAGTA
>Ga0194115_10005185_pt1 | contig 13657 bp, 13 predicted proteins | sample TA2MahsurfametaG_3_FD_148656 | JGI IMG/M metagenome (GOLD analysis project Ga0194115, IMG submission 148656) | Freshwater microbial communities from Lake Tanganyika, Tanzania - TA2015002 Mahale S4 surface | ecosystem: Environmental > Aquatic > Freshwater > Lake | place: Tanzania: Lake...
TTCTGAATTCTTATCCTTATTATGCATCAGTTCCAGAAAGAGTAACACCACCTCCACTTTGGCATATTTTTATAGCTACTGCTGGGGATTACGCAGAGGATTCGTGTGACTTAACAAGAGCTTGGCTCGGAAGTCCAATGGTTTGCATATTAGCATCGGTAGAAGCAAATAAAATGCCAATAACGGAACAAAGAGCTACACATTATTCATCCGGTCAGCCAGTTGCAACTTCTTTAACTTTAGTCTTTAAAGAATTTGAAACTGCTGCGGTTGATGCTAGTGGTAGACTTGTTAGTAAATCTGAATATGCTTCTGGTACTGGAGTACCCACTTGTTTATAAATAACATGTGTTTAAAGAATTTAAAACTGGTAAATATTCTTTTGATGGTGTAGAAAAAGAAGTTGTGGAATTCAACTTAGATTATGATTTTTCTAATATAAATTCTGATTTTTATTCTGAAAAACATTCAGAGGGTTATCTATTAGATAATTTGTCAGTATTGAAATTTAAATATTCAGAATATTATTATATTCCTTTATATACATCGAATATACTGAATCCTTTTATAGAATTACCACCATCTTCAAATGAATTGGATACAGTTATTGATAAATTTAAATCTGCAATGCAAGGACTATGCGGTACTTGTTTTATGGCAGGAGATATAATTGTAAATAAATCAAGCAGCACTACTTCTGGATTTAATGTAGATACTAGATTTGCATATATTTCGGAGGTAGACGAAGAATTAAATAAACTTAAAATTTTACAGAGAGGAATATGTTCTGGATATTCCTCAAATTATGTAACTATAAGAAAAATAGGAAATGAATGGAAACCAATAGTTTCTCCATTTTCAACAGGAATGGTTTTATCAAATATTTATTTTGATGATTTTGGAAATAGTCCAGTACAATTTATAGACAATAACGGAGTTGTAAGTAAGCAATTGCCAGTAGCTGGATATACTGGAGGGCAATCAACTGGAGATTTTATTTCAATAAGTGAAACATCTAATTATATAAACAAAAGAGATATATTTACCTTACCATTAGAAAAGCAATTAAGTGAAATTGGAGATCGTTTAAATGGCAGCATACAGTAATGTTTCTATAAGTTATATAAATATCAAACACTATAGAACTGGTGTTATATTAAAAATAGTAGATGGGGAAAATTCTAGAGGATTTTTTGAGCAACTTATACTTGAAGAATCGATAGAAAATATTATTCCTTCTGGGACATTACTTATAAGAGATCATGGCGATTTCTTAGCTGACTTTAATCCAAGCGGAAAAGATTCTATCTATATGCAGTTAGAAATTGATGGATCATCTATACTTTTGGGTAGTGTTGAGGATAAAAGTAATCAATATATTGTTTATCAGGCAAATAGAGTAACTGATACCGCTGATAGAACACAGCCAAATCTAATAGCATTAAAATTTATTCATGTATCTTATTTTTTAAATGATAGAAGACCTATTTTCTTCGAAGAGGAAATAAAATTAATTTCTGTTGGAGCATCTGGTGGATTTGGTAATCCTACGGAACAAAGCCCACTAACACCAGATTGGATGTTTAATATAGTAAATACGTTTTTTCCAGCCGAAAAACATATTCTTGAACCAACTAGTAATTATGCATGGTTAAAACCAAAAAATCCTGTGTGTCCATCTGGAAGAAAGTTAGATCAATCTAATCTGTTAAATACTATAAATTATTTAACTGAGAGTGCTGTTGATATTGATGGAAGACCAAAGTTTTTTTTCTGGAAAGATTTTAATGGAGTAAATTTCAGAACATACGATAGTCTAATAAAAGATGAAAAAGTTGCAGTTTTTAAACATGGTAATATAGATGCAAAATATTCGGTATTTAACTTCCTCAATGTTATAAAAATAGATTCTGTAAATTTTAATCCTGCTATTTCATTTATGGAAATGGAAAATAATGGAGCATTCCTATCTTATTACGAAAGAATAGATCCAGATTTCGAAAATCCATATTTTACTTTTTTAGATCATAGTAAAGGTCACACAGCTAGAAATATAGAATATGCAATAAACAAACCAATTTCAAAAACCGGAAAATATTTATTTGAGGATCCAGGTCAAGATGTTAATTTTTGGACTTCTACAGTAACAAAACCAGATTTATTAGATCCATTTAAGAATATAGCATTTGATGTTTTTCCTATCGTAGGAGGAACATTTTCTTCATCTATAATCCCAAAAAGATTTTATGATGATCAAAAATGGGGTTATTTGGATTACACGTATTTTAATTCATATTTTAATGAACCATCTTATAGCTTATACTCAGAGCAAGGAAATACTCTTCAGAGTAATACTAGCTCAAGAAGATCATATACTCAATGGCAGTCTATGTTTGATATTGAAGAATTAAATCCAATAGATTCAAAAATAGAACAAAATCCAAATTTTGATCCAGAGTTAAGTGAAAGTCCCGAAAATCCTAGAACAATAACAGTAAATAAAAATATAGCTCAATTGTTCATTGATATTAAAAATGGTATTTCGGCGGCAGCTCAACAATACTATGATTTGAGAAATTTAAAAGAAAAATGGAATATTTTCAAATATAATGTATGCTGCATAAATGATAGAGATGAAGAATTTTACGCCTTAATACTTGGTGCAACAGCTTTAGATTCATCAACAGTTGAGGTTTTTGATGCTCCAGAAAAAGCAAAAGCTTTTCAATATGCTTGGAAAGAAGTAGAATTTGTACCAAAAGAATATATTGGAGTATCAGGCGGCACAGCTATACAAGTATTTCCGAGTTTAATTATTGGAGAAGAAGACCAAACTGGATGCACATGTGGATATCCAGTAAATCCAATTACAGGATCTACTGGAGTTAATTTTCCCTTTACTCATCCTTATTTTGATATTTTTATTCCTAATAATGCTAGATCTGGAGGATTTTTTGGAGTAACAACTGGTTTTACATTTATTAGCACTGTTGATTATTTTCCAGCATTTAATATTAATGAGTTGACCAATAACGAAATTACTATTTCTGGTATTGGTCCAAGACAATTTTCTGGTCCTGGAGTTAATATGAAAGCAGTAAATTTCCCATTAGGAAATAAAATAATACCAGTAGGGTTTATGCCAAAAGCAGCTACTCCTTGTATACATGTATTAAATGGTTTAGTAGTAAAAATGTATCAGGTCAGTTTAAAGGATATTCAAGGATTAAGCATGTCTCCAGCAGATTTAAAAGCATCACCAGTAATATACTACTTCGATGTTCCAAATTCTATTGAAGGACAATGCGAAGAATGCAGAACAGGTTAAAATATGTCTAAAAATGTATTTTTAAATAAAACTATTGCAGTGACTCCAATCGACATAACTGTTGTCGAAGAAGAGCACATGGAAAATAAAGAATATGTTTGCGCTAATCCATTAGCAATATATGGATATCAGCCCAGAAGTGTAGAAGAGTGTCTTAATAACTTCTTTGCTGGATGGACTATTGGTGGCGGTGAGACTATTCAAATGGTTGCAAAATTAAGACCTTCTGAAAAAACCCAAAGTGGAGTTGATGGCCAAGGGAACCCAACAGGACTTGATTTTTGGGAAGAAATTCCAGAACCAGGCGGATGTACTTTAACATGTGCGTTCGTAAAAACTAAATTTTGCGATGAATTAAGTAAAAAATTAGACGATAGTTATCTTGGGTGTTTTTATCACGAACCAAATTCTCCTTTCAGCTGCAATTGTCCTTACATAGGAAAAAATTTCCATAAAATACTAACTGTAGCTTTAAAACACTCTACTTTTTGGAATACGCCGTATGAGACTCCTCTTATGAGGAAAGCTTTTATGGCTTTTTTAAATTCTATAAAAGTAGAAATTAATGTAGAAGGAAATTTCAATTTAAAACCAGGAAAAAAGGTATTTATAGTAGATGACCCAAATCCTCAATTTTCTATGAGATATGGTAAACTTCATGGAGATTGGTTCATAGTTTCTGCCACTCACAGAATATTTAAAGATAGACATTTCGAAACAACATTAGTTTTAAGTAGAGTATTTGTGGGTGCTAATTCACCATTCTATAGTACAAATACTTCAAATATTTCTATTTTGGAAACAATACAAAAATAAATAATATATGGAATACAAAAAAGATTTACATATTCTTGGTTATACATCAAACGAAGCATTGTTGTCTGTTTCTAAAAATGCTTTTACTAATCAACAAATAAAAGTCATTCTCAATAAAGAAAATGGTGATTTTAGATTGGCAGATAAATTTTATAATACATCTTTAAATTCTTTAAAATATGAAACTAATAAGTTTATTAGGGGAACTAGCTTACAAACATTAATTTCTATAATAAATAAAACCATACCTTCTATAAAGAATGTTAGTTTGAAACTTGATACTACTAGTAGAACTGCAAACTGCGAAGTAAAGTATAGTATTTTTGATCAAAACATTAAAAATCAATCGACAAATACATATAAGTTTATTTTAGATAAATAATTTTATGAATTATGCAATCAATTTAGTAGATTTAGACAAAGAAGCATTAAAACAAAATCTAATTGATTATTTAAAATCAACAGATATTGGAAAGCAGTATGATTTAGATTCTGATGGTACTGCCATAAAGATGCTTGTTGATCTATTCAGCTATAATACTCTGATATGGTTGCATTATCTACATGTAGTATACAAAGAATCGTTTATTTCTACTGCACAAAGAAATGATTCTATCTCAAAATTACTTCAGGTAGTTGGATTTACTCCACAAAATTCTAATTCTTCTTTATCGTTAGTTACATTCAATAAAACAAGTGGAACTATTGCAAAAATTGATAAGTTTGCTATTGCCAGAGGTAAAAATAGAAATAGTGGAATATATTATAATTTTTATTATCTTGGTGATACGTTAACCCTAGATACAACCACCACCTTACCCTTTTATGCGGGTGACAGTTTAGTAAAAAATTTGCCAATAACAATTGACGAAAATCAAGAATATAAAATAAATGATTCTAAAGTTGATATTAGAACAATATGTGTTTCTGTTAATGGGGTATATTGGACGAACTCCACAAATAATCCAATAAAGAATACAGATGAGGGAAGTAAAATATTCTTTACAGTAAAAAAAGGCAATAATTATTACATAAAGTTTGGTAAAAATTATCAAGATCAGAATATAAATTCTATAGGTAAATCCGTAGAACTAACTGATACAGTTTTACTTTCTTATGTTGTATCTTCCGGATCTAGAGCAAATGATACATTAGTCAATGAGCTTATTTCAAACGATTCTAGTTCTTTACCAACTAATATAACTGTAACATCTAATATTTCTAGTGGAGGATTTGATAATCCAGATTTAAAATATTTAAAATATATTGCTCCAAGATATTATGGATATAATGCTTTAGTGACAAAATCTGATATAGAAGCTGCAATAATTTCATCTGGATATTTAACTAGTTACACGGATATAAGCAATAAAATATCAGTTTTTGACGGTCAAAATTATAACAACAATTATGGAAAAATTTATTTTTCTATAATTAATTTGGGCGTTGAAGATGAAAATGTGACTGCGATAAAGAGCATATTGCAAAATAAAGCAATATATGGTTTATCTATTGAGTATCAAAAAAGCCAAAATTTTACAGGTTCTATAACCATAACTGGTTCAAGAGATACCAAAAAGACAAATAGAAGCGTAACACAAATAAGAAATAATTATGAAAAAAACATAGAAGATGCATATGGAACAAACAGATTCAACAATTCTTTAAGTAAATCTGATTTAATCATTTTAGCATCTGAAACAGATCCAGGTTTGAGTGTAAAAGATTCAAATATAACAATTACTTTATCAAAAACATTAGACTTAGATATTGATAAAACTGTTTATTTCTATAACGGAATAACAAGTTTTGAAACAGAATTGGTATCTACAAATCTTTCTACAAGTAAAGTAAAATTCAAATCAACATCAGTTAATGTGCCTGAGTTAAATGGCTTTAAGTATATTGGAGCTTATTTAACAAATGACTCATTGGTAAATGATAAAGTCGGAGTATTTAATACAACTAGTGGTTTTATAATGTTCTATGATACTGTAGATCCATCTGAAGAATTTGATATTACTATTACTCCTAGTGTAGATTCGATCAATCCCATTAATAATATGGCTGTTGCATATGAAGTTAACACCATAACAATAACATGATAATCTTTTTCAATCCAACAATAGCAGAGGAAAAAACCCCAAGCCAGTATGATTTTAATACTGCTGCTGAGTATGTTTTATCTCAGCTAAAATCGGATTATAATTTTAATAGTCTTGTAAGAAATGATTTAAATTTTAAATATTTTATAGAAGATCAATTTCCAAAGTGGATAATTAAAGAATCAAAAACAAACGTAAATGTAAAAATTATTGAACTAATACAAGAATTTTATAATTTTTACTTTTCTAAAAATGGTCTTAATTTATATCCAAATTACGAGCATCTTCAAAATATATTTTTTACTAACGAAGAATCAATAAAGGAATATTATAATTCATTATTTGCTGATTTTGACTTTGAAGATTTTTATGATACTAAAAAAACAGAACTAAGAGAATTTTTAATTTCCAATAAGAGTAGATTTATTTCAAATAAAGGTAATAAAAGCTCTTATGATTATTTTCTAAAAACATTATTTCCAGATAATAATTATAGATTTATTCTTGGGGTAGATGAAACTTTTGTGTTAAACTCTTCTCAATTGAACGATAAGACAATTACAGATGGGGTTAATTATCAAGAATTTTCTATTTTGCTTTTATCTTTGATAAATGAAAAATATCAAGATGATTTTATTTCTATGCTTAAACCAATGGGATTCAATATGAATTTGATTAAAGAACAAGAACTAATTACAAGTCAACTAACAAGTGTTTCCAAAGTAACTCCAAGTAATATAGCCGTAACTTTAAGTTGAATAAATAGTAGGCAACTATGACTACTCCAAACAAATCAGAAAAACTAGTAACAAAAAGTGTGGCTGATTTTATCAACGCATCTTTTAAATATGACGATTATTATTTTGGATTTGGTGTTTCTGATGTTGGGTATAGTAAATACTCAAACAGATTATCAAAAATAGCAACGAATGGATCATTCTTTGGGGTTAGAATTAGTCCTAACGATATGTCAGCTGTCTATCCCAGAAAGGATTGGTCGGCTGGATCTGTGTATTATCCATATAATTCTAATATAGATCCGAGTAGAAGTATTTGTTACAATCCAAACAATTATGGAATTTATCTATGCACTCAAAGCCCATCGCTAAATCGCCAGAGTAATTTTGAATTTGGTGGTGTATCAAGATATATTCCAGATGGTATTGATGGTCAATTCAAAAGCTTTGACGATGGTTATAAATGGGTAAAAATAGGAGAGGATAGAAATCCTCTTACAGACTGGATTCATATTAGGGGTATAGAAGCCTTAGTAGAATTTAAAGGCTCTACAATAGATGCTACAGGCCCTACTGGAGGTAATGCTACTGGAGCCAGTATAGGAACATGCTGCTATTATACAAAAGAAAATAGAGAAGTAAATGGTATTTGCTTAAATGCTGGGGTTTTAGTTCAGGCACACACAGTTCCAAATGAATGGACCTGTAGATTAATGGGCAATTTAACAGATCTTCACACACAATATAAACCTGGACTTTTAGGAATATGTGGTGGATTCTTTAATTATTCTGGAACAGCTGGTTGCACTCCTTGTGATTCTTCAGTAGCTGTTTATACAAATTATGATATATTTGATTCTATCTATACTCAATATTCATCAACTAATACTTTTAGAAGAAATTTTGAAATACAAAAATATTTTCAATCTGGACAAATAGTAAATGCAGTATGGTTTAATGTTCCTAGTGAATCATATTATGTTAGTTCAGAAAGACCAAGAGTTTATGTAGAAACTGATGGTACTTTAGACAAATTTGAATTATATTTAAAAACCGAATATATTGGTTCTAATTTAGGATGGAAAGTGATAGGAGTTGAAGTTGTAGGAGAAGATAGTCCATTCAATTGTTCCTATGCAGAAGCGGTTAGTTTATATGATTCAAGTATTATAGGTTCTAGTCCAAATGGCGACTTTTCAAAATGTTTGGCCAGCATAGAATTTGGTCTGCTACCAACAGACCAAGAAGATGATTACCTAGACATATATGCTCTTCTAAGACCAGATACAGTTGCAGTAGAAGTAACTGTTTCTAAATCTGAAATTTATTCTATAACAGGTAAATCTACTGCATCTTTTGATTTGAAATCTGCCGCAATATATCAAGGAATGAAGTATTTTGATGGTAGAAAAATTTCTCCTGTTTTGAATAGAAGTTATTCAGCTCCTATTAAAAAGACAAGTGCTAGCGTTACAATAAGTAAATCTGGAGGTCCGCTATCTCAAGATTCATTAGTGTTTGATAGTGGTCAAACGGAAACTAATTTCCTAACAAATAAATTATCTAGAGAAATAACTCTTAATAATGTAGATAATTCTACTTTACCAGAATATCCATTGTCTGCATACACAATAGCATTTATAGAAGGTTCTAATGCAGAAATATCAACTTATGATTTTACTTCGGTCACTACGTCTGCGACATTTGCCTATCAAAATTCAGATAAAACAACCGGTATTGCTACCATAAATTCTGTAATAAATCCGACATTTAAATTTGATGGTTGTCCTGTAATTTTTGCATCAAATGTTACAGCAAGCAGTTCACGTGATACATATAATATAGTAGCAACATTTAAGATTTAATATGTCAACATACCCATTTGATAATCAATTTCCCCTTACCAATTATCCATACTCAAGTAGAGCTTGGGGGTCGAATGTAGATTTAGATCCTAAAAAGAATTACACTTCTGTTGGTTTTAAACCAGGATCAAAATTACAAGCCTCTGAATTAAATGAAATTCAAGAAAATACATTAATACAACAAACTCTTACATTAACCATGATGCGCGAATGGTTTAATGAATTGTTGGGAAAAACTTGTAGTGGTCCTGCATGGGAAGGAGCAATGCCGCTTTTTCCCAAAACTCATCCTCTAGGAGGAACATACGATAAATTAGTTGAATATACGTTCTCATCAGGAACTGGCTTAACAGTTAATTTTAATGAGGGCTGGTATTTACTTACATTACCTTCCGGATTGAAAGAGTGGTTCTTTTTAAATGATGATAGAACGGCATTCTTTAATCCAACATCAAATGTAGAATATTTTGCTGGTATTTCTTTCTCTAGCGATTACATTGACTGTTCGGAAGATTCATTTTTATATGACACATCAAGTGGATCTCCAAGCGTTTCTATTTGCGGAGCTGATAGGTTTCAATTAAATTTTGAAAATATATCAGTTACTGGATCCTCTGGATTCAATGATATTACATTCAATAAAGTAATAAAATTTACATTGACAGGATCAACATTAGGAGTACAATATATTAATGGTTTAACTATTTGAGGTGAATTATGTCAAATGAAAAAAAGGATTGTGGCTGCAATAAGAAAAAGAAAGAATTTTCTGATACTCCAATGCCGGAACAAGGAAAGATTGTAAAGGCATTGAGTATGATTCAGGGCTATTCTATAGCGATGGCTTCTAGAGGATTAAAAGATAAAAAAGTAGAAAAACCAGTAAAACAATTAAGAGTTCTTAGTTGTTTTGGGAATCAAGATTCTGGTGGAGAATTACCACCATGCGTACATTTGAAAAAATCATCCACAGAAGGTAAATTTTATTGTGGAGGTTGTGGTTGTGGAGATAAGAAAAATACTTGGTTAAACTCTTCAGACGAAGAATACAGTAAATTAGATTATCCTTCGCTTAATTGTCCTATCAGTATGCCTGGATTTAGCAATTATACTACAAGTGGTCCTAAAGAAGCAGAAGAACCACAATCCAGAAAATATTATATTGAAAATATAGATTTCAAGACTTTAAGCCAAGTCGATGTTTCATTGCCAGAAGCTCCAAAAGAAGTATTGGAAATAATGGAAAAAATTGAACAAATGAAGCAAAAAAAGGTAGAAGATCTTAGAAATAATAGGCCAACTCCTGAGACTTGATTTTTGCTTTGCATAAATATTTGCAATGGCAAAACCAAATACAAGAGATTCGCTGATTCAATATGCTTATAGACAGCTTGGAGCACCAGTAGTCGAAATAAATGTAGACTACGAACAAGCTAATGATCGTCTTGATGACGCTCTGCAATTCTTCGCAGAGCGTCATTTTGATGGTGTAGAACGAGCATATTTCAGCTATGCCTTAACGCAAGCTGATATTACTAATAAGTATATCAATACTGATAATTTAGGCCCTATAGTTGGTTCTTCCGGTGCAAATCCAAACGGATATGATATTTTATCCATAATCAGAGTTTTTCCTTTTGGCTCATTGAATGCAAATGAGTTATTTGATATTAGATATCAACTTGCACTAAATGACGTTTATGGAATTAATACAAATTTAGGATTTGTAAATTCTGCTCCAATAGCAAATTATGATTTGACTAAAAGATATATTAGACTTATAGAAATGATGTTTGATCCAGAAAGAACTATAAGGTTTAATAAAGTAACTAATAAATTATACATCGAAACAGATTGGTCGATATTAACTCCAGGAACTTATCTTGCGATAGAGGGATATGTTAATCTAGATCCAGATCTTTACCCTGAAATTTATAATGATAGAATGCTTAAAAAATATTTTACTGCTCTAATTAAAAAACAATGGGGAGCAAATCTATCAAAATATGATGGTGTCTCTTTGCCCGGTGGTATTTCTTTAAGAGGCGGTCAAATTTTTGCAGAAGCGATGCAAGAGATAGCAATTCTTGAAGATCAGATTGTTTCATCTTATGAATTACCTCCAGATATGATGACTGGATAAAAATGGTACTAAATCCTCATTTTAGATTTAAAGAAACAGAACAAAATGTTGTTGAGGACAACATCATTGAAATTATTAAAATGATGGGTAAAAATGTCTGGTATATTCCTAGACAATTTGTAAATTTAGATAGATTATTTGGCGAAGATCCTTTAAATAAATTTACAAAAGCATATCCAATTGAAGTATATGTTGCTTCTATTTCTGGCTTTGAAGGTACTGATATAATTACAAAATTCGGAATTGAAGTAAAAGATAAATTAAATTTAATAGTAAGTAAAAAAAGATTTAATCAAGAAATAACTACTAAGGATGCTGAAATAATTCGTCCAAATGAAGGGGATTTAATTTATTTTCCATTAAGTAAAACTATATTTGAGATAAATTTTGTTGAGCATGAGCTTCCTTTTTATCAATTGGATAAAAATTATATTTTTACATTGGCATGTGAAACATTTGTTTATTCTGCTGAACAATTTGAAACTGGAAATACAGAAATGGATACTCTTAGCGAATCTAAACAGAATGTATTTAACTTTATAATTGGAGCTACATTCTCAGGATTTACTGCTGCTTATAATAGAGCAGTTCGTGGTGAAAAGTATTCAGTATCTGGAACCGTTGCCGGAACTACAGCATACTTTAGAATGCTTGATTTTGATCTGGGCGGAACTACCATGAATGCTGATATGGCTGCTATAAATGGAATAACATTCAATAGCCCAACAGTCCTAATTAGTGAAGTTTCTGGATCTACATTCAGAATCTTGAGTGTAAATACTACGGATAAGATTGTACCAATAAATGTAATAAAAGAAGATCTTGCAGGAGAAACAAATCCATTAGATTTCCAGAGAGGATTTACTGGTGCTGGTAGCAAGATAGATATTGCTATAATTAACTTTACTGAAACAGATCCATTCTCTGAAGGTAACTATTAATGTTTAGCTCTTATAATAATCAATCAATTAGAAAACTAGTTATAGCTTTTGGTTCTCTGTTTGATGAAATATACGTTATAAGAAAAAATGATTCTACAGGAATAGAAGAAAAGGTTAAAGTTCCAATAACATTTTCTTCTAAAGAAAAATTTCTAAAAAGATTAGAAACAAATTCTTCTATTACTGATAAAATAAAAACACAAATTAATTTACCTTATATGAGTTTTGAAATTCTTGCTGTTTCTTATGATCCAACAAGAAAAAGAAATAAAACTCTAACCACATCTACAAGTACACCGGATGCATCTGGAGCTATTGTAGAAACTAATAAAACTTTTTCAGAAACTCCAATACAAATTTTATTTAATGTTTATTTTTATTCAAGAAGTTTAGATGAAGTTTTTCAAATATTGGAACAAATTTTACCATATTTTAATCCAGAATTCAATATAAGAATAAATTTTAATGATATTTTTAAAAATGTAAATGTACCTATCTCTTATAGGGAATTTAGATTAACAGACGATCATGAGGGATCTTTGACTAGCAGAAGAATGATAATCGGATCATTTTCATTCTTGGCATCTTCTTTTGTATTTGGCGAAATAAAAGAAGGTAAATTAATTACTACTTTTGATGAAACTATAGTAATGGAAGGCGTTGATAGTGTATCTGAACCTACTCCCCTATATCCAATTCACGGTATACAAATAAATGATGATTTTGGAACATTTTCTTTTAATTTGCCAACAGACAATACAACTTTTAGAACAAGTTGCACATGGACAGCAACCAATGTTCCGGAATCAATAACTGAGATAAAAATAGTACACGAAGGAACTGTAATTTATTCTCTAGCATTACCTTATCAAACTACAAGTTTAACTGCTAGCCAGGTTTCTTCTATGGTTTCTGCAATGTGTAATAGCTTAAATTATTGCGGACAGAGTACATCAGAGTCTTTAAAATTTTCTATTTTAATTAAAAATGGATTTATAATAGAAAGTAAATATTTTAATGTAAATATATTAGAGTGTAGTGGTATTTGCTAATGAACAATTTAGATAATTTTTTTAATATTGAACCTTCTGGAAATAGTTTATCCTCAAAGAATATAATAAAAGAGGATAGCGATTATCAATATGCCAGAGAAAATTTGTATGAGATAATTACAAAATCTAAAGTTGCTCTTGAAGGCATTATGAAAGTTGCAACAGAAGGTGATTCTCCCAGAGCATATGAAGTTGTAACTCAAATGCTGAAAACCATGTCTGAGATTAACAAGGATCTCATAGATCTTGAGAAAATCAAGAATGAAGCAAACAAGACTACAATAAAGTCAACAACGAACAATTCGTTCTTTATTGGTTCTACAAGTGATCTTCAGGATCTAATCAATCCTGAACGGAGCAAGAAAAAGGCTCTAGATATAATTGATGCGGAAGTGAAGAATGTCGAGGAAATTTAAAGGATACTTAGGTAATCCAAACCTAAAAGAAGCTGGAGTAAAGATTGACTTCACCGAAGAACAGATTCGGGAGTATGTTCGTTGCTCTCAGGATCCAATCTACTTCATAAAGAAATATGTTAAAGTTGTATCTCTTGATAAGGGTTTAGTTCCATTTGAACTATATGATTATCAAGAAGATATGGTAAATAAGATGCATAACAATCGTTATATCATTGCCAAGCTGCCTCGTCAGTCTGGTAAAAGCACCACGA
>Ga0194115_10005186_pt1 | contig 13654 bp, 21 predicted proteins | sample TA2MahsurfametaG_3_FD_148656 | JGI IMG/M metagenome (GOLD analysis project Ga0194115, IMG submission 148656) | Freshwater microbial communities from Lake Tanganyika, Tanzania - TA2015002 Mahale S4 surface | ecosystem: Environmental > Aquatic > Freshwater > Lake | place: Tanzania: Lake...
AGTCCGCGACGTGTCTCTGAGCCGCCAAATAAACGACGCATCCGTTCGTTAGCGCGAACTTCAGCTTCGCTTTCTTTGACGAGATCCTTATACCGTCTGATGTCTTCGTCAACATTCCTGCGGAAAGAACGCGGAGGGCGAGTATCTTCTGCCATTACACAAACCTCCCTTTGGTTTTACCCCGAGTAGCGCAACCATCGCCACGGGTTACGCCGCCAGCCTTCATGCGCCGGGGCGGGTTGGCCGGGGGCCTTGGCGGGATTGGTAGTGGTTCCTCATCACGGGGACGCATCATGCCACGCGGAGGCGTGATGTCTTCCTCATAGCTCGGAACATAAGGCTCGTTGGTGCGGCGACCCTGGGGGCGGAAATTCCGCATACCCGGAGGGGGCGTCATATCCTCTTCATAGCTTGGGACGCCACGAGCGCGGCCACCGGCTTGATATTTTTTTGTCTTGCCAGATGATTTCATCATTACACAAAGCTTCCCTTGGTCTTGCCCTTGGCTGCACAACCATCACCACGACGAGAAGCGGAAGACGCCTTAACGGCGCCTCCCTTTGCCATTTTCTTTACAACCCCGCCTTTCTTCATGCCGGGACTGTAAGTGTTTCTCACATCAGCCGGAGAAACCGGCTGGTTCTGTGGTTGTGTACTATCGCCAAGCTGAGGCGTTGCATTAACACCCAGGGTCACCGGAACATCGAGAGAACCAGACATCAGATGAATCTCCCTTTCGTCTTTCCCTTGCGCTCAACGCCGCTGCCCTTGGCCATTTTACCAACGGCGCCGTCCTTCTTCATCATTCCAGGCATTGCTGGCTTACCACCACCAGGACCACCAGCGGGAAGTGGCCGGGCAGGAAGCGTATTGGTGCTAGGCGACCTACCGCGAAACATCTTCTTGGCACCCATGGCGGCAGAAGCCATCTTACGACCCATGGGATTATCTTTGATTGCCATGATGTCACCGCCCTTCTTCATTTTCTTCTTTTCGGACTTCTCTTCCATCTTCTCCGCACGGGCGATTTCCTTGCGAATCAGCTTCTTGTCCATGGCAGCATCCTCATGGATTTTGCCGCCCTTCGCCATCCCACCGGGACGCATGGCGCGAGAAGCAAACTGAGGCATAGCCATGCCAGGACGAGAGATTTCCGCTCCCATCTTAGGCATCTTGGGCTTCTTCATCTTCATGTCTTTCATAACTATTCTCCTGTCATTTTGAGAGAGGCTTGTTCACACTCATCAGTGCGCCTGAGCCAGCCTTTGCCGAAATGCTCAAACGCTTTAAGACCCTTATAGAATTTCCGCCGCTCTTCAGCAAAAAGAATTACAAGGTCTTTGGCAGAAACTTCATTGATCAAAGCCATGGTCTTTGGGCCAATGGCACCATCTTCAGTTGCCCCAACACAACGCTGAAGAATCTTAGCTGCACGACCAACGCCGCTATTCACGGCAAGATCAAACACAGACAGATCAACCCCAGGCTTCAGGTCATCGCACTTGGCCTTGTCCCAGTATCTCGTCTCGTAAAGATCAAAGAGATGCTTGTCTGGAATGTTCCTAAGCTCATCCTTTGTCACATCCCGGCCCATATACTCCTTGTACACAGAGATAGTAACGCCTTTCATAGTCGCACCGCCGGGATCACGCGGGTCATCAGCCCACAACCCTTCGTGGTGCAACACAAACTTCAGGGCTTTTTCAAAGTTAGACTTCATTTCCGCACCATATGGCTCATAGCTTCATCTTTAGCCTTCGACCCAGCGGAAGAACCAAAGTAGTAGGCAACAACCTGTTCACATTTGGCTGACACAAACCCAATCAAAGTCCCCACGGTAGTAGCCATAAGCGGGTCTTTCATCCCCTCAACATACCCCATAAGAACCAAAAAGACCGTCAGCATAAATCCGCCAACCATCACAAAAGCCAAAACTCGTGGCATCCAATCTTTGGTCTTAACCTCACGGTTCCTAGCGGAATTTCGGTCAGCAGTGGACAGACGCTCAAGATCAATATCCAACTCACGCATACGGACAGTGAACTCTTGCTCGGCTTTCTTCAAAGCCAACAATTGCTCCGGCGTAGCCTTGGCCGCAGCCTCTTCAAGCTCTGCCTCAGTGCCATCTGGCTTACCCAAAAGAACCTCAGAAATGGTGCGAACAGCCATACCAGCCAAAGGACCGCCAACAGCAGAAGCTATGCTTGGGGCCACCGTCCTAACAAGATTGAGAATGCTCTCCATCTCACTTCTCCAACATGAAGGTGAGGTTCTGATGCCGTGGGTAGGTCACAGTCCTTTCGCCTTCCGGGCATTTGTATTTGATTGCCGCCAACAAAGTAGCCCTGCCAGCAGCAATAGGCTCCTTGTCAGAGATCGTCAGATAATAAGTGAACGTGTCAATGTCAGGACCAGCAGGGCCAGTGAACCTAGTCATACTCGGCGTGGCTTGATGAATTAGACCAGAGTCATCTCTAACAGTGACATCGAAAGCTTCAGCGGAGCAATCATCCCGCTTCTTAATCCTGGCAACAGTAACAATCGCAGGATTGCCAATTTTGGATGACTCGATCCTGAAATGCTCAGGCGTCCAAACTATAATCTCATTCTTGAACCAACCAAACTTCTCGCCCGCACCATACCCACCGACAGCCAAAGCAAACGCCGCTGTCGCAAACTGTATCACGGGCGTAATTTTTGGGAGTTCCATGTCATACTCAAACTAATCAGGTTTGATTTTAGAATACGGCCTCTTGCCTAATAGCTTTTGAACGGTATCCGTTTCGTAAATTCTAATGCCCGTCCATGCAATTGTGAAGATAGCCGCAATACTCGGCAGGATTCCAGCCAAGGTCGCCACCACTGTCCCTATAGAAAGCGCGTCAACAACTTGTTTCGCTGTTTCAGTGCTATCGGTCATGTCAACACTTCCAGGCTCTGAGACTTTTGTTAATGCGAGAGTTTGGGTCGTTGGCAGTTTTTGACGAAGTAAGCTTCTTCTTCATGCCAGTCATCCTGGCACAGAAGCTCTTCTTCCTTGGGCCACCCTCCGGCTGAGGGGGCTTCAACCCAGGTTTCCCTGGGTTGGCCTTGTTGTAAGAAGCCCGGCCCTTGGCATTTAATCCGCCCTTTGGGTTCTTACCTTCAGAACGCTGCCATGCTGGGGTCTTAGCCATAGAACACCATCACAGATGCTACATCGGTAAGATCAGCATAAACGCCGGTCTGGAACAAAAGCCCCTCTCCAGGGAAAAGGACATAGCTCGTGCTTGTGGCACCAGCAATTGTGTTGACCGTAACCTTGGTCGCCCCACCAGAGGAACCATCCTTTAGGACAACACTCCCGGCACCAGCCGCAGGAGCAATATAAATGCCCTTCACACGGCAACGCCCGATAGCATTACCAGCTTGGTCATTCATTACGCCGTCAGTTGTCCTGACGGCGCTTGCAAGAACATCTGTCTGCATGACGCAGAACCCTCCTTAGCTATTAGGCGCTGGCAGGATTCTGTGCGCCATTAGATGCACGTTGGACATACGAGACAGTCAGAATGAACTGCCCAGCCGTCAGAGTGGCCGTGCCAACAGCAACACGAACATAGACCGTGGTGTCGGCAGATGTGGAAGTCTGCCACGCAGCCTGGGTAGCCGCCGTCGCAGTACCACGGAAACGACCGCCAGCCGTGGTAGCAACCGCCGCCATAAGCTGCGCGCCGCCAGAAGCCGTACCCACAGAAACCGTGGTCGTGCCAGCAGTAGCGGCAACGATCTGATCAACCGTGATGTCAACGATCTGAGAGCCAGCCGGGATAATGAACGCCTGAGAGTCGACATTGCCAACCTCATCACCCGTTAAATCACCGCTGTTGTAAGACTGGGCCAGGATCACAAGGCCGGTATTACGGCTCGCGCCGTCACGGACAGTGCCTGAACGAATAGGGCCAGAAAACGTAGTGAACATTATAAAACTCCTTTCAAATGGGCGTACTTGATCGCCATTCTCCTTACCGAACTCGTCTCGACTCCAACCCGTCTTGCTCGCTCGGCATACGACATTTCTGGATTATTCACTATAAATCTTAGGCGTTCAACAAATTTTGGGTCCGCATGATAACGAGCCACTTGAGAGCGAGAAAGCATGGCTTTGTACTCAGGAGATTTAAAATCAAAAGTCGATGCCCTCCTTCCTTCGCTAATTTTTCTCCTAGTTTCTTCGGTGTGAGACTTTCCGCGCATTGGAGCTTTTGCGAAATCAGTAATATTGTAAACGCAAGGCTGCTCAAAAGCAGCATCACCCCTCAAAAAAGCCTCTTCAATTCCATCTAAATCCTCTGGCTTTTCACACTCAACTTCAACCCCTCCATAAAAGCTTGATAATCCATATTTATTATAAGCGTTCTGAAGGTGCTGGTTTGTGTGTTTATTTAATCTAAGAAGCCTAAAATGCTCTCTAATTCTTTTTTTTGCCCTTACTGATTGTCCAACGTAACAGTGTCCAGTTTGGGTGTTTACTATTTTGTAAATTCCACAAACATCAATTTTGTATGGCATTACCAACCTCTATTGAACTGGTTAAAGCCACAATAGACGAGAAATACATTTCCGTCAAAGAAAATAACAGGCGCAAAAAAAGCAAGGCGCCGAAGCGCCTTGCCTGTTATAGCACATTTAGATGCACTATTACGAAGAACCAGGAGAGCCGTAGATACCCAATGGGTCACTGACCCCGAAGCTATACCGCTCCCTTGCCTTATAGCGGGCGTTACCCGTGTCAAAGTCCCCGTCCATGGAGGTCGCCAGCGGCGAACGCACAAAGTGCTTCATACCGTTGGGAACATCCGTGGTGAGGAACCACGCATTCGGGTCGGTCAAGAAGTGGTTGACCGTGTAGCCGCCCGGAATGGAGCCGTTGTTCTTCAGCGCATTGATGTCGTTATCCGCAGTGCCGGTACGGAGTTCCGTTTCCAGCAGGCGGGTAGCAACGAACATCAGGGCGGGCGGAACAATCAGCTTATTCGGACGAGCCGCAATAAGCAGGCTACGTTCGTCCGTCCAAGCCGCGATCTGAATAACCGCCGCTTCAAGCGACGTTTCGTTCAGGTCAACAGCCGTGGCAGGACGGTTGCTGTTGGTGCCACCGGACACGAGCGGATGCGCCGTGCTGAACAGGGTCACGCCGTCACCAGACTGATAGCTAGTGAAGCCGTTGTTCAGCGGAAACGCAGCCTTGATCTGCTTCGTGTACGCCATCGAGCGCGCAAGCGCCTTGGTGTAACGGGCAGACAGGCTGTCGTACAGGTTGTCTTCCATCGCTTCCTCAGTGATGGAGAAACCATACGCAATGGTCTCATGCGTATAACGGGCGGTCCAGGCTTCCTGACCGTTATCATACGCAATCGCAGAACCTTCGTTCTTGACCGGGGCAGCAGCGAAGCCAGACAGCTTCACTTCTTCTTCAAAGGAACGCTCCGAGTTCTCAGTCTCGTAGATTTCCTTATGCTCCTCAGCGTACCGCTTGTATTCCAGACCGAACAGAGCGTTCAGACCCGGAAGCAGTTCCTTGAGTAGCTGTGCGCGACTAATAGCCATAGGTCACAACCTCCTTTACGACACAGCCGTACCGGCGGAGCCGGTATTGCCAGTGCGGTGGAAGTGCGTATTGATACGCACGATCACATCGGTGAACGCATCACCAATCTGGCTGGTCGTACTGTCAACGAAGTCAACAATACGAACCGGCAGAGTGGCGGTCGTGGCAATGCTGGACGCCTGGAGGCTCACACCAGAGATGGTGTTCGCACCGCCGCTACCAGCAACCGTCTGGATCAGAGCCGCATTGCAGCCCAGAGCCGTCTGATCGAGCGAACCGTTGGCCTGCACCTGGAACAGGGCATCCGGGTCATCCACGACATAAGCCTGGATGTCGGTCGCCGTGTTGCCAGCCGTGTAGGTCTGACGGAACACCTTGCCGAAGGTCGGGTCCGTAAACGAGCAGCCCACAAACACGCCCACAAAGCCAAAGCCGCCACCCGTCGAGGTGACGGTCGTTGCGGCTGTGGTAGCGTTAAAGCGAGCCAGCGTGCCACGGGTGGAACCCGTGTTGGTGATGATAACCGGATCACCATACTGGATGCTCACAGCGAAGCTGGCCGGAATCGCGTAAAGGCGAGTCGAGCCAGCAAATGCCTGACCACCCAGAAGGTTGATGGGCCGAAGCCCGTACGGAGCAAGCGTAGAAGCCATTTTCCGTTACCTTTCTTCTAGGATTGAGGATATGCAGCCCAAAGGATTATTCCCTTGGACCACGGCCAAATGTGGTCCTCGATGACCGCTCCGGACGGAGGACAGGCATACGAGGATCACTCTCGCGCATAAGGTTGTTGTCCACGCTTTCCATCTGCTGCTGCGCCATATTCCCATAATAAGCAGCGCGTTGCTTCGCCATTTCTTCTGGGATTTTGCAGAGAAGGAGACCACCAACCTCAATGTTGCCTTTGAATCGGCTATTAGGGTCGGCTGCTAGCATAAGCTCTGGATGGTCTTCTGCGCGAACAGGCTCATAGCCTTCGCGAAGCTGTTTGCTAACATTGGTGTTGTCCGCCGCATTCATCATGCTGGTGCGGACCCAGCGAAAGACATATCCCGGCTCCGGTTTTGGGTCCGGAAGTATCGAAGGAGGCTTCCAAGAAGTGGGCCGAATTTCGTGTTCGCGTGTTTCAAGGTCGCGGGGGGTGCGGTCACTCATGACCGTAGTCCTTCAAATACTGAGCAACATATTGCTCGGGGGTTAAGCCAAAACGGCGCGCCAGGGCAACCTGGGTTTGTGTCAGACGTACTTTGCTAACAGTCTTTGCAGTCCGAGTAGCGGGAGCTACAACTGTAGGGGCCTTAGCCGTCACGTCAATTTCCGGCTCAGGTTTTTTAAAGTACTCAGCAAAGCGGTTTTGTACCCGCTTGTCAATCTCGCTGTAGTACCTGTCGCTTTGCGGGTCTATCTTATGATCACGAATAAGCATGTCACTTACCGCGTAAGCATAGCCCGTCATTTCTTTTTCAATTTCGGATGTACCATCAAACCAAGTATTTCGGTTTGCCCATGATACGGCCTTTTGATCTGGCCCTCGTTCGATCTTGGGTGGTTCAGCCACTGGAGCTTGGTAAGCGGGTGGCGTATATGTGGAATACCGCTCATGCTCATTGACCAGCCGTTGAAGCTTCTCTTGCTGTTCAATAAACTTGTCTGTTTCACCCGCTTCAAACGCTTCTTTCATGATGCGCTTGGTTGAGTTGATTTCAGACTCAGCCCGGTTCTTTGCCTGATCTACAGCAAACTTCTCGGTATTGCCCGCAAGCTTCCTAAGACGCTCATTTTCTTGTGCTACAGCCTCTGCGTAGCGAAGAGCCTCATCACGCTGCCGCACGGCCAAGTCTTTTGTCCTGCGTTCAGCATGTGTCTTGAATGACAAATCCTTAATACGCTTCTGAATGTCATCTTTGTAACGAGAGATCTCATCATCTCTGACTGAGATATCGTCGTCGGTATCGGTGTATTCAGGCGCGAAAGGCCGACCCCGGTCTTCTTCCGGGGTGTCATCCACAATCTCGATCTCAATGTCAGAGGCTTCTTCAGCCTTTTGCTGTGCTTCGCTCATGCTCGACTAATCCCACGAGGATCTTCTACTACAGCCTCAACCGTGTCGTCATTAATAATCCTAAACTCACGTCCATGAATTTTTACACGGGTACCGCTGTACGAACGAAAGACTACCCAGTCACCCTCTTTGCACCAAGGGCCGTCTGGGAACTTCTTGTCATCTTTGTAAGCAATGCTACCCATCTTTAGAACAAATCCAACAACGGTAGAAAGAGACTCACGTTCACGAATTTGCTCTGGCAGGAAAACACCGCCGTCCGTTTTTTCTTCCAACTCAGGAAGGGCAACCAATAGCTTAAAGCCTTTTGGATCAGGGAGTTGAGTAGCTCCCCTTACTTCTCCTTCAGGCATCTTAATATCTACGTTTAACATATTAGTCCTCTGCACACTGTTAGGGTCGTGTGATACCCAGCACCCACCATGGGCGATTAGTCATCTCGCTTCAGCCTATCGGCCAAGTCGAGCAATTCTCTCTCTGCCTTTGCAAGCCCTTCGATTATTCCGACATGATATTTGTAGTCAGACCAATCGGTGGCTGAACCTGTAGCAATGAAATCCGCATGCTCATTCATGATCTTGCGGATCTCTCCCCTCAAATAGTCAAATGCATTATCAGGCGCTGCCGCCATTACTGCCTCCTCATGGCGTCTACGCCAGCCTTAAATGCATCAAGCTTGATCTTTGCTGCGTCAAACTCACCCTTCTGATCATTAGACTGCTTCTGAGAAGCAGCCTTAATGCCTGCATTGACACCAGCAATACGCTCTTGAGACGCAATTCGCTCAATCTCAATCTGCTGCTGCTGTTGTCGCAATTGAATATCAGCCTGATCCTTCGCAGTCTTCCGCTGGATCTCCGCCTGTTTATTTTGCATGTCTTGCATCTGCGCCTGCACAACAGGATCTTGCATCTTTTGTTGCATTTCCTGTTGCTGAACTTCAGCTTGATCTTTTTGAAGGAGACGCTGTGCTGCATCTGCCACCAGTCTAGATAGCTGAACTTCGATATCTTCCGGCAGATGTTCATCTGGCGGGGGCAACTCAACACCCAATTGGTTCTCAATCTCACGGCGGTACTGAAAGCCAATGTGTTCGGAGATATGAGCCATGGCTGCCGCCTGAATGGCGCTAGCCTGGGGAGATTGCCCAACCAACTGAAGGATCTTTGGATCCTGCATGGCAGTCATGTGAACCTTAATATGGGCTTCATGATCCTGGTACAAGAAAGCCTTAACAGGCTTGCCGGACAGAATAGCCATGTTTTCCGAAACCGGATCCATGGGCTTCTTATCATCAGCTGAAGGAATGATCTTGCCTGGGTCTTGAACCCCAAGAACAGTCAGCATCTGCCGATGAAGCTCAGGTAAATCATATAGTTGAGGGGCTTGCTGAGCCAACTGAAGAGCCGCCTGATACTGAACTACGCGCTGAGACAAAGACGCAGCGTTAGGATCAGTCACTGGGATAACATCAATCCGCCCATCGTAGTCAGCAGTGCGGGTCGCATCGATGTCCGTGTCATACTCATACTCACCGGGCATTTGCTCATGGATAATATCCACAAGCAAATCCAGTTCCTGCTTCATGGAGGCATGTAGCCTTGCCTGCACCGCAGACATGACCTTCATCGCCCGCTCCATGAGGGCTAGTGTGGTACCAACTGGAGCGTTCTGGTTGCCATCGCCAATCTGAAGATCAGCAATAGAAGCAAACCTACGGCCTTCTTCTACCAAAGTTCCAAGGAGTTGAGCGAGAACCTGAGACGGCTCCTTATAAGGCAAGAAGGTAATGCTGTCCTTGATTGCCCCCGAAGGAACGTCTACGTCCCGGAACTCGCCGGGCATAAGGGGAGTGCTATCGCCTTTAATACGCAAGCCCCGCGCCTTCAGACCGGCGGGCAAGTTAGACAGCGTACCGGCATCAACAAGCTGGCGAAGAATAGACGTGGCTGATTTGGCAATCCCGCCAACCAAGTGGATCAAACCAAAGCCATAGAACCCAAAACCAGGGATATATGTGTACTGGACAAAGTGCTGACGCTTCAGCTTTAGCGGGTCGTCTTGGTTCCAGTTCCGGTAAATCGACAGGATCGTACCTGTGGATTTCTCCACCGTGACCACATACGGCAGGGCAATACCCGTCGGCTCACCATCCTTCCCAATATCCTCATAGCCAGGGACATCAAGATCAACATGAATCTCTAGAAGAATATGCCGGTCATCCGTGTCTATTTGCTCTTCACCAGATAACTTATCTTTGGTCCTCTGGATGTCGTTCCTGTCCGGGACCGGGGTAGAAAGATCAATATCACGGTAGAAACCAATGACTTGCAGTTTGCGAATTTCGTTCTCATTCTTCCGCATGATGTGGGTGTAGCGGGGGGATGTCATGAGATCTGACGCCCCGTATGGAACCACAAACTCTTCAGCAGGAACGTAAATGGACGAAGGGCGACCTAGGGTCGGGTCGTAGTAGACCTTCTTAAACGCCGCACCAGACAGGGGCAAAGCAAAAAGCATACGCTCATGTTCGCTACGGTAGTCGGAGATCTTCTCAGTCAGGAAATAGTTGAGGTCTTCTTTAACTCGTTGTGCTTGACGTTCACGCTCAGGGGTGGTTTTGCCCACAATCTTCGTGCGGACAGGACCGCCTGCGGGGAATGTCTCCATAATAGACTGAGACTGAAAGCGCACGGCAGCTTCTGAAAGAATGGGGTGAAACACACCACACGCCCCAGGCCACGGGCTTGAGCGGTCTTCAATCTTTAGACCCAGGAGATCCAGTCCCTGCTTGTAGGTCCGCTCCCAGTCTTCCCGCGAGCGAAGGTCTGACTCGAAGTCAGAGATGAGTTGCTGACCAATTGCGTGAAGCTCACGCTCATCAATGTGGTCCGCAAGGTTTGCCCCAAAGTCAGGAGCGAGTTGTTCAGATAGTTCAGGGCCGAGGATAACAATGGCGCCTCCATCTTGGGTCTCAATAGAGACGGCGTCTGGATTAACGATCTCAATCTCAAGCCCTGGCTCAGATGAGTTACCCAGAGGATTAAGAGCCTTGTCTATGGACACAACATATCCCCTTAATAATAATCAGCGCGGCGCTGCATTGGTGCATAATCCTCTTCGTAGTCAGATGGCAATCTAATAAATCCACCCTGCCTATACCTCATAAGAGCCATGACCACGCTATCCACAAAGTCATCATGGCTTCCATTTGGGAAGGAGGCGCATTCCTCAATTACCTCGTCCGCCCACTTAGTTTCAGGACACCATACCATACCGGATGAGAAGATGTCAGTAATACTGTTTGTCCTCATGATCTTATCGCCAGACGCCCTGGTGGGGGTAAACTCTGACACCGGGATGTCCATTTGACGCAACTCATGAATGAGGGGCAACCCTGAAGCCTTACCTTCAATTAAGAAAGTGTCGGGTTGCCACTCCATATAAACCTCTTTTGCCCTGGCCTTAAGCTCAGGAAACTCCATTCTTTCCTTAAATGCATCTAGTAAAATAATATTACTACTAGTGCCGCCAAATTCATTTTCTCCATCAAATACTCCCCACACAGTGAATGCTGTATAGTCAGATCGATTGTTCTTTGTGAATGCAGTGTCGGCAGATACAATTACATATTCATAATCTGGCGGTGAGCTTTTCTCCCAGCGCCGCCACCATTCTCTTTTGAGGATTGCCCCCTCTTCATTGGTGGGCTGTTGTTGATACTGAGCGTTCCACTTGGCTGTGGGTAACTCTGACTTGAGAGCCTCAAGGGACTCTTTGCTCCAGTAGCTAGGCCAAAGAGGATTGCCCGAAGGCAGTATCGCGGGTAACTCAATCACTTCCCACTCAGACGATCCGTCACGATCCATGGAGGTTTGAATAAGCCTGCCGGTCAAATCACGTTTAGCCCAGCGGGTCATGACAATCACAATAGCCGCATCTGGCTGTAGACGCTGACGAGGACCAGAGGTGTACCAGTCAAAGACCTTGTCATAGATTGACGGATCACCAATGGCAGTCACAGCCTGCTGTTCAGTATGCGGATCATCAATAATGAATAGATCTGCACCCTTACCAGCAATTGCCCCGCCAACACCAACGGCGAAGTACACACCACCATCTGAGGTATTCCACCGGCCCGCAGCCTTACTATCAGACTGCAATTTCAAATTACTAAAGACTTCCTTGTAGTCTTCACTGTCTACAAGGTTCCTGACCTTACGCCCGAAATCTACAGCCAACTCAGCAGTGTGAGTTGCTTGGATAATTTTCTTCCCTGGGTTCTTACCAATAAACCATGCAGGCAAGAGATAAGACGCAAACTCAGACTTGGTATGACGAGGCGGCATGTTGATAATCAACCGCTTACAGCGGCCATTTAACACACGCTCAAACGCCTCAGCCATGATCTCATGGTGCCTGCTCTGAATGAACGCAGGCCACATACGCCGGACAAACGGCAAAAACTTATCCTTGGCAGTATCCCTACTCTGAGCCTCCTCATAGTCCTGAAGAAGCTTCAAAATATCCTTCTGCTCCTCCAAAGGAAGCTGACCAATCTTGTCTAAGATCTGAGTAACGTCCAAACTCAACCTCTTAAAAAGCCCCTCCCCCACAAAGGGGAGGGGAAGGTTAGGGAGAAAACAACGAAAGGACGCAAGCCGCAGCTTGCAATTACAACCTAGTCAAACTCTATTCGCGCTGGCAAGTGGAAATATTCACATAACAACCAAAAGACTGCGAGACTTATTTGGCTGATTCTTTAAGAACCCACGATTAACCAAACAATACACAATTCTATGGACATTACTCTTAGAGGAAATACTTAACCCCTTGCATATATCTTCATATGAAGGAGAATACCCATGCTCCTCCCAGAAATTCAAAATGAAATCAAGCACCTGCTTTTGTCTTTTTGTCATTAGCAATCACCTCCTGTGCCTGGATTAAAGCCTTCAAGGTCGCAGGACCACACCCAGGCTTCGACCTCAACTCATCAGGGGTTGCCCCCAAGAAACTGTCTACACTGTCAAACTGCCGCATAACATCTTCAGCAGAAGCCTCTACACGGCCATTAGCCCACTTCAGGCTACCCCAATACCTCAAACACCACGGAAGCACCTCAGCGGCCTTTAAAACAGGCCCTACGGGGTGTTTAGTTGCCCTCCGCACAGTGACCATAGACCTCAATGCACGGGCAACATTGTGGCACAGCTCCATGTCAGCCACCTCAGCAGCCTCCAACAAACCATTCAAATGCGCCTCAGCCTCACCTAAAGTATAATGTTTATATATATCCTTCATACCCTACCTCCTCTTCCTAACTAGTAACTCTATTACCGAAGTAGGTATCCTCTCACCAACAAGATCCTCTGTATATACCCTCTTCTGCACCATAGTAATGTAACCTTGCTCCTCTAAATCCCTAGCTTGACTAATACTCATGATACCATTCTCCACAGAATACCATTTACCATACTCTGTATAAGCTATTACTACCCATTCTATAGGTAAGTTATTCATATCTACCGCCTTGTCAGGCATATTCTTCCTCTAATAATATGTAATTCTAGTAGAGAACAATATAGAAACAACAGATTCGCAGCAAGCAATCATAGATTGAATAAGTTTTTGGAAAATGGCCGGAAGCACGGGGCAAATACCAACCAATACGGGAAAAATTTGTATATACCCCGTGGCAATATGGTACCTAGAAATTGATAGGGGGTGGTTTTGTATATTGGAGTGATGAGAATTTGGTTGGAAAATTGAATAGGGGGTGGGGTATGTGGCGAAAAATAATCGTTTGAGTGGGATTTCAAATCGTTTGAGTGGGATAGTATGTATGGTGGGTGGGTGGACCCTGATCGCTACTCGGTGGCCCCCTACCGGGTGGGGTCTACGGCACCCCATTCCAGCACCGCAGACCCCTAAGCCATTGAAATCGTTGGATTATCCAGCAAGCTTAGCCAAGCGTTGCTGCAATTCCTCTTTGATGGCGT
>Ga0194115_10005198_pt1 | contig 13635 bp, 32 predicted proteins | sample TA2MahsurfametaG_3_FD_148656 | JGI IMG/M metagenome (GOLD analysis project Ga0194115, IMG submission 148656) | Freshwater microbial communities from Lake Tanganyika, Tanzania - TA2015002 Mahale S4 surface | ecosystem: Environmental > Aquatic > Freshwater > Lake | place: Tanzania: Lake...
TCCAATGACGCCGCTGTCGGTTTGGAGCGTGACTCCTCGGGAGGTCTGGCTCTGAAGGTCAACAGTGTCACCGCTCTCAGCATCACTTCGGATGGAACGATTCTGTCGATTCCTGCGGCGAACGTGCAGTTGAACAACGGCCAGCTTGGGCTGTCCCTGGCCGGTACGAAGTACAATGACAACACCATCCAGACGACCTCCGCAGGCACCGTGGCCCGCGTCATTACGCCCTTCACCACGAACTCCACGTCCTACGTCAGCATCACCGCTGCGTCCGTGGCGCTCGCGGCGAACACCCCGTACTTCTTCCAGGCGCGAATCATCTGGCAGAGCACGAGCACGGCTGCTGGGCCTGGGTTCAGCATCACCGCGCCCTCTTCGCCCTCGGTGCTTGACTACACGGTGACGTATCAGACCTTCGCGAACGCGACCGCAGGGTCAATGGCGGTACGCCATGACACTGCAACCGACGCAATGACCGCTCTGACGACTACCACGGCAGCGAACACCGCATACGTTGCGTACATCGACGGCGTCATTGCGACCACGAACGCAGGCACGCTGGCCCTGCGGCTTCGCTCCAGCAGCGCACTGGCAGTCATGGCGGCTCGTCCTGGCACGTTCCTAAACGTGCGCGTCGGCAGCACATAGGGCGCGGGCTTTCCCTCTCCGGTTGCCCGCTCCAGGGGCTGGCCTCTCACGAGGCTGGCCCCTTTTTTTGCCCTGCACGGGATGCCGGGGCAATGCAACATAAAAAATGCACCCGCCCGCCCCACCAGGGCCACCGGGAGCCGGGACGCTCCAGGCGGGCGCTGGAGCCTCGCCGCGCTGCCGGGGCTACCTCGGCACCCTCTGACCCCTGCTCGCGGCTCTTAGGCCCGTTTCCGGCCACGAGGAACGCCCGCGTGCGCGTGCTCCACGCCGCACTGCCGCGTCAAGGGGAATCCGCCGCACCACGCCGGGGGAGGTGCGCCGCGCCACGCAGGGACGTGCAGCGAGTAGCACCCGAGCAGCCCCATCAACGCATCGGATGATGCGAAGGCCCATGTGCAGGGCTGGCCCCACCCTCCTAAAGGAAGCCGGGCGTCAGGTGCAAGTCAGCGGGTGCGCTTCACGGTAATGCGCGGGGCCGCGCCGCCCCCGCCTACGAATGACTGCCCCACCCGGAGAGCGCGCACACTCTGGACGATGTGGGCGTCTTCTGCATTGTCGCGGAGGAAAGCGGAGCGCGGGCTGCACCATGAGTCCACGCTGAAACCGTCATCCATCGTGACGCACACACGGGGCTGCTTGCGGCGGGTCTTCTTTTTCGTAGCCATGGCGCAGTCCTACCGGAATGACCGCTCCAGTTTCAAATGGCTAGAGCGTCCAGTTCCCGCCCGTGTCGATCCGCTTCGTGATGCCCTACTCCGCTGACAGGTACGCCAGCGCGTCCGCTTTCGTGGCGAAGTAATCGCCCTCCCGCTGCGGGGTATTTTCTCGGGATTTTTTAACCGGACTAAGTACACATTAGTCCCGCAACGTAGGACTATAGTAATATTAATAACTTGGCTCGCCCAGGTCTGGCTCGAGTTCGTGGTCAAAAAAAAGGCGGGTGAATATCCTCCCCGGCCATGCGTTCTTCGGACAGCACGCAGCAATCAACGCAGCACAAACCGGAGAAACCCATGTACCAAGCTATCCACACCCGCTTCCTCGGGGCCACCGACACTCGCGGCTCCCGCGTGAAGGCCACCGCGCAGGCAGGCTCTGTCACTGTCCCGTGGGACTATGCGCTGTCCACGGACCAGAACCATGACGCGGCGGCACGCGCTCTCATTGAGCGGTATGGTTGGCACGGCGTGTGGCACCTCGGCCAACTGCCGAACGGCGACCGCTGCCACGTTCGCGCCCTCTAGGCCACTCGCGGGAGAGCCTATCTCCCGCTACCACCACGCAGCACAACCGGAGAGAGCCATGACCGTCACCTACCTGTCGTCCCGTGCGTGGGGGTACCACGCGAAGCCGGTCCACCACCGGGAGTGGTTGGCGCACGCTGCCTCGTTCCTGCGTGGCCTCTTCCCCGGCACGGAGGTGACCGTGGCAGAGCACGAGGACCGCAGCGCGGTGCGCTTCAGCGGCGAACTGCCCGAGCCGCTCGACTACAGCGAGCAGGAGGTGCTCGACCTGCTCCAGGCCGAGTGGCAGTGGCTCGTGGGAACGCAGGACTAGGCCACTCGCGGGAGGGCCATTGACCTCCCGCTACCACCACCACGCAGCACAAACCGGAGAGAACCATGCCCCGCAAGACCCTGACCACCGCCGAGCAGTTCACCCGCGATATGGAGCGCGCAGGTTTTGAGGTGGACGACTTTCCCACGCGGCGCGGCGAGTACCTGCCCGCCGTCCACTGCACTATGGGCAGCAGCCGGTACTCTGACGCCCCGGACGTGCAGGACGTGGTCCGCGCCACGAAGGTCCGCGTGCAGTGGGACGGGAACGGCGGGCTCGTGGTGGTCATGCCGGTGGAGGGCTAGACCATGCGTCACTACCCGTACAGCGTCACCGTGGGCCGCACGCTGCACTCGCAGCACCGCACGGAAGCCGCCGCCCTGGCAGAGGCCCGCCGCGTGGGCGGCGAGGCGTGGCGGGACTTCAAGGGCAACGTGCCCTCCCTACTCCTGACGCCGCGCCCGCTGTGCGACCAGTGCGGCAGCGACTTTGACGCGGAGTGGGGCTGTAACTGCGCCCTGGGCGACAGCGAGTGCCGCCTGTGCGGAAGCACCACGGACGTGTGCGACTGCCACGAGCAAGAGTAGCTGTCAGGCGAATATCCACCCGCCGTCTACGTCTACAGCAGCGCAACCCAACCGGAGAGAACCATGCGAAACCCGACCGAGCCCTGCTTCCTGTCCCTGCCCTACGAAGACGAAGAGGGCAACGTGGTGCCCAGCTTCAAGGTGTCCCCGCACGGGGACGCGGACCCTGACCGGGATGCCTTCTGGGTGGACACCCGCGCCGAGGCCCGCGAGGAGGTCGAGCGGCTCAAGGCGCTCCGCGCCGCCGCGCTCGTCGTGAAACCGGGACGGGAGGTGCTCGACCCCAATAACCGCCGCGTCTACGTCCTGTCCGTGGACGGGGACCAGGTCACCGTGCGCCTCGGCGGCTCCTACGGGGCGACGGTGCGCTACTCGCGCTCGATGCTCCGTCCGGTGGAGGGCTAGACCATGCGCCTGCCCACCATCCACCTCAACGGCACCTCCCGGCAGTACCTCCACGAGGAAGCCCTCGCCGCACACCGCGCCCTCTCCGCAGCCGTTGACGCGCTCGCTGCCATGACGGTCCACGCTCGCGACTACTACCCGCAGGGGGCTGACGCCTACGCGGAAGCCGCCCGCGAGCACCGGGAGCGCATCGAGCGCGTGCGCCAGGTGCTGGTCGAGGTCGCCGACCTCTGCTGCGCCTTGGAAGAGTAGCTGTCAGACTGCATATCCACCCGCGTCTAGAAGGCATGACCACAATGCTCCCGCCCCCTGGACTGTACCGACTGAAGGTTGATGTGAAGAACCCGCTCCGCGAGCCGGGGCACCGCTACGAGGCCGATAAGGTCGCGTGGAAGGCTGGGCAGGAATGGACGGTCCTCGGCAACGAGGACGGCACCCGCCGCTTGCTGCTGCGCGGATACTCGCTTGACCCCAGCCACGCTGGCTTGCCCGCGCTGCTCGCGGCTCTTGTCCCCGTCACCTCGGAGAACTGACCATGCGCCACCTGTACCTCGTGACGTTCCACAACGGACGCACCGCTCGCGCTCTCATTGACGCAGGACTCTGCACCCCACCCGCCGCACCGAAGGAGGACTGACATGGAGCCCTTCAGCAAACTGGACACTGAAACCCCGGCGCAGGCCCAGTTCCGCGAGGATATGCAGCGGGCTGGCTTCGACCTGTGCCTTTTCAGCAACTGGGGCACGCCGACCTACGCAGTGCTCTGCTCGACGCGCTACGCGAACTCCGCGCCGCACCCGAGCGAGGTCCGCGAGGCAACCGACCTGCGCCTGTCCCGCGTGGGCGTTGCGCTGGACGAAGTGCTCTTCCCGTAGACCCTTACCCCGCCGCACCAAGAGGACCGTCATGCTCGCGAAGAAGAAGACCACGAAGAAGCCCGCCCGCCGCCCCACGCTCGCGTCCATCGTCAAGTACCTGCGGACCATCCCGTACTGGGACGTGCGCGAGAGCACCCGAGTCATGCGGGGGAATATCCGCACCGCAGCGGGATGGTACGACAAGAACAACTGAAAACTTGCAGCCGGTGTGGGAGTGCATATTCTCCCGCTGCTGCACAACCGGAGAGGACCACAACATGGCAAAGACGAAGCGCAAGGAAGCGTACAGGGAGGCCCACCTGGGGCTGCTGACCACCGTGCTGGCTGCGGCATCCGCTGCTCTGGAACTCCAAGCCGCGCAGCGGCTCCACTCATCCCGGCAGGGAGCCTATGCTCGGCGAGCCCTGCGGATGCTGCGGGAGGTCGAGCACGCGGCGCTGGACGTGAAGGTCGCGCTCCAGCCCGTGGTGGCGTTTGCATCCTGTGAGCAGCGGCAGAAGGCGTGGAGGGCGCACGCGGCACACTCGCTTGCGGTGCTCTCTCAGGAGAAGACCGAGCGCGAGCAAGCCGAGCGGGAGGCGCTCGCGGCACTGGAGGTGCCTCGTGCAGACCGTTGACCTGGCGCAGTACCTTTGGACTGAACTGCACGCCTACGTTCGCGAGGACGTTGACGTGCGCGTGGAGGACGTTCTGCGCCTGTCGTCCTCCCGGCTACTCATGGGCCTCGGCGACAGTCAGCCGCTGACGGTGCCCGAGGTGGCCCGCGTGCTGCTGCGGGCCGAGGCCGAAGAGTGGCTCCCGAGCCCCTTCCTCTCAGGCAACGCGGACGGGCTGGACGAGGTGTACCTCGGCCTGGTGACGCACGAGTTGCGCGTGCTCGCGGGGCTCCAACAGCCGCCGTTTTTTCCTGTCCCCTTTCGCTTGGAGCACTGACACATGGAACTCCTCATTCTCGTGGTGCCGTTGCTGTGGGCCGCTGCCGTGCAGATTGGCGGCGAACTGGCTGACAAGCGGGCGCAGGAGCGCGAGCAGGAAGTGCTGCTCTACGCTCGCCGCCGCGCCTTTGAAATTTGCCGGGAAGTGCTGGACCGGCCACGCACCGACGCGGTATCCGCGTCCGCAACCTGGAAGGCCACCCGCGCCCTCGTGGAGTCCATTGACCATGCCCTCGTCCGCTAAGACTCAGTTCCGCCTCCTCCGCTTCGGCAGTGACGTGTGCGGCCCGTGCCTCGGCATGGACCGCGCCAAGACGCTGGAGAAGTTCGCCGCCGCCCACCCCGAGGTCACCGTGCTGCGGCTGTGCCTCGCCGACAAGAAAGGCGTGCCGTACAAGGACGCCAACGAGTGGGCGGATGCCTACGGCATCATGGCGACCCCTACCCTAATCATCGAGTCCGATGACGGGCGGGAGTTGGTGCGCCTGGAGGCGGCGGTTTCCGTCAAAGACCTCGACAAAGCCCTCCAGCGGGCGCAGGAGCGGCTGAAGCGTGGCCCCCTGGCCCTGGACACCCTCAAGCCCGAGGAGGCTCGGTAATGGCTAACGGGCCGCGCAAACGGGACAAGCCGCTGCTGGTGTACTTCTCTGCTGCCGAGCGGGCGCTGTGCGAGCGTGCAACGGGCGGGATGCCGCTGGGCACCTGGATGCGCTCGCTGGCGCTCTGGGAGGCCTCGAAACTGTCGAAGAAGGGCACGTTCGGGCGCACCACCCCGGAGGAAGACGCGCTCCTGGAGGCCGCACACAAGCCAAAGAGGGGCGCGTGAGTTCTCGGCGCACCATCTGCTGGAAGTTCCGGCGGTGGCCCGCCCGCACCCTGCTGCACGCTTTCTGGGCGCGTGGCGGGGTGTCTTACTGCGGCAGGCTGGACACCCGCACCGGAGTCTGGGCCGAGCCGGTGGCGGGAGGGGACTACGAGGTCAACCTCGACAGCCGGTCCCTGTGCCGCTGCTGCGCCCAGCGAGTCCTGGAGCAGCAGCGAGCAATGGGACGTGGAGAGTCAGATGCCGAAGCCAGACGGTCCACTTGCTCGGCGTAGCGACTACACGGTTGTCCCGTGTCCGCACTACGTTGCGCTGCGGATGGTCGCAAGGTGGCACTACAGCAAGGGTGGCTCGCACACCTCAGTCCATGCCCATGCCCTCGTCCGAAAGGACACCGGCTGGCCGGTTGGTGCCGCTCTGTGGCTCCCTCCGACGCGCCCAGCAGCCCAATACGCCGCGAATCTCTTAGGGGGGGGGGCAGGAGTCCTGGCGAGAGACTCTCGCGCTCTCTAGGCTCGTTGTGGCCCCCGGGGAGCCCAAGAACGCAGCGGGCATCCTGCTAGCTGCCAGCACTCGGCTCGTGCAAGAAGACGAACGCTGGAGGTTTGCCGTCACCTTCGCGGATGAATGGCAGGGACACCGAGGCACCATCTACCGAGCCACTGGGTGGACGGAGGCAGGACTGACTTCTCCTTCTCCAACCTGGGTCATGCCTGACGGCAAGTTGGTTGCAACCAAGGCCACCACCACGCGCACGAAGGCCGAAATGGAAGCCCTCGGCGCGACGGTGGTTGGACGGCACCGCAAGTTGCGGTTCGTCAAACTGCTTCAAGCGGCCTAGCGAGAGCCGACGCCTGCCCCGATAGAAAAGCAAGCAGGCGCAAGCATTTTCGCCGCCTTCGTGTTGGGCTTGAGTCGGCTGCACGCCTTCATCAGCCCAGCAATGTTTCCGGGGTGCTTGGTCTTCGGCTTGTGCTTGTAGGTGGTCTTGGTGTTGGCCGTGCCCTTGGTGCGGAAGCACGCCTTGTGCTTCGCCACCTTCGCGCCAGTGTACTTCTTGCCCTCGGCGTCCTTCTTGAACGTGATGCACCGAAGCCCCGCTGCCGCCTTCTTTTTCGCCGCCATTTTCACTTATCCTTGTCAGGCCCGCGCAAGCGGCGGGCAACTCTGTGGACTGTGCTGCCCGAAACGGACAGGCGCTCTTGGATAGTGGACTGAGACAGTCCCTCGCGCAAGAGAGCCAGAATCCGCAGGTACTGCGCCTCCCGCGCCCTTCGCTTCGCGGCTGCTGGGTCGCGCACTAAGTATGGCGGGAGGCGTTGCATTACCTGCGGCGCGTGGCCTTGCGCCGCGAGCGCCCGAACGGAGCGCGCTCCAGCGTCTGGTTTACGCGCAGACACTTCTCTCCGTCGCCCTCACGCTTCGTGCAGCGGCACCAGTCCTCGGAGAACTTCTTCGCCTCAATGGGGTCGCGCACAGGAATGAGTCGCCCAGGCTGCTCGGGGCGAAGACAGACTCTCATGTAGGGGCCGGGGGCTACCTTGACACCTCCGTTGTGCTTGGACACCGCGTCCGCCGCTCGCTTGTCGAGGAAGGCGAGTTCCACCTGACACTCGCGAAACCGCTTCGCCCCTGCCTGCTTGCTGCGAATGGCGGGCCTGCACGGCTTCAGCGTCAGCAGCGTGATGTTCTTTGCCCTGGTAGGAGTCTGGGGGATGTACTCCTCGTCAATCAGCGCAGGGCCGGTGGCTACAGCTTGGATGCGTTGGAGAATCGTGCCGGAAGGCGCTGGCCCGAACATCTTCGCAGCCTGCTTCCGCTTCACCAGGGTCTTCATCGGCTCCGTATGCCTTTTGGGCTTCGTCGTCGGAGTCGTCGCAGCGGGAGGTGCTTCTCGGAATCGTCGCATGGCAGTCCTCAGAAGTGCGCCTGGTAGTTGATTCTCTTGTCCTTCATCAGCCAGCACGCACGACAGCCATGCTTTTCGCCCTCGCGACCGCTTCCTGCGGGCGGCGGCGCAGACGCACAAGTCGTCTGATTCTTTGGGGTGTTTGCATCGTAGATTGGGCAGGAAATGTCATATCTATCATCCTTGCCTCCACGCACCCGGAGGTCGTCAACCTTGTAGATAGAGCATGAGCCGACCGCATTGTCGGGATGGATTGCTCCAGGCGCTGGGTCATTGAAGTGATACGCCGATGCCCTGACGAGGAAGTTGTCGCTCTCCAAGCGGTCCATTTCCTTCTTCATCAATCCAGTGAAGTTCGGCATTGCCCACATTCGCGTCGGAGCCCAGAAGCGAATGGTGGGGTCGAGCCGGAAGACCCTGTTCGCCACGTCTATCCAGACGGCAAAGTACTCAATGTCAAAAAAGTCTCCGCTGCTGTGAACACGAACGGGCTTGAGACTTCCGCTTGGGTTTTTGATTGGTTCGCGCCCCCTCTCCGTCGCCTCAAACCTGTATGGCGTGACGGGGAACTTGCTAGTGAGGATGCTGCGAACCAGAATCTCCTCCAACTGCTTCTTTCCCTCCTTGGAGGTGAGACAGGACTTTACCCACCAGTAGCGGATGATTTCTCCCGCTTGAGTGTTTGGGTTTGCGTAGTTTCCGACGTAGGCGTAGCAGGAGCCGCAGATTGTGTCCTCAATCTTCACCGGGACAATCTCGCCCCACCCCACCTCTTCTCCAGCCTCTCCTGGAACCTTGGCCTTCAGCTTCCCATCGGCGGCAAGCATCGTTCTGCGCTCGTTGCTTAGAATCACCGTTTGAGCGGCCTTCGCGCCTGGGCAAGCACCGCCGACTGCGCCAGCACCCGCAGGCAAGTCCCAAGTCGGACAGCCCATTTTCCCGGCCAGACTCCAGAGCGAAAGGCGCGGATACTTTCCGGCCACCGGAAGGTCGCCGCCTTCGTCCTCGCCACCCTCTTTTTTCTTCGCTGGAGCAAGTGCCCAAGGCACCACGTCCGCTCGCATGGGAGGGTCCAGCTTGAAAAAGTACTTACCCTTCTCCTCTTCCAGCGTGATGCGGGTCTTCGTGAGTGCCTCTTCAATCACTCGGCGACCGAAAACCATGCGCGTCAGGTTGGCGTGCTTCTGCTCCATGCTCGGAGGAGCCGTTGCCGCCGAGAAGCTAGAGAAGCCGCTCGCAACGCGCTCCGACGCAATCGCTTCCGGCGAGCCCTCTTCCTGCTTCACTTCCTGACGAGTCCGCTCAAGCTGCCCTGTCACTGCTGCCATGTAAGCCTCCGTTGAGGCGCACGGTGCCACGGGTTGCAGCGGGCTTCAACGTCTGCAACCTTGCCGCAATGCGCTCCTGCCCTCGCGAGGTGGTTTCCACGTTCAAGCGGCTCACCAACATGAGCCCCGGAGAGATTCGCGCCTGGGCGAAGGACTCACGAGCGAAGCGGGCCTCGTTTGAGTCCACGCGCCGCCGCCTCCCGGCGCTCGCGGCGCTCGCCGAGAAGGTGCGAGCCGGGAAGCCGCTGTCGGCGAAGGACTGCGCCTACGCCCGCCGCGTCAACAGTTTCAACACGCGCATGACGGGGATGCAGCGCAAGTGGGGCTGCACTGACAAACTGGTGGTGGCGCTCCGCAACTGGGGTCACCAGCCGAAGGCTTGCAAGGTGCCGCGCTAGGACAGGTAGCCCTGCACCTTTCCGAGAACGCCCGTCATGCGAGACAGGTACTGGTCCGCAGGAAGCGTGAAGTACCGCGCCGCGTAGAGTTTGTAGACGAACCCGGAGAGGTCGCCCGCCTCCAGGTCATTCCTCGCAGCGAGCAGGCTCGCTCGGCTTCCCAAGAACTCCCAGTAGTCCTTCACAGCCGCCTCAGTGCTCGGGTAGCTGCGCCACTTCTGCTGGATATTCACCACGGTGCCGTCAGGCAGATATTCCGTGTCCGCCCCCGGACACCACGGCTTGCCTTCATCCAGCCACTTCTTGCCGGTGGTAATGTTCCAGATGTTGTTGCACTTCGCGCCAGCCCCAACCCCATATCCACTCTCAAAGGCACCGTGCGCGACGATGATTGCCTTTGACGTGTGGCTGAGTTTCGGCAGCACGCGCCCGACAGCGTCATAGAGCCCTTGGCACCACTTCGCCCTGTCTCGGATGCCCACGAGCGTGGTTGCAATGGCGGTTGCTGCTGCCTTGCCGCCTCTGAAAACCAAGTACAGCCCTGCCCCGGCGAGCGCCAGTTGCCACCAAGGGATGCGTCTTCCGTACAACGTGAGTCCTGGAGTCATTGAATCCTCGCGTGAGCCGTGGGTACCTTACTCGCACCGTGAGAGGACTTCATGCAACCCACCCTTCCCTCAGTACAGGCGGCAACCAAGGTCTGGACCGGCCAGCCTGGCGCGTGGCACGCGGTGTTCGGCTCAATGCTTCAGCGAGCCGCCATTGTCGCGCCCGCGCTGTGGCTGACCGGCACCCGACAGCCCAAGCGGCTGGCATGGAGCACTTTCGCAGTCGTCGCTGCCATTGAGGTGGTTGTGCTGCTGGAGGTCCGCTCTCAGGTGAAGTCCCAGCCTTTTTCTCCAAGGCAGGAGTAGTCATGCCGCTGCACCTCGCATCACCGTTGCCGAAGGGCACCGAATACCTCGTGGACGTTGCCGAGAAGGCGTGCGCTCCGCACAAGATGCCGCCCCATCTGCTGCTGGGCGTCTGCTACGCCGAGAGCAACTTCGGCCTCGCACTCAAGCCGCCTGGGCCTGCGGGCTCCGGGGACTACATTGCGCGGCCCTGCACGCTCGAGCGTGACGCCCGCATGAAGGCTTTTCCACTTCCCGGCGTCGAGCGCCGCCGCCTCGCGGACGGCATCAAGGCTCGCAAAATCGCAGGCCCAGTGGATGCGTGGGTGCCCACGAGCACCGGCTGGGGCTGCGGGCTGCTTCAGTTCGATTACGAGGCGCACTTTGAGTTCTGCAAGAGCGGCGCGTGGAAGGAGCCCTCCCGCATCTTTGACCAGGCGTGCAAGCTGCTGCTGAGTGGCCGCGCCACGCTGAAGCAGAAGTGTCCCGGCCTCGCGAGCGCGGACCTCGACCGCGCAATGGTGGCGTCCTACAACGCAGGCGCTGGGCGCGTGGCAAAGGCAGTGCTGGCAAAGCAGCCGCTCGACAGCGTCACGTTCCATCCCGGCTATGTGGACAAAATCCGCAAGAAGGCAGACGCGCTCGCGGGCCACTCCGGGGCGTGGCTCACCGGCCTCTGATACGCTGCCGCCATGCCCTGCGTCGAAGGTCGCACCAACCCGAAGTTGTGGACAGCCGCCAAACAGGAAGCGGTGGGCCGCTTGGGACGGCACTCGGCCAGGGCCATGCAGTTGGCGGGCAAGTTGTACCGGGAAGCCGGGGGCGGCTACTGCGGCACCAAGACGGGCGCACAGCGCAAACTGACGAAGTGGACCGCTGAGAAGTGGCAGACGGCCCCCGGAGCACTCAAGAAGGCGTGCCAGCGGCTCCCCAGCGGCTCTCTGCGGTGCGACAGGTACCTGCCGAGGGCTGCGTGGCAGGCACTGTCCCCGTCGCAGCAGAAGGCGACCAGGGCGAAGAAGAGGGCCAGCCCCTCCCAGTACGTCAAAAACACCGCGAAAGCCGCTCAGGCGGGCAGGCAGGCCCGTCTATAGTGCCTCCTCGTGCGTCCCCTCGGCCCGAAAACCCAACGCGAGTACCGTAACGTCCTCCTCCGCGCCTTCCCGGCTGGCACCCTGTCTCCGACGCTGCCCGCGAAGGTAGAGAAGTGGAGCGAGCCCATGCGCTCGCTGCTGCGTGCCGCCATGCGCCGCAGGTTGACCGAGGAGGGCGCGGACACCTCGTGGGTGGACAAGGCGCTCCCGGTGCGCTGGCAAGTCCGCAGGACGCTGAAGTCCCCGTCCGAGGAAGAGGCTCGTGCCTACGAAGCCGCCGCCGCCGAGTTGCCCCGAGGCGTCCGCGTGCTCGCGCTCCTGCCGCTCCTTCTGGGGCTCCGCGCTTCCGAGGTGTGCAGCCTGTCCCGTGAGTCTGTGAAGCGGGCTGTCCGCACCGGGGAACTCACGGTGCTTCGCAAGGGAGGGGTCGAGCAGAACGTGCGCGTGACACGCCTCGTGGCCCTGCTGGAGGAACTCCTCGACGCCCCGAGGGCGAAGGGGGCGGTGCGCCTGGGCGAGTCCCCCGTGCGCGGCGTTTGGGAAGTGGCAGGACAGGTACTAGCCGGGGGCGGGCCGAAGACGCAGTACGAAGCCCTGCGGCTGCTGGTGCGCGAGACAGGCGACAGGGCGGGCCTTGAGGGGCTTCGCCCGCACCTCCTGCGGCACGCCTATGCCACGCGCATGGCTCGGGACGGAGCGCCGCTCTTCACCATCCAGACCGCGCTAAACCACGCCAGCATCACCACCACGCAGCGGTACGTCCATCCCACCGCCGAGGACGTGGAGCGGTTCCAGCGCCCCGTGGCCCTGCCCTAGAATTCGTCCTCGTCCAGCGCCTGGGACGCCCACTTGCCAATGGCGTACAGCGTGGTGACGGCCACTACCACGCCTGTCAGGACGAGCCACACGGCTGCGTCTTCAGCGAAGCCGTCCACGGCTCGCGGCCCGTCAGGGCTTCAACTTGGGCTGCGAGGACAACGCCGAGACAATGTGGTACGCGGCGTAGGTTCCGACGAATGCCAGCCCACCGGCCACAAGCATTCTCGTCCCGGTTGGCATGGGCTCCTTCAGCGGGTACCGCTTCGCAAGCGGGTACTCCAGGAGCGCCGCCACGGTGAACGCTGCGACTGCGTATGGGAATGGGCCGGTGGGCTTGTCCATGACGGTTGCCTAGCACAAAAGGGAACGGGCACCGGCAGGGGGAGGTTGCCGGTGCCCGCTCTGTTCACCACCCGTGCCCTGGGTGGAGTCTCAGGCTAGTTGCTCGCGCTGTACTTGATGGACAGGCGCACCGCGTAGGTGCCAGCCGCCAGCCCCGCGAACGTGCGGTCAGCCGACACGAACACCGGGATGGACGTGGCCGAGCCCACGCACGTCACGCACGCACCGTTGGTGCCGAGCGCGGCGACCGTCAGGGCCACCGAGCCACGGGCCGCATCGAGGAACGCCTTGATGCGCGAGGAGGCAGCGGCGGCGGGCAGCACCGACGAAATGTCCGCGAAGGACAGGGTGTCAGCGGCACCAGTGGAAACGGCAGAGACAGTGACGGAAGCGTCACCGGAGTCCAGGAGGACGGGAGTGATTGCAGCCATTGTGGAGTACCTCGTTTGCACGCCGAGAAGCCCTCGGCGAGGCCCATGTGCAGGGCTGGCGCGAGCAGTCTTAGAACGGCAATCCTGTCACGTTCAAGGGTTTGCCTTCGCCGCCTCTTGCTTGCGCCGCTCCAACTCCTCCAAGCGCAGACGCTCTGCCTCGGCCTCCTCTGCCTCCCGCCTCAGTGCCTCGGCCTTGCTGCCGGTGCCGCCGCACTTGCCGCACGCGAAGGCGTTGAACTGCGTTCGCAGCTTGCCCGTACCCTCGCACGAGGTGCAGGCGTACTCACCCTTCACGAGCAGATGTTCCTCGCGCACCTGGGGGAAGCGGGCCATGCAGTAACCGCACTCAATCAGCCCCGAGTCCAGCCACTGCAAGCCGTTGCGGCGAAGGCACGCGGCGCACTGGCGCTCGGAGAGGTCAGGCAGCGGAGACTCCTCCGTCGTCGGCTCGGGCTGCTCCTCCGGGTCTTTCTTCTTCCCGAAGATGCGGTCCCAGTTGTCCTGACTGACATTGCCCATCATTACCGAGAAACTCTTGTTGTTGTAGTTCATGCCGTTGCCCTCAAGCCCACGAGAATG
>Ga0194115_10005199_pt1 | contig 13632 bp, 11 predicted proteins | sample TA2MahsurfametaG_3_FD_148656 | JGI IMG/M metagenome (GOLD analysis project Ga0194115, IMG submission 148656) | Freshwater microbial communities from Lake Tanganyika, Tanzania - TA2015002 Mahale S4 surface | ecosystem: Environmental > Aquatic > Freshwater > Lake | place: Tanzania: Lake...
AAGTTCGCGCGATTGACGTGCGTTCGCGATTTAAATAGTTCGTCTTCGGTCCGGCGCCCTCATGGAACATTTTTGATATGCCCTATCTGTATCTAGTGTTCTTTGCCTCGGTGATCCGGCAGTGAACGTTCACGAATCCGAAAATGGATTCCAACTTTCCGCCATCACGAAAACTCCCTCACAATCAGAAGCTCATTCTTTCACCCCCAGGAGACACCCTATCGGACGAAAGGGAGGCCACATAGGTCGGACTGAAGATTGAATCAAATTTTACCCCCCATCATGACATGGCGATTCTACCTTTCCTGCGTGACGGGAGCGGCCGTAGGTTATCAACTTCTTCGAATCACGAAAAAATATGTTCGTTGGTTTACGTCACCACTCCATAAACTCCCAGGACCGAAACGATCCTTTCTCTTTGGTTCCTTTATTGAAATTTTGAGACGTCCCTTTATGGATGCACATTTTGAATGGTGGGCAAAGGCAGGGAAGAAAGATACTGACTTTATCTACTATTCTCAACTCTTCGGTTCCTCCTCAGTCCTCGTTCTGAATGCGGATTACATCAAAAGGATACTTGTGGCGAATTATCGTCAACCTCAATATCAGAAGAAATTTATGAATTTAGAACGACTATTAGGGAAAGGTTTAGTGACGTTGGAGGGGGAAGATTGGCATCGTCATCGACGATTAATCCAACCATCCTTTCAGGTGGGATTTCTCAAGTCTGGTTTGGATCAACATGCCCCGCAACGAGTTGCTAGACTTCTAACGTCCTGGAAGAAGATTGGACATGATCAACCCATTGATATATATTCTCATTTCTCAATGTTGACTTTGGATATCCTGGGAGAGATTGCATTTGCACATAACTTTCAAGGAATTCCGACCATTGAGGAATGGGCGGAAGGTGTTTCTACTACCGTGAGTACAGGTGACAAGGATATTACTACTACTACTACCAACAACAACAACAACAACAACAGTTCAGATGAGCTCCCCCCAGCTTCGGATCGTCTCATCCGAGCCTTGAGTTCTTCGATGAAATCAGCATCGAAACGAATCTTGTTGTCGATCTTTGGATTACAAGCGTTGGACTTTGAGACGGTTCGGATGGAGAAGGCCCTATCTGACGCCGTCGCGGACGTCATTGAGAACGCTAGGCAGCGATTGGAGGTACGAAATCAGAATGCGACCAGTAGTGGAAAATATACTCCCAAGTCAATCCTCGAGGCTCTATTGGACGCCAAGGACTCAGAATCCGAAGATGGACGTGAACGTTTACAATTCAACGAATTGCAGTCTGAAGTGAAGACATTTATCATGGCAGGACACGAGACGACTTCGACGTGGTGCTACTGGGCAACGTATTGCCTATGTCGATATCCTGAGATCCAAGAACGGCTCTATGAAGATATTTCAAAACATGTCCTGACGACTGGAGACGAGTCTGACGACGATCGTATTTCCTTCGATCTTGCAACGGTAGAGAAGATGGTATACCTTGACGCCTTCCTGAAGGAAGTGCTCCGTTTTTATTCACCGGTGGGAATGATTGTTCGGCATACCACCCAGGAAGAAGATTATGGAGGGACTCTAATTCCACCACATACACGTCTCGTTATTCCGGTCCATCTTCTCCATCGAAGTCCAAGATATTGGAAAGATCCAGACGTCTTTCAACCCGAACGGTGGCTTGACGATGATGCAACACCATACAGTAACCTATACGCATACCTCCCGTTCTCTCATGGTCCACGGAATTGTATCGGATATCGCTTTGCGACGATGGAGGCGAAGTTAATCATTGCAGCCATCGTCCGACGGGTGCGGTTTGAGTTGATTCCAGAACTTCGAGATACGGACTTCAAACTTACAAACTATGTCATCGTCAAGGCCAAGCCAGCCATCAAGGTGAATGTTAAATTCCGTGAAGAACGGGGCAACTGAGGGTGAATAATGCGATGAACTCGAGCTGCTTTACTGTATGCTGCAGGCATTCGGGTCGGCTCAGCAATATGGTCGGTTCAGTCGGCTGGTCCGACTCGGATAGACTGTGGAAAATACATATATGTATGTGGGTAGAGAACTATATAGAGTATTCGTATGTATGTATTACGCAGTCGAATTCCGATTACAGTTAGACGATGATTTCGTTTGTGTGACGCATTGACTTTGGACTTGCTTCTGAGATGCGTCTGCGATCTTACAGTTAGGAACCATCTTCACACAACATTGGTAGGGTCTTCAAGCTGCATTATTAGATGGATCCCACGAAGAGCACCGTTGGAGTCTTGGCGGCAACGGCTGCTGTTGCCGCTACAACAGTGATCGCAAAGCGGACTTTGTTCGGTCGAGGTAGCAAGGCCACGTTGGAGTTATCGATTCCTCCTTTTCTTAGGGACGAGAAGTATGCTGCAGTAGTCCAGGTTCTCCGAGACAATGTAGATGCACTCTCGGGTGATTCTCTCGTCAAGATTACACGTCAGCTAGAGTTTTGGGTCAAAGAAGAAGGAATTGGTGAGGATGATCTCGTCAAATTGACGGAACGACTTTGTTATGCGGCATCATGGCAGAAACGAATGGAGTCCTTTCAGGTACCGAAAGTCCGTTTTGGTCGGACTGAGATTCAAATGCCTATTGTAACATGTGGATCGATGCGTTTCCAACATACATGGATGCCAGATTTCGTACCCATTGCGATTAACAAGAAAAAAGTAGTCGAGACTCCATCACAAGTAAATCTCGAGGATGTCGTCCGGCAATGTCTTAAAATGGGGATTAATCACTTTGAGACTGCTCGGATGTATGGGACGAGTGAAATCCAGTTGATGGCTGCCTTTCAACGAATGATTGATAGTGGAGAAATCAAACGATCAGATTTCATTATACAAACCAAGTTACCCGTTGGTCCGAAGGAAGCATGGATCAAGGCATTTGAACAATCCTGGGCAAACTTTGAACCTTTGGGATATATCGACCTACTATCATTCTGGTGCGTAAGTAAGGATGATCAGGTGGAAAGGTCTCTCGACGAAGGAGAAGGAAATATTATGGATATCACCCTACAATGGAAGAAGGAGGGGAAAATTAAACACATTGGATTCTCAACCCATGGAAGTGCCGAAAATATCATGCGACTCATCGAATCGAATAAATTCGATTATGTCAATCTACATTATCACTACTTTGGTAGTTACCATGCCGAGGGTACGCCCGATAGCCAAGGAGGGCATGGTAACCTCGCATGTGTCAAACGAGCATTGGAACTTGATATGGGAGTGTTCAACATTTCTCCTATAGACAAGGGAGGACGACTCTATCAACCCTCCTCTGAGGTTGCCCGTACGATTGGTACAGGGATGACTCCTATCGCATTTGCCAATCTTTTCTCCTGGCTTACTGCCGGTATGCACACAGTATCTGTCGGCTTTGCCCGTCCCGAAGATTTGACAGAAACACTAGAGGCAGCAGAGTTGTTTACCCAGAAGGACAAGATTCTTCCCGTTCTGAATGATGTCATCAGTCGCCTCGATGACCATGCGAAGAAGAAACTTGGTGACGCTTGGTTTGAAAAGGGCCTACTTGGTATACCAGGCCCGTTTGACAAGGAAAGCAATGGGATTGGACTTGGTCATTCCCTCTGGTGCTACAACATGCTATATGCCTTTGGGATGTACGATACTGCCATGTCACGGTATAAAAATTTGATTACTGAAGGCAAAAAGTGGAAGAAAAACAAGCCCTATGACGAGAATATGAAAGCCATGTAAGTGTCAAATTGCTCTGTCCAAGAGAAGATTTTTCGTCTTTGTTCTCATATCACCAAATCTCACTTGTTACTACAGTGGAGGTGGAAATCCAATGCGTGCACCTGATGATTCTATTGATTATTCACAAGTTTTCTCCAAGCATTACGACCCTGCCCTTGCAGAAGAACGAATCAAAGCGGCTACGTCCCTTCTATCCTCCTCAAAGAGGCTAACGGCGGAAGAAAGATCGGAAAGAGGATGGGATGAAGCGTATGATCTCCGTCCTTGGCGGGAATTCCCCGATACGGAACGTGCGAATGTCACCTCGGTTGTCTTGCAGAATCTGACGCGAGGTCTACTCGGAGTCGGTGGGGGGCCAATTGCAGATACAATTCTCACCGGAGACCGAATTCGAGACCTTATAGTCTCTGGTGCTCCTATATCCACATCGTAGATCGATAGTAGGACTCATGAAAAGACTTTTCCGTTTTTATTTTTTTTGGGCCTATTTTTGTTCCCTCATTATAGGGTACGATGGATAGTTTTCGCGCTAGACCGAAACGTCAATCATATAACGGTAATGGTGCGTACCGTATGTACCTACCGGTATGCATATGATACGGCCTGGCAGCTGTCGTGACGTCACCCGTAAGTTATTTGACAGCGAGTCATGGCAGTCAATATCCATTGACAGTGAACCATGCTTCCGAATCTTCTTGTATGTATCCATATCATACTGTATCAGAACACGCCTTCGTTTTTCCTTTCGATGGGAGCAGCACATATCTTCAAACCTTTACGAACAAAACGCATGTTAGCATTACACCTCTCTCGTTTCCTGCCTGGGACACCCCCGTCAGAGACTCTACAAAAGATCAATGCATTTGTCCATGAAGAATATTACGACCGAATCGTGTATTGTATCTATTGGTTTATGGTCCTTCTCTTCGGTATTCCTATCGTCGGGATGGCTCTCCCGTTTATCATGTTCTATGAACTACTATTTTGTTGGTTGGTAAAGGATCGATTCATTGAACCCGGTAATGATAAAGAAGAATCAGTCATATCAAGTCCAACAACAGCAAAAACGACAACAACCACTACTATGAAGAAATATGTTGTTGTGATTACGGGTTGTGATTCGGGGATTGGGAAGGAATTAGCTCTTCGTTTGGCAGGAGAAGGATTCGTCGTCTTTGCAGGATGCCTACAAAAGGAATCCTTTAATGATCTATCGGGTGTGGGTATATCAACATCGATCTATCCTTACCTAGTCGATGTCACAAAGGATGAACCTGTCAATGCCTTTGCAGAGGCAGTACTCGAATGGATGAAAGGTGGAGGAGGTGAAGGGAACAACAACAAGAAGGAGGAGATCCGAGTCCTACATTCGTTGATCAATAACGCAGGAGTCGGTATACTTGGATATTGTGATTGGTTAGATTTGAAGGATTATGAAAAATGCATGGATGGTAAGCTGTTTTTGTCTTCCAAGTCGTGGAAACTATTCACTCCGACTCACGTATTATTCGACTTGCTTTTTTTTCGGGGGGCGCATCTCTCACTTGCGGGTTTATCAACAGTCAATTACTTTGGTGTTATCCGAATGACCAAAGCCTTCTTACCCATTCTCAAGAAACAGTCTATATCGGGTGTCTATACATACTCACAAATTATGAATGTCGTATCGGTAGCTGGATTGAATTCTGCGACTGGATTTGCTGCCTCGACGTATGAGGGTAGTAAATATGCTGTCGAGGCGTTCACGAATGCCTTAAGACTGGAATTGAGAATGTTTGGTATCCGTGTCGTCGCTCTCAATCCAAGTTTTTTCGATACCCCCCTTTCGAATAACGTCAAAGGTCGAGTCGTACAGTGGAAAGAAAAACCAAGTACACAAGAAGAATATGGCAACGGTAAGTCCTCCGATCGTCGTCCATAGAGACCGGGGTAGGGGTTATTTTGTCGCTGCTCTCTTATTGGATTCTAAGCAAAAACTTTTGGAATGACCAAAGATTTCATTGAGAAATATGCTGAACATTGTGAGACGATGATGACGTCGGCAAGGTGGGAATTGAAGGTATTGATTGACTCCATTGTACGAGTCGTCAAATCCAAGTACCCTCCAGCACAACTATTGGTCGGATTGGATCGTTACATCCATGCGACCCTTACTATGTTACCCCAGTGGGCACGACATTTCCTTGTCCAACTTATGATTCCACCTCAGATTCCAGCAGCAGTAGCCGGTCGCCCCCGGGCCTAAAGTCTATTGTTTTTGGGGGGGAGGGGGGGGGGAGGGATTCAGAAGAAAACCAAAACTTGTGACGTACCCTAACTGGGCGAAGCAAGCATGAGGGTTCTTCTTACTTTGAAAGTTTGGTACATACATTCCACATCGATTTCCGACTAGTAGGGATATTTTCACCACCGTCACCACAACGCTGTAACGTTTCTGAAACGACCCCACAGAATACCTCTCGTTCGTCGTCTTTCATGGTGATGTAGTTACTCAAAGTGTTGAGAAAACCTATGTAGCTTTGTATTGGAATCTTTTCATCAATGGTTCGTGCCTTGGTTTCAAATTCTGAAAAGTATCCAGACCTTTCGATAGGTGACAAGACTCGTTCTTGTAGGTTCTGTAAGTGTTCTTCTATACTGTAGATTCCAAAGTAGAATGGAATTGGACGATTCAATGCTTTCGCAACCTCTTCCAATACTTCATTCTCTGGTTCTAGAGGAAAGTTCCAAAAAAGGATTAAATCCCCTCCATCCTTCAAAAGTCTCGCCATTTTCTGTATCGAGGTGTCTGGTTTTTCATCGTCTGCCATTGCCCAATGGAGGGAGGATGCAGCGAAAATGGCGTCAAAGGATAATAAGTCATCTACTTTCTGAACATAATCTTTGAACCCTACTCGGTGAAATTCAGCATTTGGAAAATTTTGGCATACCTCCCGAGCCTTGGTAATCATCCCAGATCCTGGATCGATGGCGACAATGTCATATCCACGTTGTGCTAGTGGTAATGTAAGGGTACCTGGTCCACATCCAATCTCCAAAATTCTTCCTTTCCCATTACTGGAACGTAATCGTGAAGATGTTTCAATCGCCTCATCAATGAATTCATTAGGATATCGAGGACGAAATTTATGGTAAAGATCTGCGACATTACTGTACATCTGATGTTGTTGTTGGGGATGTGGATGTTGTTTCTTCTTTCCGTCCTCAGTATCGGAGCCATCTAGCGTCGATCGTCCCTCCACCGTCTGCTTAGCAAAGGGTACTGAAGATTCCTCATCGTTACTCGTCATTATCCCAAAAAATAGGCGATGAACATTCACTGTCAGTCCCAAAGGGCCTTCCCAATGGTCAGACGAACAACAAGATGCATCATTCGTGGTGCACGGTACTCTGCGATGGATGGATGCTCTTTTGAACAGTGGCAGGCGTTTGGATGTGACAGTGATGTGACATATGCGAGGTCGTTATTTTTAGGAATAGACCCAGAGTTCGAGCTCCAGTTTCGCCCAAAGTTCTGGTGTCTCCAAAAGATCCGTCAATCTCAAATGACGAGACAAGACTACCACCAACGGCCCTCCCCCAAAACGCAGTGTCCATAGCAACGCCCTTTTCTCAATCTGACTGACACAAAAGCAAGCTCCTTTATTTCTTCACAAAATCATGTTTGCTGTCCGTAGTGTCTCTAGATCTTTTTTGCCACGTCATGCTGCATGGGGCTACGCCAAGAACCCTTTCATTGTACGGTACGTTCTTCAGAGCTGAATTCTTCGCAGAATCACTGTAGATTCGTCTGGGCAGACATGTGATGTAAACCTCTTTTCTTAATCCTCATCTCACTGCGAATCTGTTTATTTTTTCCTTCTTCTTCGTTTTCTTCGTTTCAAGTCAAATGGGTTCCTTCGTAGAGGGTGTGGATTTCGATACTATTGCACGAGAATGGCGTTGTAAGTGGTCCGCTGATGATGATAAGAAATCTTTGGCAGAAGCTCAAAAGGCATTGAATGAAGTTTTACCTACTATCAAATCTATTGACGGTGTCAAGAGTGTTCACCGAGTCGTATGTGGTGGAAATCTTGATTTCAAGGTAAGTGTCTGTGTGTGACTTTGGTATAATCTGCAAACAGATCCTTTCGGTAGTTGAAAGACGTAAGAGACGAAACTCACGCCAGCTTCTTGGTCAAAATGTCACGAATTCATTCTTTCTATTCATCGCCAATGGGGGGGAACTAGGTCATTACAGCGGTACCAGCTGGAGATCAATTCAATGCTTGGAAAGAGGGTGGATTCGCTCCTGAAGCGGACTTTTTGGCCAAACTAGAGTCTATTGATGGTATCACTGCAGTCGAAACTCAGACCTATGCCTTCATGCCCATGTAAATGTAGTAGTAGTTGTTGTATTCGAATCGGTACCAGTAATAGTAGTAGTCATCGTCTCTTCCGAAATTCGATCTTCTTCGTCTAATATTCGATTCACGACTATAGGGATCCAGGAAGAATCATCACCATCTTTTTTCTGATAAATACTGTAACTGCAATATTTGCTGACACCATGGACGGTCCACTTTTCTCCCGTCAGAGACTCGAATAAATGAGTGACAGGTCCACCTATAAGCGTAGAGAGTAGAAGGACAACACCGGACTGTGAATTGAGACTTCGACTTTATACTGACAAAGCATATGAATTCCGACACAGGACCTACCATGTGAAACCATGACAATGGTTTTGTCATTGTTCTCATCACTAAGTAGTTCCATGGTATTGAACATCCTGCCTCGTTGCATCTTGAAGGATTCAAATTTAGGTGGATCCATGCAGTACAGAGTGTCGATCGTACTTTTAGAAACATGGTGAAAATCCATGTATTCTCTGATGTTGTCATCGTCGTCGGATGTAGCCAACTTCCAATCTAAGACGTTCTTCACGGAATCCTTCGCGGCAGGATGCAACGTGGAACGATCCAGTTCCGTAAGAGGTTTTTCCTGTTTCTGATATCCCCATGTTCCATCAGTACCAGGTACAGCCCATGATCGGTACCAATTTTCATTCAGACTCTCTGTCAAACCAAGTTCGACTTGGACTTTTAAGTTTTTCCCTAGCTCCGAATCTTCTTCTTCTTTTTCTGCCGTTTGACTACCGACTATCAGTCCAACTGACGTCTGTCGACATCGTAAAAATGGTGACGAATAAATCGCAGCAATGGGAGGAAGGTTCTGATCTTTCAATATTTTCGGTAGGGCATACCCCAATGCCTTAGACTGTTCATGTCCTCGTGATGTCAATGGTGGATCCCATGGACGGTCTGATGTAGGGATCCAATTTTTACCAGAATCTCGCATAACATAGTCTTGACGTTCTCCATGCCGTACGACTACCACAGATTTCATTTGGTTCTCTTGATAGACCTCCTTCCTCTGTCCGTCACTTCTACTATTGCGCCGACTACTACAATGCCCTCTACCGAAAAAGCGACGGGGCGTGACAAGAAATGAGATTGATGCCCCGATTGGCGAGGAAAAAGTTGGCGGGAAGAAATCTGGAGGGAAAATAGGTCGTCTTAGTCGTTCAGGCGTGATTTTCCCCCTCAAACCCGCAGACCCTAACCATTTAAGACTCAACGTAACTTTACTTCTCGGAGCAAAGGGAGGGCGGATTCATATTATGCCCAGAAATAGGAAACCTATGGTGCCAGCATTCCCATGCCTAGTTTCACGTTCAGCCTCCTTCGCGTTGACCCATCCATACTACTGCTTGAACGAATGATTTTATAGCGAGTATCATTCATACTTTGCAAGGTTTGCCAGAATACTAAGGTACAACCACTTGCGAGTTGCCCTTCCGCTACTTTGTCTTCCAAACTTCTGGGCCCCGTGAGACATCGACTCGGATCAGCACTGGCGGACGGTGGAAGACGAACCATTTTTCGATACATAAACGGTTTAACATGTCCATGCCGGATTATCTTCGTTACATTGTTCACGTGTACGGCATGACTGAAATTCACCATTGTTGACGACAACACCGTCGACGAGAATTTGTGATCATTCTCGAGCTGTACTAGTCCTCTAGAGCTCCTGCATGTTTATCCTAGTCCTACCCCGTACACGCTGTTCGATACCCATGAGACCCCCAGCGACGTTGAAAGCTCATGTCATAGCCGATGAGACATGTTCGAATTCATTCGGCCTGAACATAAACGGTTCGTTGGGCAATATGTACGTCACAACCAGCAATCATTAGTATCAATCGTCATCCACATTCGACTAGTAGCTTCTAGGGCTGATCTTTACCCTGCCGACTGTGCCAATATCCGGCCAACATACTCCCTAAACAGGAATGGGCAGTCGCCGATAGTGCTCCTGGTAGGCTGGCAACTGCAGGTGCTCCAATAGAGCGGGCCAAGACGACAGCCAAGGCAGAATTTTGCATCCCCGTTTCGATAGAAATGGTCCGACTAGTAATTTCTGAAAATCCAAGGCCAAGTCGAGGTATCAGATACCCCACTAGGAAACCAATGCAGTGTAAGGAAAGAACCGAACCGACGATACGGGGGATCAACGTCGAAGATTGGAGGAACATTGTCGCATTCTGTGCGACGACACCACCACAAATTAAACTGACCAAGATGACAGATGCAAAGGGTGTAAATCGAGAGACACGACTTGCCAGATTCGGTGCCTTGGCATTGACAAACATCCCAAACATGACAGGTAGAAGGACGACCTGTGCCGTCGCCTCACATAATGCCCAACCAGATACCTCGACAGTACTTCCGACCAATAATTTCACCAACAAGGGCGTGACGATCGATGCGAGAATCGTTGAACAGGACGTTAAGAGGACTGAGAGTGCTACATCGGCTTTCGCAATCAATGATACCAAATTCGATGCTGTCCCCCCCGGTGCACATCCGACGAGGCATAGACCAAGGAATAATGAAGATCCATATGGTCCTGCTGAATGGAGTAACATTTTCCTTCCAACGAAAAAGGCTGTCAATGGCATGATCATAAATTGACAAAGGACACCGACGGGGACAGCTGAAAAATCTTGTCCTAATACCTTGATAAAATCTTCCTTTTCTAATGTCAATCCTGTTGCACACATGACACTTGCTAACATCCATGAAATTAATGTCCCCCGATTCGTCCACATTAATGTCGATGGATACAATAAACCCAAAATGGCTGAACCTAATACGAACAATGGAAATCCAGATGTCAACTTGGATAAAACATCTTCCAACGTATTCTTCTTCTCAACACTACTGGAGGATTCCTGAGAGTCACTACGTTCCGCAGACAAACGGAATAATGACCTTGACTGACTCCTTGTGCTTTGTTGTATGAGTCGACCAGGTATCGGTTCGACCATGGACATCTTGTTGTGAAACGACGGTGATATGCCATGGGTGTACTGCCCAATGATCAGTGGCCTCGCCGATGGGGTGAAAGTGTGTGAGGCAGGCAGATGAGCCAGTAGAAGAGTATAATAGACAATCGACTTTAGTAGATGCATCTTTTTTGGGCCCAATAATGTAATTTGTTGTCTGTAGTGAAATGGGCTTCTCTCAAGACCTGACAACGTGAGACGCAAAACTGGTGTCGTTGGTCGGGTGTGACACCGAAAAGGTTGAAGATATGACATACCCAATTTGGATTGTGGTTGTGCGGCTATCCCCCCCGTGTCCGTTGAGAAATCTTCACATTACTGTTAGTGGTTATGAGTGTCCCAGAGATGACAACTTCGACCAAATCGATATGGCCCTTCTACTAGATCATAGTATTCAATTCTCTCTTCTTCAATCGATCTGAGTCTTCCGTGATCTTTCACAAGATCGATCTCATGTGTCCCCTCCGGCATGCTACCCGATACTGTAGCATGATGCTACCCTTTGTTTCCATGGCGAGAATACATACCCTCTTGGAACCATTTGTATACAGTAGAAGTCGAGTACCGGGTACCGGTATGTTTCACCTATTCCGGTACATACCTAGGGTACCGCAGAAGATATGTATCCTATGAGATACTATACATATTCTAATTAGGACCGTATGTAGATACTGTCATTGTTGGGCATATGGGTTTCCGCCTCACAGCCGCACGTGCATCTGTCCGTCATCCGAATCGAAGCCAATCCGCCGATGCAAGGAGAGCAACGCGGGATCATTTGACGGTGTTTCAATACATGAACCCTCTTCATATCCCCACCATTACATGTTGGTGCTACTGCTGCGACTCTGATTGTCTAGAAAAAGTATTGCCTTAGCAGCGCGAGAAGTTGGGTTCATTGGAAGGAAGGACGTTTTAGTAGAAGTCAACAACAAAGATGGAGGACGACTATGCCGGAGGTGACGAGGATGTCCCCATGGAAGAAAGTATGGATTTGGATGATATGCCGATTACCCAGGAAGATGCATGGGCTGCTATTTCAGCCTATTTCGAAGAAAAGGGTCTTGTTAGGCAACAGTTAGATTCCTTTGATGAATTCATCCAAAATACGATGCAGGAGTTGGTAGATGATTCAGGAGATATCCGAGTCAGTCCTGAATTACAACATATGGTGGGATATGATGATGAAGCCTTTGAGAATCAAGCAGCATCTGAAACGAAACCTGTATTTGAAATTCATTTTGGACAGGTCTATTTAAGTAAACCGACGACGGTTGAAAAGGATGGGACGGTAACGAATATGTTCCCCCATGAGGCGAGACTACGGAATTTGACGTATAGTGCCCCCCTATACGTTGATGTCGTATTGAATCAATATCATGTCCCACGGGATGTGAATATTGGTGATCCATCAGAGGATATGGGTGAACCAGAAACGACCGAATTAGCCAAGAAGGAATTTCTGGGTTATGTCCCAATCATGTTACGATCATTGTTTTGTGTTTTGAGTGATAAGGATGATGCCGATTTAAGTGATTTAGGTGAATGTATCTACGATCAGGGAGGATATTTCGTTATTAATGGGAGTGAGAAGGTCATTATTGCACAAGAACGGCTGTCGAACAATCATGTGTATGCCTTTAAGAAGAAACAACCAAGTAAATTTTCATGGGTCATCGAAACACGATCACAGGTCGAAAATTCTACCCGACCTGTTTCGACACTTTATATTCAAATGTATCAGAAGGGTGGGAAGGGTGCGATTGAAGGGAATCAGATTCGAAGTACTCTTCCATATATCCGAACCGATGTCCCTGTCGTAATCATCTTCCGTGCATTGGGGTATGTAGCCGATCGGGATATCATTGAGCACGTCGTATATGATTTGACAGATGGAGAAATGATGGACCTATTCCGACCAAGTTTAGAAGAAGCCTTTGTCGTTCAGCGACAGGCTGTCGCCCTTGATTTCATTGGACGACGTGGTAGTGCTCGTGATGTGACGAAGGATGATCGTATCCGGTATGCACAGGGTATCCTCCAGAAGGAGGTCCTCCCCCACGTCGGTACGGAAGAACATTGTGAAACAAAGAAGGGTTTCTTCGTTGGGTATGCAGTACACAAACTTTTAAGTTGCCGTTTAGGTCGAGCTGAAGAGGATGATCGTGATCATTTCGGAAAGAAACGACTTGATTTAGCCGGGCCATTACTTGGTGGTCTATTTCGAATTCTATTCCGAAAACTTACATTGGATGTACGTCGGCATTTACAACGTTGTTTGGATGAAGGAAAACTCTTCAGCATTGGGGCCGCCATTAAGAGTAATCATATCACTGATGGTCTCAAATACAGTCTTGCAACGGGAAATTGTAAGTATGAAAAACAACGAAGTGATCGGGCAACTCTCTCTAGTGTGAACACTTGTCTGACAATGTCGTCGGCCAACTATTTAAGGGGGAGATAAGGGCA
>Ga0194115_10005200_pt1 | contig 13630 bp, 25 predicted proteins | sample TA2MahsurfametaG_3_FD_148656 | JGI IMG/M metagenome (GOLD analysis project Ga0194115, IMG submission 148656) | Freshwater microbial communities from Lake Tanganyika, Tanzania - TA2015002 Mahale S4 surface | ecosystem: Environmental > Aquatic > Freshwater > Lake | place: Tanzania: Lake...
GCCGCTCTGCAGCTCGTCGAGTGTTGCATTGATTTGCTCGGTTGTCCGCCGCCTGCCAACGGCCTCCTCGGCAACGGGCGTGTAGTACCCGTGGCCGTCCCCGATGCACTTCACCCGTTCGTCGCAGCAATCACATACCATGTGGGTCTCTCCTTCCCAGCAGGCCTCAAACTTGTCCTCCCACCACCACGTATGGCTGTTGCCGCAGTGCGGGCAGTCCCAGAGGACTTGGTACTTCTGTGGTTTCTTCATATAGTTAGCTACCTGCTTAGACTGCTCTTTGATTCTCACTCTGTTCACTGTCCCTCCTCTCCCACGGCTTCAGCGGCTGGTGGGTTCTTCCGCTCAATCGCCCTCTCAAAGCGAGTCTCAAGCTTCTTAATCTTCTCAGCGAGAACTTGGAGGTAGTGGGAAGGTCTTTTCATTGGCGGCTTGGTGAAGTTTCTCACAGCGGTCGACGTGTCTGTTCCTCATCTTCAGCGAGTACATTCCGAGCCGCCCGTTCTCATCACACCCAACGAGCTGCCCACAGTGAGGACAAGTGAATAGCTTGAGTCGCTTGAGGATGTCTCGCTGCCTCATATTTTGACCGACTGCACGGGACGGCCGTAGTCACGGTAGTGAGGGTTGAGGTTGGAGTCACGGGCCGTGATGAATGAGAGGAGAGAGGCGATGAGAGCGACGAACACGCTCGAGATGATCGCGGTCTCGCGGTAGTTGATGGACTTCTCAGTCATTGAGAGGCTCGGGTAGAGGAACGTCTCCTAAAACGATCTTACGGATCATTCGCGGAGTTGAAGTGGTACTTTCAAGGCAAGTGAGATCCGAGTCTAAGCGGTCCTCAATCTCTTTCGTTGTCAAACCTGTGAGGCGGAGTTGCAAGGCCTCCTCAACAAGGTCCGTTAGGGATTCCCGCCCCTCTGATGAGAGGGACAGGAGGAACATGGTCTCAGGACCGAAGTAACTCACGTAAGATCAGGCGAGAGCAAGAGCAGCGTCAATAGCGCGACGCGAAACAGAGGCACCGCTACCAAAGTTGGAGTAGGCGAAGCGGGCGTTAGAGGTGGCACGAGAGGCATGAGTGTTGTACTCTGTCACCGCGTTGAAGGCATCCCACAGAGTGCGACCCTCGTTGCCGCGGCCGTTGAAGAACAGGTTGACAATCTGATCGCGGTTGCGGACCGTGTCACCCTCCTTCTTACCGTAAGCAGCGCGGATGATCTGATCCACCTTACCGACCGTGGCTTCAGTGGAAGCGAGGACTTCCGCCGCCTCTTGGAACTTCCGCATGCGGTCGTTCACGTAGTTGACGGTCTCGGTGATGCCGAGAGCTCGCTCATTCACACCCAGCTTGTGCTGCAAGCGAGTGGACATCTCGCTGTAAGCCATCGCAAAGGTGTTTTGGCAGATAACGCGAGTGTCGGTTACGCCAGCGGACAGCTGAGTGGAGCCATCGTGCGAGTTAAGCAGCGTGAGCATACCTCGGTGTGTCTCACCCGCAATCTCGAACTCCTGGGCCATCTGAGCCTGGATGAACACCAGACGACCGCCCTTAATGTAGCCGGTGTTGACTACCTCAAGCAGGCCTTCGGAGACCAGGGGATCCACGAGGTTGGTCAGGACCGAGTTCTGCACCACTTCGTACTTCTTGCTGACAAAGCCGAGCTGACCCAGAGTGTCCTCACGGTAGAGGGCCTTCTTGTCCTTGATCTCACGCTGAGTACCATCGGGCAGAGTCACCATGACGGGCAATTCGAGAACGGTCCAGTCGAGTGAGGCTTGGGTAGCGATTTCCATGTTGTTTGTGCTTTGGTTGATTACCTATCTATATTACACGAGTTCAAGACTCTTCGCTCGAGCCTTGTGCCACTTCATCGTCTGGTCCATCGCTCTTAGTGAGGACCACGGTCCCGTCCTCCTGCGGGTCCCAGTTGACCCACTCCCAGTCGTCCATGCCCACCGCTTGAGCAATGTGGTTCGGAAAGGTGATGAAAAGCTCGCCTGAGGTAGGGTCCATCTCGACGGTTGTTGTCCCTGTGAGTTGTTTAGCCATTTGCTTTTAGCTTAAGTGTTTTGCTAATTTTAGCCGCGCGCTTCATCAGTGCGCTAAACTCGTAGGACGTGAAGGTCCGCTCGAGGTCCCGCACGGTCGAGTTGCCAAGGAGAAACTCATCAAAGTTCACATCCTGCAGCTCGCGCACGTAGGTCGACGCGACAAGGCGCAGGTTGGCCGTGGCTTTTTCAGAGAACGGCTCGACCTTGGGATGTGAAAGCACTCGAGTCCAAGCACCGCCGCACTCGTTGACAATCTTTGCTGCAGTTTTAGGGCCAATGCCTTTAATGCCGGAGATGTTGTCAGCACCGTCTCCGCATAAGGCCTTTACAAGAGGGAGCTCGGCGGGATGGATCCCCCATTTCTCCTCCACCTCCTTCTCACCCATCACTTGCACCTTCTTGGCGGAGTTAAAGAGAATGACCTTTACTTTCTCCGAGACACACTGCAAGATGTCCTGATCGCAGGTCAGGATGAGGACCTCATCAAAGTCAATTGCGTCTCGAGCGAGCGTAAAGATCGAGTCATCAGCCTCGTACCCACGGATTCCAACGGCTGGGATCCCGAGTGCAGGCAAGATGTCGTCTAGGACAGCCGCAGCCTCCTCACGGAAGGTGTCTTGGTCAGGACCAGCAACTCGGTTGGCCTTGTAAGACGCGTCCTCCTCCTTTCTCCAGTTCCCGCCCGCATCATAGCAAACCGCGGTGTGGGTGGGTTCGTACGAGGAAATGACAGAGATGAGGTTGTTGGTGAAGCCGTACGTTCCTGTTGTGGGACGGCCGTCTGACGTGCTTAGTTCTCGAGTCGCACGAAGCAGCGCATTGCGACTACGGTGGAACAGAGCGTAGAAGTCTACGAGCAAAAGCCGTTTCAAACTAGGGTCTCCATCATCGAAAACACAGAGAAGTTAAGGCGGAAGTCTTCCTGAGTTTCCACCTCTTTCACGAAGAGGGGGACACCGGCTTTAGACGTGAATGTTATCACGCCATGACCACCCTCACAGTGGAGGTAGTTGATACGGTTGCTGAGCTTAACGGCTCGCAGCGATGTTGCGCTGGGAGAGGTCACAATGGGGGCCGAGGGGGTTGCGGGTGCGATTGACATGGGTGATTGATCGGAGGGCTGATTTGCGAAGTTCTGACTCGATGAAGGCTCTGACCTTTGGATCAGTAGTCTTTCCAAGCGCCTCCTGTAAGCGTCGGATGTATTCATCTTGAGTTGGGAGGTTCCCGATGTGGTCCCGGGAAGATACCCCGAGGTCGTTAAGAGTGCTGCCGGACTTGACCTTTGCACGGCCGAAGTTTCCCGTCACAGCGCCTTTCGTGCGGAGAAGGTCCGCAGTCTTGATCCGGTTGATTGAGGATGGAGCTGTTTCCATGGAACTATCATACTAAAAGAGGAGCCCCAACGGGACTCCTATGTGCCACTTCTTAAACTGTTACACCTCGCGCTGGATCTGCTGCCGCGTAATGCACTTCGCTTTGAGGTTCTTTAGAATTAAGACTAGGGCCGCGTCTGGATCCGTGTGGTCCCCGCACGTGTAGATGTCGAGTGCCGCTTTGTTCAGTTCAGGCCATGTGTGAATGGAAATGTGAGATTCCGCAAGGAGAAGGAACGCAGTCACGCCGTGAGGGGTGAAGCGGTGGTATGCTGTCTTGAGGATTGTAGCGTGAGCCTCCTTTGCAGCAAGAGTCAGCGTCTCAAGGATGAGCTCCGCATCGTCAAAGAGGAACGGGTCCTCCGACGCGATGTCGGCAATTGTATGCCTAGAGATGTGGCCCAATTCACGGATCCAAACACTGCAACAAAGAATTATACCACATGCCGGGTAAAAGTATACCACGCATTTCCAGCAAAGTATGAAACTCGGGAAAGACGGACTCCAGCTCATCAAGAACTTTGAAGGTCTCAGGCTGGAAGCTTACATCTGTCCAGCAGGTGTTTTGACTATTGGTTACGGGTCCACAGGCCCTCACGTAAAGCCCGGGATGAAGATTACTCAGGCCGAAGCTGAGCGTCTTCTGCTTAAAGACCTTGAGCGGTTTGAGGCTGCGGTAAACGACCTTGTAAAGGTTCCCCTCACGCAGTCGATGTACGATGCGCTTGTGTCCTTCGCTTTTAACTGCGGGATCGGTGCCCTTGAGGACTCGACTCTCCTCCGCCTCCTCAATCAAAGAAACTACACTGGCGCAGCCGCTCAGTTTGATCGCTGGACGAAGGGTCCTAACGGTCCTCTCCCGGGTTTGGTCCGCCGCCGAGATGCCGAGGAAGCTCTCTTCCGCAAGGACGGGCTGTCGGCTCCAGCGGTTACCCCGTCAGTGTCCCACCCCAAGTTTAAGATCAAAGCAAAGAGCGACACCTTCCTAAAGAAAGCCCCAGCCCCTGGCGGAGAGCTTAAGGATGATGAGAAGGTCTCAGTCCCAGCCGGAAAGGAGTACGAGATCGTGTGGAGAGGGAAGGAGGATGAAGGCCATGTGAAGGTGAGTTTAGCTGGGGGTCAGGGTAACTGGTTCGTGTATGCTCCGCACTGGGGTGGCTTAGAGACTTCAGAACCCCCGAAGAACCCAACTCCGGCGGTCATGGGCACGAAACTTCTCTCCACGCCGTACTTTTCTCAGAGGGACAACATTGCAAGCGGTCGGGACCTTCCTTACCGCACATGCTTCAGTTCAAGCTGCGCGATGCTAGCCGTCACTGTGAAGCCAGGATGCATCACAGGAGATGATGACTACATTAAGAGGCGGCAGAAGTACGGTGACTCCACCGACGCCTCAGCTCAGGTAAAGTGCCTCAACTCTCTTGGGATCAAAGCTCGTTTCATCACCAGCGGGAACAATGAGCTGGTTAAGAAGCAGATTGACCGCGGCATCCCAGTCCCTTGCGGTATCCTTCACCACGGACCTGCCAGTTCTCCTACAGGAGACGGCCACTGGATATGCGTCGTGGGCTATGATGCTACTGGTTTCATCGTAAACGACCCGTGGGGAGAGATCAATCATGCAAACGGCACCTACCCTAAGACCAACGGGAAGCACGTGCACTACAACTACAAGCTCTTCGATTCTAGGTGGACCGTGGCGAGCAGCAGCGACGGCTGGTGCATCGTCATAGACTAATATGCTGGGAGAGAGCCGAAGTTTTCGGCGCAGGGCTTCTCCATCCACAAGTTAGTGAGGAACGATCTTCTCACACCCGCTGTGCACTTATGGACCATGTGCTCCTGTGCTGGGTGATGGATGATCAGACGATTGGGGACGGGCTCGATGAGCTGCGTCCCTCTTTCATTCTTAGTCTCTAGGAAGCCGCCCTCAACTTTCCCGGTGTGAGCGTACCAAATGGATCCGAGGACGGGATTGACTAGCTTATGCTGAGTCTTCCAGAGGTGCTCATCCTTGTCAACGTGCCAGCCTAACTCTCGGTCCTGGATAACCTGAGACCAGAGTTCGTAGCCTTCGTAAGACCCCAAGTCATGAAACCTTGCTGCAAAAAGCCAGATCTGCCGCGTGAGGTTAAGCCAGGAGGACTCTGAAAAGCTGTCGCGGTCGAACCAGAAGTACGGTTTGTTGGTCACCCAGTGCTTGTCGTCCCGAAGCTCAGCAAGGAAAGCTTCGTCCTGGATGAAGTTATCAACGATGATCATACAATGTCGTCCCGCATGCGGCTGGTCCACATCGTGAGAGAGTACTTCACGCCGTGAGTGAGCTCGGTGCACGTGTGACCGTGAGTGACCTGTCCTGGGAACAGGATGCACTTGCCCACTGGGACGTCTCGGTTGGAGATGTTTTGCCGCGGGAAGTAGAGGTCAGCGCCGAGGTAGTCATCGTTGAGTTTGACGGAACCAGTGACAAGGGACGCGTCGGTGTGCAACCTCAGGCTCCTCTGCGTGTCAAGTGAGTACCGCATGACAAAGGCATCGCGCAGGTCGTACATTTCCATCGGGTACCAGTGCTTCTCGATTACCGGGAACAGCACCTTCTTCCAGTGCTCCTTCATCTCCTCCCACATTCCCAGCTTCTTAAGGCGGATCTCCATAGCGGGGAACTTGTCATAAGACAGACTTCCCCACTCACCGCACTCATCCGCCACGCGGATCATCTCCTCGCACATTGACGGTGTCATGAAGTCCACGAGGAGCATGTCGCGGTCCAGCATCTGAACATCACGGACTCTGAGGTAAGCCGTGGGCGAGAAGTCAAAGGTGCTGTAAAGAGACTTCAGCTGCTCCTTAGCCTCCGACCCGCCGTTCCCGTGGTAGATCCGCGGGCAGCACCCGGTCGTTGGGTTGTGGAGAAGGTCGCCTTTCTTACCGACTTCTGGAGCGAAGCACTGGAAGATGTAGCATTCGTAGTCAAGCGCGATGTCATAGCGCTTTGAGAGAAACTTACGCTGATAGTAGAGCTGGTCGTCCTCGTGGTCCGCAATTAGCTCGAGCAGCATCGCCTTGAGGGTCCCGACCTCAGCCATGAACAAGCCGCTGTTGAGGTGGCGGAACGGAGTGTGAGACAGAGGGTGGAATGCTGTCTTGTCAGGCCACAGGACTCGCTCTGCAGCGAAGAGGACGCGGTTGCCGAATCCAAAGTAGCGGCGGGTGATCGTCTCAAGGTCACCGGCAAAGAAGGTGTCGTACCCGTCCATGAAGAGTACGACGTGATGGTCTGGGAGGTCCCTAATGTACTCTCTCAGGAGGTTGATCTTATGGCCTCCACCAGGACCACTCATGTCAGTCCCGCCCCACTCGACTCCCAAGCCGAGGTTGGTAAACTTGATGTCGTAGAAGTCCGCACTGCGCTGCAGCATCTCGCACTTCTCAGGATCAGTCCCGACCGTGACAACATGCACCGGGAAGTCCAGGAAGTAATCGTCCTCACTCGCCGGATCCACGTCTGTCACACTCTCCGCTTTCGAGAGCGTTCTGACGACATTAACCTTGTACGCCGCTGAGGTCAGAGACGGAAGCATGAGAGGCAGGTACTCATCCGCTGGGATGATGCGGTCCTTGCCCCCTCCGCTAAGGAGAGTCAATGCCGCTTGCGGAGTTATAGCGTAGCCGCAAGTCCAGTAGGGATAGAAGGGAACTTCCAGCTTATCACCAAGGGCAACCACCCGGCCGGGCTTCATCTCCTTGCGGGCAAGGTAGATCAGGTCATACTCGGTGAGCAGTCCTCCCACCTGATCCTCAGAGAACTCGTCAGTGATGACGGCATCGTCCTCCATGATGATCACAGGCTCGTTCAGCTCGGCGCAGCGCTCCCAAGCCTTGAAGTGCGACAGGAAGCAGCCCACCTCACCGCGAGTGAGTTTTGTGCCGCGGGCAGGATCTCTCCAGTCCTTGTCGGTGTCAAAGCCCATGTCATTGAGCTTCTCTATGGTCATCTCTCTTCCATCAACCGCCTCAATGATCTCGAGCTCTGAAAGCTTCTCAGAGTTAGTTGAGAGAAAGCGGTCTAGCCTGTCTTGACGGCGCTTGAGGCTGATTACCAGAGTCTTCATCAGAGGATCGCGTAGATGTCGTCTTGCTCAGTGTAAGTCAAGTATCCTTGCCCGCCCAGGATGCGCTTGATCGCGTCAAGATCACAGTGCTTATGCTCGAGCTTGATGAGGTCGGGTTTGACTCTCCATGAGTAAGAGCCGAGGACGGCTAGCTCATGCCCCTCGACATCAATCTTGAGGAAGTCAACCTTCTCTATGCCCCGCTCTGAGATAAAGCGGTCGAGGGTTAAGCACTGAGTGGGAATGAGGCGCCCGCGGAACTGGGTGTTGAGCGGGTGGTCCAAGAGCCCAGACCCTCTTCCCTCACCCTCAACGTGGCTGATACCCGCTGCCCAGCCTTCCCCTACTGACTCAACCATCGTCAGCCCGCCGTTGTGGTCTGAAATCGCTATCTCGGCAATCTCAATGCGTTCTTCTGGGATACCTACCCGTCTCGCTTGCTCTTTCAGACTCTCGCAGTGACGCGCAATAGGTTCAACGAAAAAGCCCCTCCACCCGCGAGCAGCAAGTGGGAGGAGCGTGTCAAAGTCGGCGCAGCCGATCTCGATGAATGTCTTCATGCAGTCATTATTGCCAGTTCAGTTCGTAGTAAATCTGCTTCTCAAGATCTTCAACCTTCTTCTTCTTTGTTTCTCGTTCGATATGCTTGATGAGCTTCCTCAAGCGCTTAATCTCGTGGTGGAGTGACCGCTCCATAGCGAGAAGATCACTCAGCTCCATCTTTCCGTTCTGAGCGAGACCGGCTTTGATCTGCAGCTCGTAGGCTTTCCTCGCGATCTCCTTGAGGATCTCAACTTTCAACTCTGGAGAGTACATCGGCGGCGCGAAGTAAAGGTGCACTTGCGTCATAGTAGGTGAATCCCTTAAGCCCGCCTTGCCACATGCGGCTGCAGTCAGAGGCATGCTTATCACCGTAGGGAGTCACGTCCCGGAGCGCTTTGATCGCGGCCCACCACTGCTCGTAGGTGGTGTTAAGATCGGGTTCACACTTCCAGAGGACGCGGTAAGAGCGGAGACCCATCTTAGTTCCGTCAGAGAAAGTCGGGTACACGAGCCACGGCTTGAGACCGAGATTGGAATAGACTTTCACCATGTCATCGGGAGTCGCGGGGCAGTTGTCGAAGTCGGCCCCGATTATCGTTTGCATACGCCAGCAGAGCCGCTGCTGACCCGTTTCCATGAGGTCTCGGCCGTTGAAGAGGCAGCCGTAGAAGGCGAAACCTTCCTCGGTCACCTTGCGGACGAACTCATAGTCATTGAGCTGGACCCAGCCACGCTGGATCATCTTGTCCCGAAGCTTGCCCATGAAGCGGATGTCCGTGGGCTTGGTCTTAAACCCTTCGTCGTTGATTTGGCAGACGACCGTGAAGAGAGTGGTGTTGAGCTTTTCCATATAGATATACTACATCAGCTAAAGCCTTTTGCCTTTGACCTTGTGCCACTTTGTGAACTGACCGGACGGTCCTTGACCTCCACGTAAGACATTCCCCACCCGCCGTTGAGCATCCAGTAGTTTCTCAGCTCCTCGTAGTCCTCCCAGATCGTCTTAGCTCCTCCCTCCTGGTGGAGTTCGTAGTAGTGACGAGTGTAAAGACCGTCCGAGGTTTGGGTGAAGGTTTCCAAGTTATGCGCGAGCGGAAGACAGGAGGTAAAGAATGGAGGTGCAGTCCTGAGCGAGTTCCTCAAGGAGGTTCACGAGTCCGACGGACATCGGATCTCCCTTTGCGGAATCTCTCAGTGAGATGAGCGCGGCGTAGTAAGTGGTGGAGTACCCAATCAGCAAGTCAATGAGGTCTTGGCAAGCGTAAGAGGGAAGCTGACCTTTGGGACCGCAAAACTCCTCAAAAGTTGGAGTATAGCCTAGACCGCGAAGAACTTCCACGAGGGCGTCCACTTTTTCTGAAGCTGTGCTATAAATGCGCTCGAAGAGGAGGTGAGCTTCGTAGAAGTTCATCCCGCGGACAGCCCAGTGAGAGAGCCGTGACGCAATCACAAGGTCGTTCTGGGCTTTGAGTAAGGATGAGGCGAGCAGAGGATTCATCTGCGCAGTGAGAACTTTCAATGTCTTAATGTTACCCGCTTTTGAAGATTATACTCCTAAGAGAATGTGGTATAACTATAACGAGAGCCTAAAGCCCTCACCTGACCCTTAATCCATCATGGATCCTCAGGAGACTGACATGACTAACTTTCACACCTTAACTCTCAAGGGAAATGGCATTCCCACGGCTAGTGTCGACCGAATGTTTGATCACCTTGATAATTTCTTCGGAAACGGTTACAACTACGGAAGCCAGACGCGTGGCCTATCGTACGAGATCGAGTCTGATGATGAATCTGTGTACGCCAAAGTAGATGTCCCAGGCGTTGACCCAAATGACATCAGAGTAAGAGTGGAAGGTCGAGCCATCCACGTTGAGACTCCTCGCGGCAACGCATACTTCACTGTGGGAGCTCGCGTGGACGGAGATAACACCACGGCGTTAGTGAAGCACGGGCTCCTCACGCTCACGATCCCTAAGCGGCAAGCAAAGACTGTCGCTGTGACGGTTGAGGACCTAAGCTAAGCGTCAGCAAGCCGCCTTCGGGCGGCTTTTTTAATGCCTAGATGTCAAAGATTTTACACTCAACGGCTCCCGGGTTTTCTGCGCAGTAGCGTCGAAAGCCTGAGAAAATATGGTCACACTCATCTTCCACCGGGCACCCGCACGGTTTGACATCACCCGAGTAGAACTTAGCTGGCGCCTTGTTGTCATCCGTCACTTTTCATTCCGTGATAGTTCCATTCCTCTCAGCCGAGAGACGTCTGGGATGATAGTTGCTGGAACCGAGTTTACGAGGCGATCCCACTCCTCTCTGTCAATCATACCCCTCACGTCGGTGCTGCTACCAAGCCGTTTCACAAGGTGGTAGTCCCAGCCAAAGACTCGCTGAGCGGCTTTACCAAGGGCCTCCTGGTCCTCTCCAAGAAAGAGGATGACACTCGAGCCGTTAGTCTGCTGGATAAAGTCAAAGTAGTCAAACGGGTTGGATCCGTCAGTCACGTGATAGCAGCCCACGTTGTCCCCGAGAGCTTTCTTGATGACTGAGATACGGTCAGATGGCTGGAGGTTCTTCGGTCCGCTTGACACGCCGATGGAGCACTCGTGAGCAGCATTGGCCATGCGACGGAAGAGGTCAAGGTGGCCGTTGTGAAGGAGGTTGAAACGGCCGAAGGTGATCGCGATGTCGTAGGTCTGTTTGTCCATAGACCTATACTACAACAAAAGGCCCGAGTTGGACGGACCCTTGTGCCAGTTCTTAAAGTGACTGAGCTTTGAACATCTCGATTGTGAGTTGGCCCCCGCCAGCACTTACAGCAATGAACTCGGAGTCGGGATTGTAGTTAGCGATTGCGTCTATAAGCCTGTCATTGAAGACCTGAGGAAAGTCAGACTTCTCAAGCAGACCGAACATCTCGTCCCATTGAGAGAAGCGGCAGCCGGACGAATCGTAGAAATGGACCCCTCTTACTCCCCGATGTTTTGCAAAGCTCTGTATGAGGTGAGAAGATAGGCCGCCCATCTCTCGCCTCCTATCGAATCAGCCGGGCGCGGATGCGCTCAGCGGCGTAAGTCGGTACGGCAGTGGCCTTCTGAGGCGCTGGGCCCTTAACCTCAACCTTCTCCTCCTTTACCTTCTTAGCCTTTTTAGGTGCTGGGGCGGGGGCGGGCTCAGTGGCAGTGGCAGGCTCTTCAATCATAGCCGACTCAGCCACCGTAACTTCGGCCTCCTCCTTGAAGGCTTTCAGTTCCTCCTCCAGTTGCCTGAGAGCCTCAAGCTCTTGGTCTTCATTCATGGTGATCTCCATTGGGTCAGGGGCCCTTTACTTTAATGTCGGGAAAGAAGCCAATCCCACGTCCCGGCTTAAGCTTTTGCATCCCAGGAGTTTCAATCTCCTTAGGATGCCAAGCAGGGTAGCCTTTGTGAGCATGCTCGGACTCGCGGGGCCATTCACGGCCGAGGCGAGCCCGCTCAAACTGCTCAAGCGTGGATTTATCACGTCCCATAGACGCATGAATCCCAGGCTCTCCCCTCTCGACATTGTACGCGATGATCGAGTCCGGCTCGCGTCCTCTCTTACCGAAAGCATCAAGAAACTTCTTGTCCTCTGCTCTCATGAGATCGAGCAAAGAGATGACTTTCTCGTTGAAATGACCGCCGAGCATGACTTCTCCTCGAGTTATGATTTTACCCGATCAACCAAGACAACACTTAGTGATTTTACTTCTCTTCGCACACACTCATTCCGACATACCTGACCCCAAGAGTGCCGTCGGACATCTCATACCTTTCGGCCTGGGAGAGCACGCACAGCTGCTCCTCACTTAGTTGCGGGAACGTCTTGCGGAGAGCAGAGTTAATCCTGGGAGATGGGTTGCTTCTCTTCCACATCTCAACTGCATGACTCACCTCATCCTCAGCGCGTAACTCAAGATTGGACTGATCCTTATCAAAGTATTCAGAGAAGACGCCCACTGCTTGCTGCCCCCTCCCTAAGATCTTCCTTGCCTCGTCAGGCGTGATCTCCCCATCCTTTGCGGCTCTACACATCGAGCCAAACGGCCGTGAAAACTTACCGTCTGGAAGCACTTTCGACACAGAGCAGAGAGCGTCCCTCACAAACTCACCATGCTTCGACTTAAGTAACTCATTGCCGAAGTGCACGATGAGAGACACGGCCGCAGCGGCACTCACAGAGTAAATCACCCACTGCTTGAGAGACTTCTTGCGCTCTCCTTTGTGAAACTCGAAGTAAGGCATGAGATTCCAAAAGAAAAGGAGAGCCGAAGCTCTCCCCTATCTTACACAATGCCGCGAGGCGTGTTGTGTAGGTACTGCTTAGTGACTCGAGCCTCTTTCCGGCGAAAGGACTGAAGCCACACGAGAAATGCCGCTTTCACAGCTTGCACTCCCCGTAAGCACGGTAAGCGTGGCCACGGTATGTGAACCAGCGAGTCGCGTTACAGTGAATGGAGTTCCACCAGAGCTTAAACTCAGTCTGGTGTTGATCGGTATCGTACTTGACACCGCGGTAAGTCGCGATTGACATCGGTCTTCGAAATGAGTGAACATTCCGCGTTCCTTCAGTCGGCGTTTGCGTAGTTGGATTCCCGATAAATGTCATTTATCAGGATTCCCGCTATGAACGATCCGTTCCGCGTCGGCTTACTTCCGTCTCCGTTCGCTATTCGGAAATAGCGAATGAGATGAACGTAATTAGATTATACCACAAAAGTATCAAATAATACTAAACGGTATTATCATGGACCTTTTCGGGATCATCGCACCACCCAAGCTTTTCCTCCATGATGTCAATGTACGCGAGAAGCTGCTTTGTCTGGTGAGTCATGCGCGTAAGAGTGTCAATGGCGCTCGCAAGATTCTCGACCAGTTCCTCTTTAGGTAACTCCGCGATGTGCCGCTTAATAGACTCGATGCGCAGTTCCTTCTCAAGAGGCAATGGGTCCATGTTCATGAGAGTGATAGCGCGAGGTCGAGTGCTTGCCTGGCGGTTTGAGTGATAGGACGTCCTAGGTGAAGACCCCCGGATATTTCCTTTGCCATGACATGCCGCTGAAGCTGAAAGCCCAGGAGGTCGTCAGATGGACTGCACGCCGTTGTCCACCCCACAGGCTCAACAAAAAAGATGCCGGCATGGGCAATAACACGCCAGCCGACATCAACGAACCCGAGCTCACGCAGAGCGCACTCAAGTTTTAGAGAGTAGCAAGCGTCCTCAAGAGTCACACTTCTTAAACCGTCTTGAGTCTATTTTACCGCTCTAAGATCATCTCGCCTCAGAGAGCGTTGCCACGGGGCAAGACTTCCTCTGGAAATACAAAGTTCTCGTGTGGTTGATCGACGGGTGCCATCCAAGCACGTAGTCCTTCGTTCAGAAGAATGTTCTTCGTGTAGAAAGTCTCGAACTCAGGATCTTCTGCTGCTCTCACTTCCTGTGATACGAAGTCGTAGGCACGAAGATTGAGAGCAAGACCGATAATACCAATGGAACTAGTCCAAAGACCCATGACGGGGACGAAGAGC